>Ga0255382_10192_pt1 | contig 9891 bp, 7 predicted proteins | sample ANMaggSeSYBR01H9_FD_182101 | JGI IMG/M metagenome (GOLD analysis project Ga0255382, IMG submission 182101) | Sediment cell enrichment communities from methane seep in Santa Monica Basin, California, United Staets - ANME aggregate JGI... | ecosystem: Environmental > Aquatic > Marine > Cold seeps >... | reverse complement strand
CTGCTCAGGATATTCGGTCCTGAAGATGGTGCATATGGTACCGGTATGGCTACTGCTATCTCTGCCAGTGATACATGGGATAACAACACAAAGCTTGCTGATCTGTACATGGATAAAATGAGCAATGCTTATGGTGAATATGTCTGGGGAGAAAGCATGAAGGAAATAGTCAACCAGTGGGATGTAGCAGATGATTCAATAGATAATGAGATTATCTTTGAGAAAAATCTGAAAGATGTCGAGGCAATTCTGCATAGTCGTAGTTCCAACACCTATGGTGGGATGGATACGGATGATTTCTTCCAGTATGTTGGAGGATTGGGTCTGGTGATCGAGCAGGTTTCCGGCACAATTCCAGATACATACATAATGAATCTGCAGAATCCGGATGCTGAAAAGATCGAAACTCTGAAATCATATCTTACCAGGGAAATAATTACAAGATACCTGAACCCAAATTGGATTGAAGGTATGCAACAGCATGGATTTGAAGGAGCTGGTCAGATGGGCGATTTCATCGAGAACCTCTGGGGATGGGAAGCTCTCAACCCTGATCTTATTGGTGATCATGTGTGGAATGATGTGTATAGGACATATTTCTCCGATTCAGAAACAAGTAAATGGATCAAAGAGGCAAATCCCTATGGATACCAGTCTATGACCGCCCGTATGATCGAAACTGCTCGTAAAGGTAATTGGGATGCTTCGGATGACACTATAAGATCACTTGTTAGCGACTATGTGAAAACAGTTGTAGAAACTGGTGATGTTACATGCTGCCATCACACCTGCGGCAATCCGCTCCTTGACAGTTACATACAGGGAGTAATGTCCATACCAGGTGTTGTCAGCGAGGAAACCGCAGCAGAGTACAACCGATTGATGCAGGAAGCCACACAGCGGGAGACCTCGTCATCAGATTCCACTACCGCTACTAGCAGTAGTAGTAGTGGTAGTGTCGGTGATCCAAAGGTCGTCAAGGCCACAGATAGTGGTTCAGGCAACCAGACCCAGGTAAATGATGCCGGTTACGGAACTGCAACCGATCAAGTTCCTCTACAATCTACACCTGACGACTATGTTGAAGGATATGAGATGACAAAGGAATCCACATCCAGTGAATCCTCCTCATCTTCATCTTTCTCCGGTGCTGATATCGTAGGATCGATACTGGTGTTGGCGGCTGTTGGTGTAATGTATGCCGGATTCAGGAGGAGGAAGATCTAAAACAGGATACGTGAATTAAGTATGGTTCTGTGGCACTTCTATGTCCAAAGTGCCACATTTTTTTTATTTTGTCTAAACACAGACCCCATACCGGGTCAGTTGTATCGCTCAAATATATCAAAGATGTCTTTTTTCAGTTATAATACCTAGATTCTGTGTACCATGCGTGTGATCTGATACTTTGTACATCGTTTTTGGTTCACCGGTCTTCTCATCAACTTATGCCAGTTCTATCATATCTCTATCAGTTCATAATCATTGCTGCCAAGCCCTATTTCCTCACCATAGAGAAACTGTACCTCTCCCCTGGTATGTTCACTCGCACCCCGGAACTTATCCTCGCCTGGCAGGAAGTTAGCCTGAAGCTTTGAACCTCTGATCCCCTGCTGACAGTTGACCAGATCGTAGCTTGCATGGTCAATGGCCACCGGGTCAACGGATGCGAGGATCCCTATATCCGGAACGATCGCATTATCGCTCCAGGGAACACAATCACAATCCGGTGTGATGTTCATCAGGAAGTTCATGTATCCCACACGTCCCTCTTTTCCGCTCACTGCACCCAGTGCATATTCCGTCATCATTTCCAGGAATGGTCCGACATTTTGGTCCCAGTTGAACTCAATAGCACCGGTGGGGCAAACGGTCATGCACTCACCGCAGCCAATACATTGGTCGTGGGCGATACTGGATAGTTCATCCTGCAAGACAATGGCAGAGTAGAGGCATGCGATCTCACATGAGCCGCATCCGGTGCATTTTCGATCGTTGACCATTGGATGCAGTCCTTTATGTTGGTCCATCTTGCCGGCAATGGATGCACATCCCATGGCAATGTTCTTTATCGCACCACCGAATCCGGCAAGCCCATGACCCTTAAAATGAGATAGTACGATCATGCTGGATGAATCCAGGATATCGCCAGCGATCTTCACCGTCTCGAAATGTCTGCCATTGATCGGTACCTCGCGGTAGTTGGTACCACACAGGCCATCGGCGATCACAAGAGGTGCGCGGGTCACCGCATATCCAAACCCGTGTTCGATAGCAGTTATCAGGTGGTTCATGCTGTTGTGTCGACTACCGGAGTACAGGGTGTTCGTATCGGTGAGGAACGGATGCGCTCCGGCAGAGCTTACCATATCTGTCACCTGTCTTACATGTACGGGACTGATGAATGAGTCATTTCCACTCTCACCGAAATGAAGTTTGATGGCCGTCAGGTCGTTCTCATGAAGCAGATCCCCCAAACCTGCAGCGTCAAACAGTCGCTTGATCTTGCTGAGGGTATTCTCACAGTTCGCACTTATCTTCAGGCGTGCAAAATAGACTTTGCTTGACATGGTTCCTATTTTCGTTGAGTACACTTATAACTTTAACTCTGTTTTTTGTTTGACCTTGATGTTTCAAGTGGTGTTGGATCAATTTTTTCAACATATATATTATACATGGACTGTTGCGTGGTGAATCCAGTGTTCCTGAAAAAAAGAGTTACGCTTTAAAGCAAAAGGTGATATGATCATTACTTCAAATTGAATTGAAGCTTAAGCAATAAATAAATAGAAACAAACTTTAATTACATTTGTTTGTAATAGGAGGAGGAGGACAAATGTTCAATACACATAAATTATTGTATGTAGTTATCATTTTTACGATGCTTATATGTACATCTTTTGCACTGGGTTGTACTGAAGCAGATGATGATGCAAGCGCTGTTGGTGAACAGGACGAAACTGAAATGATCTCCCTTGATGAGATCACTAACATAAAATGGCAATGGTCAGGATCAACAGAGGTGTCTCCAGCCAGTCAGTCGGTGGTTCCAGATCCAGAAAACTATACGCTTGTATTCTGGCCGGATGGGACATATGCCATCAAAGCAGACTGCAACCTTGGAAGTGGAGGCTACACACTGGAAGGAAATGATCTTACATTAGCACCAGGACCAATAACACTTGCATACTGTGGTCCCGACTCGCTGGATAATCAGTATCTTTCCTTATTGAGCAATGTGACATCTGTTTCAATGAATAACGATCATCTTGTTTTAGGCATAGGTGATAACGGTGACAGAATGCTCTTTGCCAAAGGAGAAGTGGTTGAAAAATAAGGGCGGAATGATCGGGATTTGAAACATTCAAGTCTCGATCGATATCACCCCTCAAATATCTTTTTTAGCCATATTGAGCGGGTTTTAACTTTTCTTATTATATCACACAGTTACTCCCTTCGCAAGTGCACACTCTTCAATCAGTCACCAATCTTGAAGCCATCGGGAAGGAGATCGACCTGCCAATTCGAAGATCACAGCACAGCATCAAAAAAGCTCATGAACGGATGAAACGCAAAAAAAGAGATGAACCCGTGTCCTGAGACACGGGTGAATGCAATTTATTTCTTTGTCGGCGGCCAGTTCGTCTCCAACCATCCGGGCAGTCGGCCTGAGTCCGCAGATCCGATCAGCACGTTTGCACCCAGAACATCTTCCACATCACCCTGCAGGCGTGCGGCCAGTCCGGGTAAGATCACAGTATTGTAGTTTGTTCTTGTCTTCAGGTCGAACTCTGCTGCTTCAAAGTCTCTCTTGATCTTCTCAGCGGTCAGCTGGCCTCCGGCCACAGCTGCTTCCACACCGATGCCTTCTGTATCGACTACCAGGATATAACAGTCGACCTTGCTAGATGCAAGATCACTTTCCACGGTATAGTAGGTCAGTGCAAAGTTCGTTGTCACGATCACAGGGGAATTTGCATCAGGTGAACCCACTTCCATCACACCCGGATCAACGGTCACCGGTGTTCGTGGATCGGTGTAGATCGTATCACGGATGTGCAATTGCGGTAGCAATGCATACGGCTCGATGCTGTGAAGTATCATGATATCACCATACCTGACAGAGAATATCGATGCTATCACGGTCTCCCAGTATGATGCACTGACATCGTCATCGTACACCATCCATGCGGTCATGGGCACTGTCATTATCGGGAATGCTATGTCGTGGTCACCATTGATGCCAGCTCTCCTGATCTTCAGGAAGTTATTGAACGTTGTCTTCAGTTCCTTTCCGGTAGGGAAGGTCCCTGGATCAAGCACGATATCCTTGATCCCCATTCCTGAGAATGTCCCTGCGAGCGACTTCAGCAGGTCCAGGTCGTTCGGAGCAAAGACTGTCACTGCAACATCATACTCCTGTACCAATTCGGCCACTTCCTGCCAGTTATCCTGGTTGGCTGCATATATCAGTGGTTTCTTATCTGCAGCTTCGTCCAGTCCGGCCCTGAGGACCGCTGGGTTAAAGGAGCAGAGTACCATTGGCATATCAGTTGTATCGATGACCTTTTTCACCGTAGCAGCGAACTTTTCAGGATCATTGGATGTGGATCGTACTGCGATCATGTCCAGTGTCAGGAACTCTCCGACGTAGAACTTCTTAAAATCATCGATCTTCTTGATGCGCTCTACCAGGTCTTTCTCATCCATGGTATCCCATACATCATAGGCAAGGGCAGTTTTGTTGAAGAACGTGAGTTTGTGCCGGAACAGAACATCATCGCCGCCGATCTTCACAGCCCGTTCACCGACACCGATCTCCACTTCATGGATCTCCGGAGCAAGCAATTGTTTCAGTACATCGAACTTCTTGCTGTACTTATTATCCTTGACCATGGGTTTGCAATCAGTAAGTTTGTAGGACCTATCTATCAGGTGGGATGCAAAGGCCATGCAAGTGGTTTCACCGCATTCCCCGCAGTTTGTTCCTGGCAGATACTTATATGCTTCAAGTGGGCTATTGAGTTTCATCTGATCACACCTCCGTTCCGATCCAGTTGGTGATATCCAATGGTTCAGTCTCTACAGAACCAAAGAGTGTCTGTGTGATCTCCTTAAGCACCTCTACGGACGTGGGATGCATCATCATGAAAAGATCGTTGCCTGCCAGTGAGAGCGTTAAACCTGTGATGATCTCCCAGATAGGACCGCGGTACTCGCGTGGTCCCCAGTTGGAATCTTCGTTCATGGGCGATTCCTTCATCCATGATTCACGGGCACCCCATGCATTGGTGGTTCCGGATGACATTGGGAACGTGAGTTCATCATCACCCATCAGACCAGCCAGGCGTATCCGTTCCATATTAGTGTAAGCATAGTCAAGACCATATCCCAGAGCTGCCGTGGTTGGATCCATCACGATACTATCGCGTGGTACACCACACTGTTTCATCAATTTTCGGTTGAGCTCCTTCTGGGCATTGATCTCCAGTTGGGTCCATGAAAGCACAGCATGACCATAATCCGTGGCAGCCTTTGCGACCCTTTCATAATCTAGGTTCAGGCTAGCAGAAGCAAGCAGTACACGCTCACCCTCGGCAACCTCGGCCGCTTTTTCGAGGACCTCTGGATCCTTCTGTGGGTTCCCTGAACCACCAATCACAATAGGTACATCAACTGCCTGCAGCACGTCCTCCACCACTTTTGCGGCTTCACGCGCAGGTGTATCATTGATCAATGGGTCGGTGGATATCAGGTGAATGGTCACCATATCGGCATTGAAGTCGTTAACAACCTTTTTTGCCCAGTCGGCCGGGTCGTTTATGACATCTTCATAATTTTCCTTCACTGATTTGGCCATTCCAATGGGCATATCAAAGACATCCATTGTCACATAATTGCGGTGTGGCATTTCGCCGTCAAAATGGTATGGAAGAGCGTTCTCTCCTCCTAATGTGATTGTATTCTTCCGACTACCGCCATCAGCAGAGGTAGCACCAAGGGTAACTTCCTCTATGGAGTTGTTCCATTCTGCCACTTTTGAGACCTCAAACTTCGAAGGGATCAATTCATCCAGCACGTTAGGTCTGGTGGTCTCCGCCGCAGGAACTGCACCCATGGATGTAGCGAACAGCTGGTCTACGGGGTATCCCAGCATTCTTGCAATATTTGCGACATGTAGTGATACCTGTGCGGCCTCATGTCCCAGTGCATAGGCAAGAGCAGGGTTGAGTCCTCCACCGCCACTAATATCCAGCTCAATGTCACCTTCGATGGTAACACCCTCAAGTTCCTCTACATCGAGTTTCTTGAATATGTCTGATATTTCAGATAATTTTATGTTCTTATTAGTCATGTGAATTCCACCATAGGGGTCATTTTGTCAATATTATCCTCACAAACCCAGTTCCTTTGCGATCCGTTCAACCTCTTGTACAGCAATAGAATCTTCAGGAAGGTCGAACAGTGGATCGCCTGCAAGATCACGTTCTTCGATCATCCGATCGACAGGAACGGTTCCTATCAGTTTAAGATCCAGTTCTCTGGCAAGGTTTGCGATCTTTTCCCTGTTAGTATCTGTAACCTTGTTTGCAATAACATAGATGTTCCTGATATTGGTCTCAAGCTCTTCTGTCAGTTCTCGTATGCGTTCTGCGGTCCGCAATCCACGGCGTGAACCGTCGGTTACTACCAACAGATCATCCACATCACGAATGATCTTTCGACTAAAATGCTCAAGGCCTGCTTCGGTGTCAAGGATCACAACATCATAGTTCGTGACAAACCGGTCCATGATACCACGTAGCAGATTATTGACGTAACAGTAGCAACCAGACCCTTCGGGTCGTCCCATCACCAGTAGATCATAATCCGGCATCTCGTTAATGATCTCATATATCTTGGATTCAAAGATGGATTCTTTATTGATATCCGGAGGCAGGTTGTCACGTTCGGTGAGCATGAACTGTTTCATGTCTCCAACGGTTTTTTCCAATTCACATCCGAGTGTCTCTGGTAGATTGGTATCCGGATCAGCATCGATTGCCAAGATCTCTTTGTTACATCTTGCAAGGTGACGGATGAGAAGGGCCGTGATGGCCGTTTTCCCGGTTCCGCCTTTGCCTGTTACTGCAATTACCTTTGTCACAGGGGATCCCCGTTATTGTTTATTCATTCTTCTTTGAAACTATGACCTTATCGATAGTGATCTTTGCATTCTTGAGAATCACTTTGACACCACCACTATTTCCAGAGATTGGCATCATGGGCATGGCCCCTGTTGCGGTTACTGGCATCTGCATCATTGTCGGTGCTGCTGCAGGAGTGGTTTGCGTGCTGGTCTCTTCAGCTTCGAGCTCTTCCTCTTCATCCTCCCATCTTTCCACTATCGGGTGCTCCTTCTTGTCCAGGAACTCCTTCAGTGAGTCGAGGTCCGCTGCATCATCTTCGGTCGCGATCTTATCTGCAACATCGTCAGGGATATCGTCCATTACCCTATCTTTCAGGTGTTTTGGCATCCACACGACACGACTCCATCCGCCATCAGACTGAATGAACTTGGGGGACCTGAAATAGTTTATGCCAACTCCAAGGAATCCCACGACCTGTTTACCGCCGCCGGTCTGACCGGCCATTGTGGAGAAGGGAAGTCCGTTGGGTGCAGTACCTGTAAAGTCCCTGTCCACCCAGCCGATACCATCCACTTCAGGGATGTAGAATCCAACAACTTCGAAACAACCACATGAGGTATGTGGAGATTCAAAGAACGAGTGGAGCTTGATACGGTCATATTCACCGTTCGATAAGGATTTTGCAATATCGTTCACACCGGTGTATTCTCCGGACTCCTCATCGATAACATCACCTTTTGGAATTGGGAACTGTGGTCCTTCAGGGTCTACCTTCGCTGCCGCACGTCCATCGAACCAGTTGATAGCACCGCACAGAGAGATTCGATCCGGCGTTATCACACAAACGTTAGAAGGTGCAAAGGACTGGCAGAGACTGCATCCGTAGAACGTGTCCACATCCTCATCATGAAGGTTCCGTGTTCTGTCATCCCTATCTCTGTAGATCTGTTTGACATTATCCATTTCCTTCTTGATTTCAGCCTGATCAGTTACATAGATCGCTTCGACCTTCTCTATGAAAGGAAGCTCGTTCTTAAAGAGCATCATGATCGCTTTCGCGACCGGTTCAAATGATGTCAGTCCTTTATCGATAGCATCCTTACTGACACGTACCCAGACATCATATCGCTGGTTTAAGTGCATGAGTCCCTGAAGATAGTTCTGGAAATCGTGGTTTCGACGTTCAACAATTGATTCAAGGTCCTCTTCCACGAGTTCACCGGCTATCTTGTAGATCATGGCAAGGGGATATCTTGATCCCTCTTCCATCTCAGACAGGTCCGGGCCAATTAGAGTGAACTTCCCGTCTTCTACTTCATCCATTGGCTTTGCTCTGACAAGTTCGTAGCCTATGGACTTTGGGCCCGATAACTCTACATACATGTCATTTTTCCTGATCCTCTCTCCTTCGAACATTGGAGATATCTCAAAGGGGAATTCTTCTGCCATTCTTCGTCCTCCCGGGTAAATATTAAATTATAATATAAATTTCATTCTTGTAATTTCGGTTATAGATTTTCGATCAATTCATCAAGTGCTTCCAGGTGTACCTCTGGCGTGAGGTTCCCAAAAGACATGCTAGCGTTCTGGAGATAATGTCTGTCAATGGACAGTGTCCTCAGACTTGTGAAGTTCTTTATTCCAGACAACACCTGATTGATATAGTATTTTTTGTGTGCCAGTACAATGATAAGATCATACTGTCCATCACCGTCCAGTCCCTTCCAATTTGGATCACCGATGAACGTTCCCAGTGAATGGATGTTGATGTAACTGGCATCGACGTCCTTGCCAACAAATCCTGTCATAGAGTGGCCGGTTGCTGCAACAGGAATGCCAGTTTTTGCTATCTTGATAGCACGCTCCAGCAAACCGTTGTCAAGTACGGGTGCCCCTACTACAAGCAGGGGTCTCTTGGCTTTGGACATCATCTTTGCAGCCACATTTGGCTGTATCGCTTTAGCACTCTTTGGACCATATGTGGTATAGACCTTCAGGTTCTTTGTAACATCGACCATAGATATCAGGCCTCCTTGCAGAGCCTTTTTATATTGGTGGGCTGTGCTGAAATATCCTGTTTGCTTGGACCGGAAATGATCTTCTTCCTCTTCCAGTCGATCTCCCAACCATGTTCAGCCTCCAGTATTTTCAGAAGCTCTTCACGTTTGGCAAGAGGCAGATCAGTCTCACCACGCACAAATACATGCCAATCATCGGGCATCACACCCAGATATTTCTGGCTCAGTTCGATATAGTGCGTGAGCTTGATCATCCGTCCCATGTTGTTGTCACTGGGTCGTATGCAGTTCTTGGCAAGCATTGGCATCATCTCCTCTACGGTCTCTGCTGTGATCAGCAGGAACTCCGGAGCTGGTGGCAGATCAATTGTTTGACCATTACGTGCATCGTAAGCATTCCACTTATCTGTATCATATGGTTTGGCGATAAGTGCACGACGGTATTTCGAACCATGTGGTCCAAGGATAACCGGTATGCCCAATCGGTTACATCCGGTACCTATTGAGGATGCCTTCTGGGAATATGCTCCCCAGGCAACACCGACCGCACCGACACGATTGAGGACATAATCTGCGATCTCATCGTAGTTCCCTGTAATGTCCCTCTGTGCGAAGATCGCAGCTACCTTGATCGTGGTGGCTGTGATGTGGGAGTTCGATACACACGAACCCACATTGATCAGGTTGCCCTTGAGGAACTTTGCAGGATACTTCTCATAGAGGGTCTCTCCATACTCGTCCTT
>Ga0255382_10191_pt1 | contig 9894 bp, 9 predicted proteins | sample ANMaggSeSYBR01H9_FD_182101 | JGI IMG/M metagenome (GOLD analysis project Ga0255382, IMG submission 182101) | Sediment cell enrichment communities from methane seep in Santa Monica Basin, California, United Staets - ANME aggregate JGI... | ecosystem: Environmental > Aquatic > Marine > Cold seeps >... | reverse complement strand
AACCTTAAAGTGGATTACACGAAGGGACAGTACGCGCAACCAGATAAGGTGGGTGGAATTGCTTTAAGATACCGCGAAGTGATGCCAAAGCTCCATGAAACTGTGGAAACAACGCAATTCTTGTGGTGTTGCACACAACGGGGTTGCTACCCAAAAGCGATGGAAGAAGACTCAATGGAATGGGAACTTAATGTTCCACTAACGCAGATACTAAGGTTTTACCGAGTCACCGTCTGGGAAAACATTCTCAAAAATCAGAATGACGATTGGAAACGGCTCCTGATCGCGGTCTGCGAAACAGAACCGGCGGCAAATTACCCGAACGACCTCGGTGCCCTCGTGCGCGTGCCACTGAAGCTCGATTGGGTAAAGTGCCACGGGCAGTTACCTATCAAGGTCGCTGGAACGGATACAAAACGGGGACACAGCTAGTTTTGCCCACGGACCATATAGACATTGTTAGCGAGCATGGATCATGTCGTTTCTCTTGAATCTCGCAATTCACGTCGGTGTAGGCTTGACCCTATTCTTCATGGTGGGTCAACTCGTTGACTCCGTTGTCTATCGATTCGCTGTTGGCCCCGGCGACCCGATGACCAACATTCTTGCAGATGCGCCAAATCCACGTCGTAGGTTTATTATCAACATTGTTCGCCCTGTTCTCCTGAGCGTGATTATTTTCGGTGGTGGGCTTTTAATGATCGCGATTATGGGCTTCGGCATCTGGGGTGCTATTAGCGCGGGTGCTTGGTACTTCTTTCTTGCCCAGATCGCTTGCCTCGCTGGTCGTCGGGCATCTTTGAATGAGGCACGATGGACGATGATCGTCACGATTATCGTTCTCATCGCCGTGAACGTCATGCTGCAAAGTGCTCGCTAACCGACGGCTGCAGTTGACCGGTGTGGGAGTTGAATCTGAGGGAATCCGAAACGGGAACAGCATGCGCAATTCAGATACCGGCGTTTCCGCGAAATTACAGATCGAGTTCCTTTTTTACGGCGTCGAGCGACACGGTCGGTGCGTCGGCTTCCTCGGCCTTTGTCTGGCGGAGTTGCTTCAAGTCTTCAAATTGCTGCAACTCTTCTTCCAGCATCAAAAACTCTTCGTAAGGCAGAACCACAAAAGCCTTTTGACCGTCGCGCTCAAGAATGTTCGGATGAATAGCGACCATTTTACTTTCCTTAGGTGCGATAAACGTCTCGTCGGTGGCGTATTCGATACACGACAACGCGATTGGGCTGCTCAATCTCAAACAATGCCCGATAATCGCCGACTCGCAGCCGATACTCGGGTGTAAAGTTCGTCAACTTTTTGACGTCTCCGTGAAGATCGTTTTTCAATTCGTCCAAAGCAGCCGCGATCTGAGCCGCATCCGGCTTGGCAATTCGTCGCAATTCCTTTTTGGCCCGCGGCTTTAATTCGACCTCGTATCGCATCAAATTAGTATACCACCGTGCCCCTCTAAAAGGCAAGGAAGGGAATCTAGCGGGGGGAGTCTAAGCGGGAGTCTAAACGGGGACGCAGCTAGTATTGGCAAGTTAGGATGCGGCAAACTAGCTGCGTACACGTTTCGTATCCCCCAACGGGGCTCCGTAGTAGCGAAGACGTAAGCGTTCACGGGTTGGCTGGGGACTGGTCCATTTTTCGGCCGAAAAACGCATTTCGCGGGCAAACGGTTGGCCGAAAACATGGACCTGTCCCCTTCCCGCGGCGCAAGGGGGACAGTCCCATTTTCGCGGCGGTCAAGCGATTTCCCAAGGCAACGTCCCTCACGCCGCAAAAATTGGGACAGTCCCCTGTGAACGGTTACGCGAAGACGCCGACGGACGCAACCCTTTTAGGGTTGATGCGTGAATACGACAACCGCCTCCCAGGGTAGCCGCTGCGCGGCAACCCTGGGCTACTTTCCAAAAGCCCTTCGGGCTAACAGAGTGCGGAATGCATCCGATTCCCACATTTCCCCCATCCCGCTATTGGACAAAACGGCGGAATTTGCTACAAGGGCCGCATCCAGCCTAGTTTATGTCTTTGCACCTTTGTGGGTAAGCAAACCGATTTGAACCGTCCCGAGGGTTGCCGGCTATGAATTTCGGTCGAGTTGTGCGGATGGCGATCCGCTATAAGTTAACTTTCGCGGCCTCCATCCTCTCCGCGCTGGTGGTGGCGGTTTTCTGGGTAGCCAATATCGGCACCATATACCCGGTGGTCGAGGTGATCTTTGAAGACCAGTCGATGCAGCAGTGGATCGACTTGAAAATCGAGGAAAACCAAACCGCCATTGCAACAAAATCCGCCGAGGCGACTGAGCTGCGCGAGCAATTAATGGCGATCGGGGCCGCCGGCGACCCGCAGCAACGTAAGGATATACAGAGCGATATCGCCAACCTGGAAACGGCATTGACTTCAGCCGGCGCGACCTTGCGGGGTTGTAAAATTGCAAAGCCGTACATCGACGATTATTTGCCCGAGAGTCCGTTCCAAACGCTGCTGGTGATAACCGGCTTGCTTGTGGTGGGAACCCTCATCAAAGACGTGTTCCTGGTAATCAACGGCGTGTTGGTGGCGCGGATGGCCCAATTGGCGACGTTCGATTTGCGAAAGCTCTTCTATCGCCGCACGTTGCGGATGGACCTGGCCGCGTTCACCGAAGACGGCACGGCCGACCTGATGAGCCGCTTCACCAACGACATGACCCAGGTGGCCTCGGGCTTGGAGTCGCTCTTCGGCCGGCTGGTCCGCGAGCCGCTGAAGATGTTCGCCTGTCTGGCCGCCGCGGCGTTTATTTGCTGGCGGCTGCTCCTGCTGACGATGATCATTACCCCGATAGCGGTCTTTGCGATTCGATGGTTGGCGAAGATGCTCAAGCGGGCCAATCGCCGGGCAATGGAGGAAATGGCCCTGATCTACGCCACCTTGGAGGAGACCTTCCGCAGCATCAAGATCGTAAAGGCATTCACCAACGAGCGGCGCGAACGCTCCCAGTTCCACGACGACAACAAACGCTATTATCACAAGGCCATGCGCATCGCCCGCTACAATTCGCTCAGCCATCCGCTGACCGAGGTGATGGGTATCGCCGCTATTTCGCTGGCAATGACCGCCGGGGCATGGCTGATTCTTTCCAGGGAAACACATCTGCTTGGAATCCGCATGAGCGACGTGCCGCTGAGTCGCGGCGCCATGCTGACCTTCTTCGTTTTGATGGCCGGAATGGCCGATCCACTGCGGAAAATGTCCAGCATATTCAGCAATCTACAGGCCGGCAGCGCGGCGGCCGACCGTATCTTCTCGCGCCTCGACCGACGGCCGCAAATCCGCGAGCCGATCCGTCCGGCCCCCTTCCATCGCCACAACCGCGATCTGACGTTCGAGAACGTCGGTTTCGCCTATTACACGGACAAGCCGGTCCTCGAAGAGGTCGACCTGAAAATCGCTTTTGGCGAGACGATTGCCATCGTCGGCCCGAACGGCTGCGGCAAGAGCACGCTGGCGAATCTGATCCCCCGGTTCGCCGATCCCACCTCGGGCGTGGTCAAACTCGACGGCGTGCCGTTGGGCGACATGCGGCTCCGCAATCTGCGCGGGCAGATCGGGCTGGTCACCCAGGAAACGATGCTCTTCGACGACACGATATTCAACAACATCCGCTACGGCGCCAACAGCGCCTCGCGCGAACAGGTGGTCGAGGCGGCCAAGCAGGCCCATGCGCATCGCTTCATCGAAAACGAGTTGCCCGACGGCTACGAGACCTCGGCCGGCGCGTTGGGCAACCGACTGTCCGGCGGACAGCGCCAGCGAATCGCCCTGGCCCGGGCCATCCTCCGCGACCCGGCCATCCTGATACTCGACGAGGCCACCAGCCAGGTCGATCTGGAGAGCGAGCAGGCGATACAGCAGGTGTTGGAAAAGTTCACCCGCGACCGGACCACCGTGCTGATTACCCATCGGCTGTCCGTCTTGTCGCTGGCCGATCGGGTCGTGGTGATGGAAGGCGGGCGGATTCTCGACGTCGGCGGCCACGACGAACTCCTCGCCCGTTGCGCCCTCTACCGCCGGCTGTATCAGATTCATTTCGAGGATCTGAAACAGACGGCGTAATTGGCGTTTCACTCAATAGTGATACCGTGCTTGTGCTATCAATATGGCGTCGTCGTCGATTTTGTAGACGAGCCGATGTTCCTCGTCGATCCGCCGCGACCAATAGCCGGCCAGAGCGTGCCGCAATGGTTCCGGTTTTCCCGCTCCTTGAAAGGGCTCGCGGGAAATCTCCTTGATCAGACCATTGATCCGTTTGAGAACTCTGCGGTCGGTCCGCTGCCAATAAAGATAATCGTCCCACGCCTGGCTGGAGAAAATGATCTTCATTCGAGAAGAGTCCGTTCGGTTCCCTTGCTTTGCCCCAATTCGTCCAGGGCCGCCAGAAGACGGCCGGCGTTTCGCGGACTCTTCAAGAGATACGCCGTTTCCGTCAGCGATTCGTAATCCTCCAGCGAGATCATGACCACCGAATCTTCCCGCTTCCGCGTGATGATTACCGGGTCGTGGTCGCGGCAGACGCACTGAATCGTCTTGGCCAGATTTTCTCGGGCCTCGGTGTAGGTGATTGCGTTCATATTGTACAGGATACCGTACAAGCGACAGGTTTGTCAACTTTGATTCCGCCGGCTGTTGTCATTCTGACTATTTCGCAGTATCATAATCGCATCGACTTTTGGCGGGACGGCAGATTCGTAGGCCGGGTCGTGACCCGGCATGTATTGGTCAGAAACGACCAACGATTGCAAACAACCGCCGGGTTGCAACCCGGCCTACTCTCCCCCGTGATGGATCAAATAGGTCGCTTTCCTACGGAAATACTATGCAATCCAAAACGCGACACCCGGCGACTCCCGTCTCCACAAACGATACGCCGCTGCCCGACGATCCGGCTCTGTTGCCGGCGGCCGCGGAACTGTTCAGACTCGCCACGGAATGCGAGGAGGTTGCCGAGCTGCTTCGGGGGGTCTTGCCTGCTCTGCCGGAATCGATCAACGCGGACTACGTCGCGCTGGCGGCCGCCGTCGCCGGCCGATGGTCGGTCGTGGCCGAATCGGGCAAAGCAAAGCCGCTGCCGATCGACCTGCTGGCCGACGTGCTCGATCGAGAGCGCGCGGCAGCGGACTCGGGCTGGGTCGCCGCCCCATTGACGTCTCGTTCGCAGCAGAGCGAAGCGTTGGTCTTCCATCTCTCGCAAACGAAGAACTCCGACAAAGCCCTGGCGGCAGCCGAACGGCTCGCGCCGATTTTCCATCGGGCGGTCGCCGGCGTTCGCCGTCGCGCGGACGACCGACGCCGGCTACACCGCTTGGAGGCCGTGCTGGAAATCGCCGCCCAATGGAACCAGGCCCGCGAGGTCGAACCGCTGCTGGTCCAGATGGCGGAGGCGGCCACGCGGCTCTTGCATGCGGATCGGGCAAGCATCTTTCTTTGGGACCGGCCGAACCATACGCTGGTCGGCCGCCCGGCGCTGGGTGCCCCCGGCGGCGAACTGCGCATCCGCGACGACCGCGGAGTGGTGGGCGAAGTGATCCGCACCGGACAGCCGCGGCGCGTCGACACCGGCACGGAACCGGAGGCCGTCGATCGCCGCGTCGATACCCAGCTCCGCTACAAGACGCGGACGCTGCTTTGTGTTCCCTTGCGAGGCCGATCCGGCGAGCTGTTCGGGGCGTTTGAATTGATTAACAAGCTGGAGGGGACGTTCACCAAGGAAGACGAGGAGGCGCTCGGCGAGTTGGCCGAACACGCGGCTGTGGCCCTCGAAAACGCCCAAGACCGCCAACAACTCCTCACGGCCAACCGCCAAATCACCAAAGAAGCGGCGGAGAAGGTGCGGCTGATCGGCCAAAGCCCCGCCGTCGAGGCACTCCGCTCGATCATCCGCCGCGTGGCCGACACCGACCTGGCCGTGCTGATCCTCGGCGAGAACGGCGCCGGCAAGGAGGTTGTGGCCCAGTCGATCCATTACCTAAGCCGCCGCCGCGCCCAGCCTTTCGTCGCGGTCAATTGCGCCGCCATTCCCGAGAGCGTGGACGAAAGCGAACTGTGCGGGCACGCGCAGGGGGCCTTCACCGACGCCCGCGAAGCCCGGGCCGGAAAGTTCGAGCGGGCCGCCGGCGGAACACTCTTTCTCGACGAAATCGGCGACCTGAGCCTCGCCTGCCAGGCGAAGCTGCTGCGGGTAATCGAGGAGCGGGTGTTGGTCCGCGTCGGCGGCTCGACTCCTATCCACACCGACGCCCGGCTGCTGGCCGCCACCAACCAGAACCTCGCCGAGATGGTCCGCGAAAAACGGTTCCGCGAGGACCTCTATTTCCGCCTGAACGTGGTCGCGGTCGAGTTGCCGCCGCTGCGCGGACGGGGAGAAGACATCCTCCTGCTGGTCGAGCATTTTCTGGACGACTTCTGTCGAAGGGCACGCCGCAAGACGCCAAAACTGTCCGCCGCCGCGAAGAAGCGATTGTTGGAACATCCGTGGCCGGGGAACGTCCGCGAACTGCGAAACCTCATGGAGCGGCTGGCGTATCTATCCACCGAAGACCGGATTGAAGCCGAGGACTTGGCCTTTATTCTCTCTCCCCGCGGCCAAACGCCGCCGGCGGCCGACCTCGACCAATCGTTGGCCGACGCCACGACGCGTTTTCAGTCGGAGTACATCCTTCAGCAGATCGGCCGCAGCGGGGGCAACATGAGTCTGGCCGCCGACCGCTTGGGACTACATCGCTCGAACCTTTACCGGAAGATGCGGCAATTGGAAATGGAAACCCGTCCGACTAGCCAGTAACCTGGTTTCGGATAAGAAAACAAGAAGGAAATAGCCGGGGGCAAACTGCCCCCGGAGAATTGGTGCAAAGCAGCCGGAAATCTCACCTCCGCATGGACCAAGGATCATGGAGCCCTTCAATCGTGGCTTCGTGGCTTGACCGCTTTACTACGGTTGGTTATTGAGGTAGACTTGGGTTTTACGTCGTCACCTTCGCCGATATATGGTTCGGGTGACGTCTGGCCTATGTCTGTGGTAGTTTTGCCTTTAGGGCAACGTAAACGGAGGCCGAACTGTAAAAATACGTTGCCCTAACTATTGCACTAACCGCAAAGGGGCAAATCGGAGAGGAAAGAGCCGTAACTCTTTGCGGCACAACAGTTTGGGGGCGTAGCTCAATTGGTTAGAGTATCGGACTGTCGATCCGGTGGTTGCGGGTTCGAGTCCCGTCGCCCTCGCTATCGTAAGTGTAAGCCCGGAAGTCGGTTGCGACTTCCGGGCTTGCTTCGTTTTCACCCCCCTGGTGGCCGCTGTTGCCGCGAGTGTTGCCATACTTGGCCCATAGCTGATCCGCCACGTCGACGGCGTCCAGGTCAACAACGGCACCAAACCTCTCGGCAGCTTACCCGGCTACCCCATCTTGACGCCGGTGAATTTTCACTGACCGTCAGCCCCATCGCAAACCGAATAATCAGAAAACTGGTTACACGGTCTAGCTCTGCGCCATGGGGGAGGATGAATGGGGTTTTCGAGCCGGATGCCTGCCGATACCGCACGATTATCGAGCAATGTCGCACTTGCAGCGCGTTTCGCGCCAATCCTTTTGGTGCTGGGATTCCTGTTGGAGTTCGACCGGCCCGCACGGGCCGCTAGCCCTCTGCTGCCGCGAAAATCACTGGCTGCCGCGGATACCAGCAACAACGCTCGTTTGGAAGCGTTGAAGTCGATTCCGCTGGGCAAACTAGACCCGGCTGATCGGGCCAAAGTCATTTCGGTGCTGTCGAACGTCAGCGTTTTCCGCCGGATGCCGGTAAAAGTCATCGATTGCGACCCCGACATGTACCTCTTCCTGATCCGTCACCCCGACGTGGTCGTCAATATCTGGGAACTGTTGAAGATCAGCAACTTGCGGATGCGGCAGATCGGCGAGGGGCGGTTTGCGCTCTCCGAGCCGGTTGGCGCCACGATCTCGATGGAGTTTGTCCACCAGAGCCACGACACCCACGTCATCTACGGCGAGGGGACGTATCGGGGGCCGTTGCTGGCCCGGTCGGTAATCGGCCGCGGCGTGCTGATCCTCAAGACCGGATACGTCCGCGAGACCAACGGACGTTACTACATCACCAACCGATTGGACTGTTTCCTCAGCGTTGAACCGATCGGGGCTGAACTGTTGACCAAGACCGTCTCGCCCCTGGTGGGCAAAACGGCCGACAACAACTTCGTCCAAACGGCCGCTTTTCTCGGCAACATTTCCCGCACCGCCGAACTGAATAGCCGCAGCATTCGGATGCTGGCTTACAAGCTCGACGGCGTCCGGCCGACGGTTAGAGCGCAACTTGCCATTTTGGCCGACGTAGTCAATCAGAAGTCCACGGTCGCCTCGCGATCGGACGACAAGCTGAAACGCTGACGCGAAGCCGCAAGCGAAAGCAGGGAGTTTCCGCAATCGGCGTAGACGGCCGTTTTCCCGTGATCTTCAACCGGCGACGTTCCCTTCCACTTTCACTCTACGCCATTTGCATACGCATATGGGGGGTGATGCATGCCTGACGTTCTGATGTGATCACACACCTCGTTACTAGGTTATCCCAATCAATTGACAGGGTGTTTGTTGGGTGGTTTAATGCCCTATGTTCATGCTGAAATGTCAGTCCGTTTTAACGCGTTCCGGAATCCCCTGATGCTATTTTGTCCATCGAATGGAAGAGCAGCAATAAAATACCGCTAGTGGTCCGTCAAAGCTGATTTGGTAGGTTTAGTTGGGGTGGCAGTTGTACTGCCACTCCGGTGGACACCGGCTCTGGGCGGCAGTACAACTGCCGCCCCAACCTGTCGCCACAGCTTTGACGGACCACTAGGTTCCAAAGGAGGTTACATCATGGATCCTCTTCGTATCGTGGTGACTGGAGATATTTTTTTTGAACAATTTTTTTTGCCACAACGATCCGCTTCACCTCTCGGGCAAGCTTTGCCCTACACCGCGCCCGACGAAATCCGTGCGGCCGAAGCAACATCGACCTTTCGAGAAATCAGTGGCACTCCGCTTCACGCGGAAATCTTTGAAGAATGTCTTCAGGAATGTTTTAGGCCCGAGGACAAACAGAATTCCACGACCTCTGACGAACAGAATGACAACTATGATTTTTCGATTGAGACGGTTCCAACAATCAATGATATTAAAAATGTTTTAGTGCATCAACCAACAGATAACGCTTCCGAAAACGAAACTACCAGCATTTCAAAAATAAACCGTTACTTACGCGATATTTTTAATATAGGACCTTTTCCTTGTTATTTGCACGAGTTGAGTAGTTTCCCCACAACCGACCAATGTGGCGCTGGCACCCCAGAAAAGGTTTGGCGCATTTTAAAGTCATACGGGGAGTTAAGGCAAGACCTCAACAAAAACGCCAGCAACTCCAGCCATACATTAACAGCTATATCGCAATTACAGAAGGGAGTAGAAAAGTGGCTTGATGATGTTATCGGGACTACTGTTAATCTAAAACCAACCGTAGTTGTCGTAAACGACCGCAATGCGCTTAAGGAAGGCGACGCCAAAACGAATATTCGCACAATGTTTAATGATATATGCAAAAAGGCCAAACAACCCCACATTGGCATACTTCGCGCAAGATTGACCAGATCAATAACGTCGTGGTGCGGAAAACGATGCCTCGTCGGCCGGTAAAATGGTAGGGACCGTCGTTCAGACCGTGAATGTCCAAGCCAGTGATTTCCCCCTCGCCATTCGTGGTTATGTGCAAGACACCATAGTCGAAACGGATTAAAATTTGCGGAAACTTGAGGAGTTGCTTCATAACCCTGTGATTGTCGGCCGATGCAAGGAGTTGCTCGATAACTGATT
>Ga0255382_10190_pt1 | contig 9911 bp, 8 predicted proteins | sample ANMaggSeSYBR01H9_FD_182101 | JGI IMG/M metagenome (GOLD analysis project Ga0255382, IMG submission 182101) | Sediment cell enrichment communities from methane seep in Santa Monica Basin, California, United Staets - ANME aggregate JGI... | ecosystem: Environmental > Aquatic > Marine > Cold seeps >... | reverse complement strand
TAACAGAGGTTATTTCTGCGGAAGTTGAAGAAATAACAGAAGAAGATTGCGTTCACTATATGATTAATCTCGTCATAAATCGGACCTTCGACGGTTATATGACCGAAATTAAAACAATATACGGCCAACTTGAACAAATCTTAAGACGCAAGATTGAACCTGCACCGGATGAGTGGGACAGGCTGTTTAATGTCGATTTTTTTATCGAAATCAATGGAAAATATATTGGGTTGCAGATTAAGCCGGTGAGTAACGTGTCTCACATACCTCAAATATACAAGGAAAGAGCGTTACAAGAAGAAACTCATAAAAAATTTCAAGACAAATATGGCGGGAAGGTATTTTATATTTTCTCAATGAAAAGCGGAAATAAAAAAGTTATACACAACACAGAAATTATACCCGAAATTGAGCAGGAAATAGAGAGACTTGAGGCAATAAATCGATAAATATTGCGGACAAATTGCCGATGCGCGGCTCATATATGGTTTGCCGGCAAAGGCTGAAAAAGCTGTCGGGACGACGGTGATATATCCAACAAACAAATTCCTATACAATTAAATTATCTGGGAGAACGTAATGATAAGCGAAGCTATCCATGAAAGAATAGCGAAAATCGCAGCACGCTATCCGCATAAGGAATCGGCTTTGTTGCCGGCGCTTGATGCGGCCCAGCGCGAAGCGAACGGCTGTATCGAAAAAGACAATCTGGCTGCGATAGCAGCGATATTGGGGCTTACAGCGGCTGATGTGTTTGGCGTGTGGAGCTTCTATACGATGTATAACCGCAAGCCGGTCGGCAAATTTCATTTGCAGGTGGACGCGAATGTGCCGGCGATGCTGATGGGGGCGGACGACATCGTTGCCCACCTCGAAAAAAGCCTCGGTATTGATATAGGACAGACGACTGGTGACGGTCTGTTCACACTTACAACCGTCCAGGACCTCGGCTCGTGCGGAACATGTCCGGTGATTCAGGTGAACGACCGCTATTACGAAAATATGACCGTCGAAAAAACAGATGAACTGATCGCGAGCCTGCGGAAAGGCAAAATGCCGGACTGGAAAGCCGATGCCAATTGGGGGACGGAATGTAACGTGTTGTTGAAACGGCGAGGCGCGGACAACTCAACGGCAATCGAAACCTATCTAACCGACGGCGGATACGAGGCACTGAAGAAGGCAAGGCAGATGGCTCCGGCGGCGGTGGTTGCCGAGGTAAAAGAATCGTTTCTGCGAGGACTGGGAGGAGCAGGGTTTCCGACAGGGACCAAATGGGGCTTTTTGCCGAAAGACAGCGACAAGCCCGTGTATTTAATATGTAACGCGGACGAAGGTGAGCCGGGAACATTCAAGGACCGTCAGATTATGCAGTACGATCCGCACCTGATGATCGAAGGAATGGCCATCGCCTGTCATGCTATCGGGGCGAAACTTGCGTTTGTTTATATCCGGGGCGAGTTCAAATGGATAGCGGACATACTCGAACGAGCTATTGAGCAGGCCGGAGAAAAAGGAATATTGGGCGAGTTGGATATCATCGTGCACCTCGGAGCAGGGGCGTATATCTGCGGCGAAGAAACGGCGCTGATCGAATCATTGGAAGGCAAGCGTGGCAACCCGCGGCTGAAGCCGCCGTTCCCGGCAGTGGAAGGCCTGTATGGATGTCCGACAATTGTGAACAATGTGGAAACACTATCGAGCCTGCCGTTTATTATCGCCAAAGGAGCGGCGGAATTCAGGAAATTCGGCAGCGATAACAATCACGGATTTAAGATATTCGGCGTTTCCGGTCATGTGAACAAGCCTGGTACTTATGAGTTTCCGATGGGTACTGCCCTGAGCAGGATATTGGCCGCGGCTGGGGGAGTAAAGGGTACTCTGAAAGCGGTTATTGTCGGCGGCCTGTCAGTGCCGATTCTGACGGCGGCGGAGGCGGCGGAACTGAATATGGACTTCGACGGCTGCCAGAAAAAAGGTACGATGTTCGGATCGGGCGGGATAATGGTAATAAACGATACCACAAGTATCCCGAAGATGGCACTGCGCACCATTGATTTTTATATGCATGAGTCGTGCGGTCAGTGTACACCCTGCCGTGAAGGGACATGGGTGGTTAAGGAACTGTTGACCAGACTTATCAAGGGGTATGGTACGAAAGCCGACATCGACCGGATCGTACAGATATGTGATACGGTTATCGGCACGACACTGTGCCCGGTTGGGGAGGCTTATGGTATGCCGATTAGCGCGATGGTCAAAAAGTTCCGGAGTGAATTTGAGGCCTTGTTAATAAATTAGTCTTGTAGGATGGGGTCTTACCTCACGCGGTTTTTTTAGCCCCCGATGTAAAATCGGGGGACTCTTAAGTAGGGTGCCGATGAAATCGCACCATTTGTAACAATTTTAGTCATATGACGTATAGGCCTGAAAGGCCGAAAGAAATAATCTGTAAAAAGCGCGAACGGTTATGAAACTTAATGTTTAAGGCAACTGGTATAATTCTGGCTGGTGGGCAAAGCCGACGTATGAACGGCCAAGACAAGGCGCAGCTCGTTATCGAAACGCGGGCGTTGATTGAGCATAAGGTGGAACGACTGCAAAAGTGGTTCGCGGAGGTACTGATCGTGTGCGGGTGCGGGCGGGGGTACGATTGTCCGGGCGCAAAAATTGTCTTCGACGAACAGAAAGGGTATGGGCCGTTAATGGGTCTGTATTCGGGACTGAAGGCCGGCAGTTACGAGAGGGCTCTGGTAACTGCGTGTGATATGCCGTTCGATAATTATCAACTGGCCCGGTTGTTGATGAAGGCGGCGCCCGAAAGCGACATAGTTGTACCGGTAATAAACGGCTATCGAGAGCCGATGCTGGCGGTCTATCATAAAAATGTGCTATCGGCAATAAAACTGTCTCTGGACGCGGGCCAGCGGAAAATGGTATCGTTTTATGAGCGGTTGAACGTACGCGAGATTGCCGAAGAAGAGATAAAAACGGTCGATCCTGAACTGTTGAGTTTCCTGAACGTTAATACACCCGTCGATTTCGCCAGGGCAAAGGAAATCGCCGACAGACGATCCAGAAAACAGGCTTAACTCGTAACATTTTAGCCCAATGTAGTACAAGCTTCCAGCTTGTGATTAAAGTAGTCCCGTAGGGACAATTGATAATAGCCCAGCGATTTATCGCTGGGAAACCTGTTCACTTGTATATTTTAGTCCCGTAGGGACGATTGAAAATGGCTGGGTGGCATACCTTAATTCACATTTCTTGCTTTTTCTACAATGCAGCATAACGAATATCACAACATAACGGCTGACATCGAGGTTGATTGTGTGGCCGAGAGGGCCAAGCTGCTCAATCGCCAAAAGCGGGAAGTGGTACAGGAGAAGCCCCTGACGGTCGAGATCGAAGGTGTTGGCACCTATACCATGATGTGTACGCCCTGCGATGAGACGGCGCTGGCGGTGGGGTTCGCCTTTTCGGAAGGTTTGATCAGGAACAAAAACGATATCCACTCGCTGGAGGTGTGTCCGGACGATCCGCTGGTGATTCGGATGCGGTTGGCTGACGGCAGCAAAGAGAAGAAGGAACAGCGCGGGGTTTTAATCGTTAGTTCCTGCGGAATTTGCGGCAGTGAGGCTATCGAAAAAATTATACAGTCGCTGCCGACGGCGGGTAACAGCCTGCGTATAACAAAGGAGGAGCTTACCAGGATGCCCGAAGTACTACGAGAACGGCAGGAGCTTTTCCGGCGGACCGGCGGAACACACGCGGTGGGATTGATACGGGCAGGGGAAATGATAGCTGTTGGCGAAGACATCGGAAGGCATAACGCTTTCGACAAGGCGGTCGGCAAGTGCCTTTTGCGGGAAATACCCACGGCAGGCTGCGCGGCGGCGCTGTCGGGGCGGGTGAGCTTCGAGATGGCGACCAAGGCCGCACGGGCCGGAGTGGAACTGATCGCGGCGGTTTCGGCGCCGACAACACTGGCCGTCGAGACAGCCCGGCAGTGTAATATAACCCTTTGTGGATTCGTTCGTGGAAAAGAGGCAACTGTATATTGCCATTCGCGTCGAATAGCCGGGAAGTAGATTTTTGCTGTTGAATTTCTTCAGCAGGTCGATTCCTCAAAATCAATTTGTGGAGCGCGACTTCCAGCAATCTTTTTCAAAATATCATCATATAGCTCATCGCGATCTTGTATGGCTGTCTTGTCACGATTAGATACAAAGTGACATGCCAAGACATAATAGTTGAGAGGTGGTTCATGCCATTTACAGGTTTTAATGAATTTCGCTTTTGACTCAACAAGATGTTTAATGCCCTTGATAAGAAACCCGACAACCTCATCAGTTTCAATATCCTTGAAGACAGTTAAAATACCATCAACCCTTGAAGCATAATCAGCCGTATTCTTAAACTTGACCATTAAACAATCGCCATCCTGATTATACCAAGGCTCGGAACTGAAAACGGGCTTTCTATCTTCTAAGTATTTTTCAAGGGCGTCCATTTTATTCTCCTGTATCGATCGGAATATTTTTCCGGATAATTACTATGATTCGGGTCTGATGTGTCCCAGCCCCATAAATATACACAATTATGGGGACTAACGTAAACACAAAAAATCTTGTCTGGATAAGGCGGTCTCCTTATCCTCCTTTTTTGTTACAGCATGGCTGGGAACTCCAGTATAACAAAATCCGCCTTCCTCGTAAACCCTTACACCCTCAAATATTACGGCTGGATTTAGTAGAATTTGCGTAACAATATTGTGTTTTAACTCGTAAAGCCTTATCGGATCATGTTTTAGGTAAACTTCAATTAAGTTTGTTCCTATTTTGACTTTTTTGAATTTACCTGTAACTGGACATCTTGCTTTCAATTCCATATACTCAGCGGGTCGGTCGTAGGTTTTTCTTCTTTTTGACACCTAATCACTCTCTATGGATTATTGTTTCTTGTCAGACAACCTATGCTTCGTTCCAGCGGTCGTAGAAATCGACATATTCGTCCCTGTCCTTACCTGCGAGAAGCTCAATGGCGGAACGTGGGTGCTGATTGAAATGGGCGGTAATGAAATATGGGACCAGGCAGCCCCATTCGATTTTTTCGCGGAGCGGAATAAAATAATCCTGGATACACTGTAGTACCGGCCGAAGCTTGAATTTTGGATTGCGCAAAAAGCCCAGCAGCAGTTCCATTGGACAATTACCGGCCCCTCGACCGATGCCGCTCATAGTAGCGTCCAGGCGATTGGCCCCGGCGACGAGTGCGTCAATGGTATTGGCAAAAGCCAGTTGCTGATTATTGTGAGCGTGAATGCCGACCTCCTTGCCGGTGTCCTTGGCAGCCTTTAAGTATTGCTTGATGTAATCATGGACCCGCTCAGAATATAATACGCCGTAACTATCGACCAGAATAATAGCGTCCACATCTGTCTGAACAAAAATATCCAAAGCCTCGTTCAACTCGCGTTCCTGAACAACGGAGACAGCCATAAGATTAACAGTAACCTCATACCCCTTATCCTTGGCGTCTTTTATCATGGCAACGGCAGTGGGAACCTGATGGATGTAAGTGGCAACGCGAATCAGATCGATGACAGACTGATCCTTTGGGATGATGTCGGTTTTAAAGTCGCATTTTTCAGCATCGGCCATAACGGACAACTTTAAGGGTGTATCGTTGTCGTCAACTATACGTCTAAGGTTATCTTCGTCACAGTATTTCCAGTCGCCGTGCTTGTCGGGGGCGAAGATTTTTTTGTCGCCCTTATAGCCCAATTCCATATAATCTATCCCGGCCGCCACGCAGGTGTCGTAAACAGCCTTGACCAAACCATCCTCAAACATGTGGCCGTTAATAAGGCCGCCGTCGCGGATGGTACAGTCGAGAATCTTGATTTCCGGTCGATAATTAATCCAGGGTGCTTGTTTCATAATAACTCCAATTGGCATATACTACATAAAAACACAAGACATTTAGTATATCATAAAAACTGGTTATCAGCAAGCTTTTTTCAGGGTCGGTATAATCAGAGAGGGGAGGTCCAACGCAGTTTTCCGACAATTTCGTCATAGCCCGGCTGTTGGGGCATCTTGGCCAGCTTAAGTGAACTTCGCTCAGTTACGATAATGGGATAATCAGCAAGCGGCACTTCAAGTTCGCTGCCTCTGACAGTGGCCTCGAAGGCTTCGCCGGTGAGCAGGTCCAAATAAACCGGTTCTTTCCAGGAAACATTGGGCCAGGCAATGTGTATCGTGGCAGGCTTGATAATTTCCTGCGGCCGCCAGGGCAGCCAATAGGCCAGTACAGGCATGCCGTTTTTGCGCATAGCGACCTGCCAGGGTGTACAGGGGAAGCGGGTTTCGTGCGGACCAATGCCGTAGAAATAACCGGGATCGATTATCTCGATGGCGGCTTTTTCTTTCACAACCTTGCACGAGCTATCGATGGTGGCGGTTAGGTTTTGCAGGGTGTAGTGTGCCGGTTTGGCCTCCCAGGTGGTATGTTGTGTGAGTCCCTTGGTATTGTAGCCCATACGAAGTTCGGGATGCCCTGATCTGAGATGGTCGTGGAATTCGACATTCAGGAAGTAGATGCACACTTCGGCACCATCAAGCCTGTCTGTGAGCAATCGGCGCAATATCCACTTGGATTGCACATTATAGCCCCAGGGGGCACTGCCGCGTGAGTGGATCGAGTCCCCCGATGATGGGCAGCCGCATTCGCCCTGCCAAAGGGATAGATTGGGATACAGTTTTCGGACAGCGTTACGCATCGGGATGACTTTTCTTTTAGAGGTTGTCTCAGGATCAGCCCCATAAGGGTGATAGCTCAGAATGTCCACTTGCTCCGGTACCCCCGGCTGGGCAAGGAACTCCAGGGCAAAATCACGGTTGGCACCGGCCAGAGCACCGGCAATGACCTTGACGTTTTTGTTTGTCTGGTGGATTACCTCGCCCACCCGCTGCACCAGCAATCCATATTCTTTGGCGTTCACTTTTGGACGCCAGAAATTGCTGAGATTAGGCTCGTTCCATATTTCATAGTGTTTGACCCGGTTACCATAGCGTTCCACCAATTTGCTGGAAAACTCGCAGAATCCGTCAAACGCCCGCGGGACACGTATCGGGGGATAGTAATGGCCGGCTGGAAAATCATGGTAAAGCCGGTTCGAACCGGCGACTAGCATAAAGATGTTCACACCGCGGCTGGTCAGACCGTCAACGATTTTGTCGAGCCAGCTCCATTCGAAGCGTCCCTTGGCCTTTTCAATCCATGGCCAGGGGGCACCTACCCGTGCCCACTTGACGCCGCTCTCCCCCATTCTGTCCATTAAAAGTTCGAAGGTATCTTCGCCCGCTGTAAAGAACTGCAAGCCAAATGGCGATTCCTTGATTTCAGAAGACATTTTCTTTACCAGATAGCCGATGGGTACCGGGTTGTTTCTTCGATTTGTATTTGGGAGTTTATCGGCGGCTTTTGTCGGCGCGTCGGTTGCCAACGCCTTGGCCAACCCAGCCCCCACTGTGCCCATTAGTAATTCGCGACGATTCATATACTTTCTCCTATTCTAAAAAAACATTATATTACTAAGGTGAAGAGGTTACAATCTTTTTTAACGTAAGGATGTTGGTTTATGTGGAAGCCGTGTTAATGGGGAAATAGTATGAAGTGTAGAGGGAAGATTATAACTGTGGGGATAAATCCCTGCTGGGACATATTTTGCCGGGTGGACGGGCTGGAATGGGACGAGCACAAACAAATCAGCAGCGAGGTGTTTCGCCCGGCCGGCAAGGCGTTGAATGTCTCGCGGGCACTGGGGTGGATGGGAGTCGAAAGCCAGGCGGCAGGGCTTTGGGGCCGGGACGATTATACGTCCATGAAAAAGGAATTGGCCGGCCTGAGACGATACGTCAAGAACCGTTTCACAGTCGTCGATGGTAGAACCAGACATAATATCAATATAATCGACCAAAAAAACAAGCGTGAGGTGCATTTACGGTCGATGAGCGGGCTGACCTCCGGAAAAGCGATAAAAAACCTGTATCGGGACCTCCGAAAACTGGTCGGGCGGGACCGAATATGCGTTTTTGCCGGAGCAATGCCGGATATGTCCTTACTGCCGGAGATGCTGTCTCTTATTAAAATGTGTCAACAGAAAGGGGCCAAAGTGGTACTGGACAGTTCCGGCCCGATGCTGAAAGCAATTGTGCACGAGGGGGGATTATGGTTGATCAAGCCGAATGTACAGGAACTAAAGGAAATGCTTGGCGAAGAAATTGCAAACAAACAAGAGGCCCTGACAAAAGCGGGAGAAAGACTATTGGGCCGAGCGGAGCATATCCTCATCAGTCGAGGCGAAAAGGGAGCGGTGCTGGTTACCGCCGAGGGCAGTTACAAGGGGCAATATCAGGGCAAATCGCAACCAGTCCAATCGACCCTCGGCTGCGGTGATTATCTGCTGGCGGGCTTTTTAAGGGGCTATTTACAAAAAACCGAGCCAGCCAAGGCACTGGAAACGGCCCTCAAAGCTGCCACGGCACGGGCCTGGGGACTGAGCGAAACATTGCTCTGGCCCAAAGCGGAAAGAAAGATTAAGTCATTAGTTGTGAGTTGTGAGTAAGAGAGTAGGGGGTGGTGTGGCAGGGAAAGCCCGCATGGGCCACAGGTCCGCCCTACGAGTTAATCAGGACTTCATTTGGAGGGAAGTCAAAGCTGTGGCGGTATCTTCGGCAACATCAAATATGGAATCCAGGCCGGTCAACAGAAAAACACCCCATACCTGTATGGCGATATTACATAGACAAAGACTGTGCTTTTTATCTATCACTACCTTGCGGAGCTTGAGCAGTCGCGAAATATTGGAGGAATTGAGGAATTTTATGTTGGCGAAGTTCAGAACCACATCCCTTGGGTTTTTCTCCATTCGTTCGGCCAGGGCATTAAGTTCGTCAGATAACTCCGGGTCTTCCACCAGATCGACCATAATGATTTCTTCAGACCAGTCTTGAGTAGCCATGTTCGATTTTCCTTTTTTGTTTGACCTCTTCCCTAAAAGCAAATTTACCCCGCTCACAATACCAGAGCAAAAAGTATCTGTCAAACAAAAGAACTGATAATCGTTCACGGGTTCTTAAGTAGGGCGAGCCTGTGGCCCGCGTTTATGCTATTTGTTTTGCAGTTCCTGCTGGTATCGGCGCATCAGGGCCGCTCGTGTGATAAATCCGATGAATTGGTTTTGATCTGCTTCGGTATGGACGGCCATACTGTTGACCTCCATGCGAGAGAATTTGTCGAGGACCTTATCGAGGGTTTCGTCCCGGCTGACAGTAGCAACCTCGGTCCGGGCCAGTTCGCCGGCAAGCAGAAATGGAACCGATTCCGGCTGAAGCAGTGCGGCACGCAGGTCATGGCCGACCAGCAGGCCCTTATAATGGCCGGTGTGGTCCGTAACGATAAAATCGGCTATTTCCAGATTGACCGCTCTGTTGATCACGTCCTGCAAAGGTGTGTCTTCATATACTATCTCGAAGTCGGGCTGCATAACCATTCCTACATTAAGCCGCCTCAGAATGGCAGTGTCGGCGAGGGCCTCAAAGCTGATGCCGCGGCGTCGCAGTTTGAGTGTGTAAATTGAGTCACGGAAAAGCAATTGGGCAATCGCCAGGGCAATCGTGGCCGAGAACATGACCGGCAGAATTATCTGATAATTGTGGGTCATCTCAAATAAAATGACAATGCCTGCTATGGGAGCGTGAGTGGTGGCCGATACGACCGAGGCCATACCGACCAACGCGTAAGTTTCCGGGTTGATATGCGCAAACAGGCCCACTTTCTGCAAGACAAGCCCGAAGGCGTAACCGACCACGGCGCCCAAAAAAAGCGATGGGGCAAAAATACCA
>Ga0255382_10130_pt2 | contig 9911 bp, 11 predicted proteins | sample ANMaggSeSYBR01H9_FD_182101 | JGI IMG/M metagenome (GOLD analysis project Ga0255382, IMG submission 182101) | Sediment cell enrichment communities from methane seep in Santa Monica Basin, California, United Staets - ANME aggregate JGI... | ecosystem: Environmental > Aquatic > Marine > Cold seeps >... | reverse complement strand
TCCCGAAGCGTATACAACATATAACGCGAGATGCCCAACTTCATTGCTTCGCTCATATGCAACTGTCCACCATGTTCGCGAAAGATATTTACTGGATTATGTGGCATTTTGCTCCCAAGACAAATTGTCTTACAATATTGCTAACTGAGCACATTATGTCTGGTTTCAATGGAGAAGTCAATGTGAAATTTCTGTCCGAAATTACCTGCGAATTGTACCGAAATTAGGTTTGAAATGTACCGAAATGCCCATTATTTGTGTTGCGAATTGTCCTTTTCGGACAGGCGGGTTCAGTTGTAAGTCGTTGACACTACATCGGTTTTGCAGATGTCCGAAATTCGACTATATTGTAATATCTTCTTTTTATCTATACCGTCTGGCTGGTCTGTAGGATTTTGGTGGTTTGTAATGTCGGGGTTGCTGGTAAGTTCCTTGACGTTTTGTTGGGATGCTTCGATTATGTAGTCTGTCAATAAGGTATCCCGGCCAGTTTTGTACGAGGTCCCAGGGATAAATGGATAGCACCTTTACATTGTTTTCGGCATAGGTACGTTGTTTGTGCTCTGTCCTTTTGTCGTAATCCTGGTTGCCTGCTCTGCCATAAAATTCGATGTAGAGATTGTGCTGAGGCAGATAGAAATCGGGTCGTAATGTGGTTGGTCTGTTGTCCGTTTTGAGTGGTAACTTGGGTTCGTAGATGAAGGGTATTCCGTATTGGTTGAGAGTCTGGGCTATTCGGCGTTCTCCTTCTGATTTATAGCGTTCAGTGTCTTGAAGTTTGTTTTCCAGTCCTTGTTCCATGGTGATTTATGGGATTGTTTTTTGTGCATATAAACCTTTCGCTTGATGTTTTTGCGTTTCTGCGTTTTGGGGTTTCCCGCCCGCCCGTTCCCCATGCTTAGGCCCCATTTCTTTCGAACCGTTATTTCATGTAGTTCGAAAGAACTGGAGGAATTTATATGAATCAAACAAAAGAAATCGAATCAGCCATCAAAGCAGTTCAGGGTTTGCCTGAAGAAAATACTGGACAATCAAGTATTCGGCTTTTGCCTACGATGCCGACATATCGCTATCGTTATACCTGTCCAAGATGTGGTTCTCATGGAACCTCACTTCCGCTATCTTCTGTGCGGCCTTCTTCCAAAGTTTGTGCTGTTTGTCATATTTTAGAAACTAAACAGGATCGCGAGGATGCGATTTTCTTGCGTTTAGTTCGGAACGGGGTTCATTATGATTTCCCCCTTCGGGACCGGCCAGGTTTGGCCTGAAATCATATGACCCGTTCCTATTTGTTTTTCTATAGAAAATCACAACAGGAGGTATGAAAATGATCGCGCAAACAACACAACACAACAAGGTATTCGACCCGGCAGAACTCTGGAATGACAGCAGTATGGATGAACTGCTTCTGATGAAACTCGACCCTTTGCCTATCACCAGACAAATGGAAGAGATAGCGGAACATCCTGAATTAGCGAACCCGTTAATTCGAGCGATTCGGGTCAAGCCGATGAAAAGAAATGCGTTTTCTGATTATTTTGCGAGCTCATCCTGAGATCATTTTTTATTTTATCCCCACCCACCCGTTCCCTGATATTGTCAGAGCATTCCGTTTGGAATGCTCTGGGGTTATATATCCAATGGCGACATAAATTTTATGGCAATGGTCTTGTCTTGTTCCTTGGGTAGATGTCTGGCTAATTTGATTACATCGGGATTGCAGGAACATATCCATATTTCCTTGTATCCTGCTTTGATGGTTTTGGTGAGGTTCTGTTTGATATGACTTTTACCGGTTTCGTAGAGCGCTGCGAGCAACCGGGTATTCTGTTGCGCATGAACATCCACAATGAGATCGGTTGCAACCTTATGTTCCGTTTTCGTTTTCCATCCTTTTGATTTTAATTTTTCTGATATCGCATGCACCCAATAGCGATGTTCAATACCGCCTTCTGTTACGTGAGGTAATGGGCCAATGTTTTTCGCATGGCACAATGCCCTGCCTAGTTTCGTTAAGTTGAACAGTTTGATGAGCGAGCTGCCTGTGTAGATTTGCGCAGGCTTGATAAGACCGCGCTGTTCCAATGATTGAAGCGCAGCAGTGCCTTTACGTCGACTGGTATAGATACGCGTGATACGCCGTACCACACCATCGAAGGGATGCGTCAGAATGTCTCTGAACATGCTTCGCTCCAGTTCTGTTGGTTTAGAAAAAGCTATCTTCATCTCTTGTTCTTTAGGGGTGGTGGTCGGGGTAGATACATGCGTTGGTTTCGATGTAGCTTGAGTGGAGGATGATTCCGGTGGTTTTGTATTCTTTTTATCCGAAACCGGAACGGCGCTATTTGGCTTGCGTTCCGGCAACGGGGATTGGAATCGTCTGGAATCCATGGAATCCGGCTGGAACTTCATTCGCTTCCGAATAGCTGCATCTGAGACTTTTCCTTTATCAATAGGACGGAATTTTATGGATACATGTATCGGGTCTGTCCAGCGCGGAATACGCACAATTGCTTCGCCAACAGGCAAACGACCAATTTCATCTTTACTTTCATCACGCAACAACATGCCTTGCGCCGTTGCGCGCACGTCAGAGGCATGTTTAGTGTGAAAGGCCAGTGTGGTAGCCTGGTTGCCAAAGACCGCGACAGGGACGACTGAGGCATTCTGTGTGGCAAGGATAACGGACTCGCCCAGTTCCCGGACTTCACGCAAGGCTATATGGATCACGGGTTCAGAACCGTCACCCATACCAGGTGGTGAACGTAACAGATGATGCGCTTCTTCCAGAATGATCGCGTGTTGTAATAACTCACGGTCTGGGTTGTTGTGCATTCGATATTGAATAATCCAAAGCAGTAACACTTCGGACAAAAAGGTCTGCTCCGCCTGATTCAATAAATCCAGTTCAAGGAGTACTGGCCTTGTAAGTAACTGGCCGATATCCAGTGAATTTGCAGGACAAAACAAGTCAGCAATAGCGCCATCACCCAAACTGGATACCGCACGACGTGCGCTGTCCATCCACATGCCTTTACGCCCTTTGGCCGGTTGATTGTCCAGCAATTGAAGAATGTCTTGAAAGGTTGGCCATCGCCCACTGGGCATCGCGTCCGCATACGCCTGGCTCATAGCAGAGACTAATAGACTCTCGCTACCCGCGCCTTGGCAGTAGGCGTGAGACAATGCGCCAATGACTTTCTTGGTCCAGACATTCTCATTGATGCCTGGCGGAGGGATTAGCGGATTAAAATGAAAAGGCGATGTCTTGTTGTCGCCTGCAGTGTAAATCAACATGTCTGGATATTCCTTAATCAGCGCACGGAATGTTCGCTTGAAATCACATAGCAGGAAAGGGATTCTATGTTGCATGAGTCCATCTATAATTAACGCAATGGCATTGGATTTTCCCGATCCGCTCGAACCATAAATCCCTACATGCCGCAACAGCTCGTGTTTACGAAGTCCGAAGGAATAGCGTTTTTGTCCGCCGTACAGCGCCTGGCCTAATTCAAGATCGCCTGCGCATATCGTTTCGGACGGCGGTGGAAACAGCCCCGGCTGCGTGTTCGCCGGGTTATCTTCTAATGCGCGAGCGGCATAGGATTCCAACACCTGTTCCAGTTCACGCCTGTCGGTTGCGTCTGAAGCCAAGTAGGCCTGCCACAGTTTCTTGACGCGCTCTTCGCCCATGACGGGCGTCAAACGTTTCAAGGTTTCGCGGACCGTCACGGAAGCATCACCCGTTGTTTACGTTTCTCTTCATTGTATTCACGGAACAATTCTCGTAGTTCTCGTTTCAACGACGCGATATCTTTCCAAGCTGATGCCTGTTCCCGTCGTTTTTCGCATTCCAGTTCCGCAAGCGTACGTTCGATGGCGACCCGTCGTTTAGGATCGCCTTCCGTAATGAACGAGGCTCCATAGGGTGCGACACGAAAAAACATTTCCTTTTGAATACATATCTGCTGCTCAATATCTTCCAGTAATTCGGCAAGCAATATTTCTCTTTGTGAGATTTCTCCCATCACCTGTTTGATCGCGCTTTCTATAATGAGAAGTTTGTTCTGCACAAACCCGGCGATTGGATCGCTGCTGTCTTTCTGATCACGGAAGATATCGGGAAGAGGATTCTCCTCCCCATAAGCAGGATTCAAGGTTGTCGACTGGGAGGGCATAGCCGGTTCTATGATTGAAATACTCGCATGGCTGTCCATAGATATAGTCGTTTCCAGACAAGACGGCTGCTTGCTCTGATAATTCGGTTCCCTGGGTATACCACAAGGTTGTGGGATCATGTTGCATAGTCACCTCCGCAATATCATTTGTATTGAGATGATTGACCTGGCCTATCAATACATATCGCTCGGCGTAATACCGTTCGTAAGGGTTACCATATCGGGCTGGGTTTGATGAATCCATGGTCAATATCTCCGTTGATACCACCAGGAAGTAGGGCTTGTATATAAAGGTTTCGGTTTGGGATTGGATAGCCAGATAAACCGTATGCGGTATAGAAAAAACGATTATAATTCAGCGAGGTTTTAATTTGCCATTAATGTATTTCCCAGTCGTTCTGCTGAAAGTAACGCCTGCTTGCATAGTAACACTTGAACTTTTTTTCAATCCAAACCAACGATATTCTACCCCTGTTTCTATAAATGCGAATTCAAGATCTGTGCCTTCCCATTTTGTTTCTGATGGCTCAATCCCGCCGCATAAGCCGTCGCTTTGATGTATCTCACCAAATGTAAGTTTGTCGGGTGAAACGGGTGAGGAAAAGAAAGAATAAAACCCTCCAACTTTCCAAATGCAGGGGCAATAAATATATCGATATAGGCCATCGTGATAAAAACCGACTGCATCCCCTTCACTAAACTTATGCATGTTTTGATATCCATCAATTTCCTTCAAGTGAGGGAGTTCAATAGCTTTTGTAAATTTCGGATAAAATGATTGCATCACGGATTCCTTAACTATTAAAAAACATGCAGTACTCAAAATCATGTTTCCACGGAGAAACTAAAGTGCCAATATATTAATCTCTACTCCCGAGTAGTATCAAATCGTAAGATTTATATACTCGAAACCATTCTCGTTTTGTATGAAAATCGAAATAATGGTGCAACGGCTCGTGCGAGCCAGGAAACGGATTGAACGGCGACTGAAAGATATTGACAACAAAATGGATCATATACTATTCAGGCTCAATGAAGAGCAGAGGTGCATGGCGCGGAAGTGCCCGCTTGATGAACCAGATCCCATGGAACTGTTTTATAGCTGATCGTCTGGCGCGTTAAGGGAAAGATTTATATAGTGGCGAAACTATCCCGTAAACTATGGTCAATTTGCCGCGCTCATTCCTGGATACTGTCGAAGAAATCCGCGCAGAGACAGCTGCTGCGCGGCGGCATTTTTTCTTTGATGGGCCTAATGCTTTACACGATATGGAACGTTGGCGAACAGAGCGCGTCTTATACGAACAAGCGGGAAAGGAATGGAAACCCAAACCGGAAGATTTATAACGTTCTGCGCATTCTCTCATTTGTATGGAACCTGCTGCCGCTTCGGTTGGCGCGAAGCTGGGTGGTCAGTTGCCAATGTTACTCAAGCGAGTCATTTTGCAGATGCACGTTTTATTCTTTGATAGTTAATCTTGCAGTAAAATCTCGTGAGAGCCAACGAACAGCGCGTATGGTCCTGTATGCCTGCTTACGATTACGATGACTTACATTCAAACCAACCCGCTTCTCGATGGCATTGAAGAAGCCCTTCGGCGAATCGCATCGTTTAAGGAACATGTTCGCGAACTCTATTTCGATGTACTCCTGAGTCTGCACAAATGTCCGGGGTGCGGAGGTCGGCTTCGCATAATTGGGCCAAGTCAGTGTGTTTGCCAATGCGGTCGCGCACTTGATCCCACAATCATGTTTCAGCGCAGTCGTTGTTGTCAGGCCGCGTTGCAACGAAAGCGAAGTCACTATGCTTGTTCTCATTGCGGACATATCGAACCCTCTAAATTCTTATTTGATGAACGAATATATGATTCAGAATATTTTCGTGAACGGATGCGTCAGCACCGAGAGCAGCGTCAGAGAAAACGAGATGTAGCGCTGCAACGTTTAGCTGAATCACATTCTGATGAGTGGCATCCTGATACTTTGGCGTTGCAAGCGGATTTTGATGGCTTCTTGGATGAACATATTGAGAGTGTTGTGTCTGCATCGCCTGAAGCGTTTATTCAAGACAATGTGTTCAGCCTGGAACAGTACCGGAGAATGATTACGCGGATGCTAAATGGCAATCAGGAGTGGTTTAGCAGCTTGCCTTCCATCACTCCTAATCCGCGCCTGGACAAAGTGCGACGATTTATCACGCTGATCTTCATGGAGAATGACCGGCAAGTATGCTTGGAAGAATATGACGACGATATCCTGGTGAGGCCTTATGAAACTTACGATTAAAGACAAAGGATTTTTGAGCATACTCAGTAGATTGCTTCAGGATGAACAGCTTCGCGTGACATTGGAAGATGATGGTATCAAGCGCATGGTGTTGCGCCAGAATTATGGTTCGCAGATAGAAAAGGAATTCGGCGTGACGCGTCAGGGCGTCCGCTGGCGGTTTAACCATGTGTTTAACGAAATCTATGTGAGTGCTTATACCGCCATCATGATGATTGAATCCGCATTCGGCACGAGCCTCAGGAAGAATGCCTTGGCGATAGCAAAACAACGCGTGGAACTACGCGAAAAATCCAGGGAAATGCAAAATATCCATTTGCCTCGACGAGAAACAGACTCCAAACCAACCGCCGAGCCCGGCGTCGAATTGTAAAGGGATTTACCCTCCTAATCATTGGACACATTCCCCTGTATGCATCCACTCTTTTTCCATCATTTGCGCATGAACGCACCCGCCTGAGCGCCAAACGTGTGTAATCGCGCGGTTTTGTGTGGCAGAGGATTTCAGACATGACAGGCAAAATCATGCGATCATTTTTTAACACAGGCATGATCGCGTAAACATACATCATTGGGCGGATTTGATATCAAAAACCCGGCATGGAGGTAAAATATGGCAATAAGCACAAAAGTGGACATGAACCACAACCAAATCACGCGAACAGAAGCACTGGAAGAATTCGCTCGGATACTATTTCCAGGAAACAAGAATCACCAGAAAACCTTTCTGGTCATATACGTAGAGTTAAAATGGACGGCAGGACAATTCCTTAGCCGACTCGAACCTATTGCCGCACAGCATAATATTGGGCAACGAACACTGGAGACAGTGAGAAGCAAAATGCGTCGTATGGGACTCATCGATCATGTCTCCCGTTTTAGCCTGACGTTCCAGGCCTTTTTGCCCCCCCAAATCTTCGTTTACCCCTGCCAATACAGTGCATCATGAGAATACACATTGTCATATCGGTCTGGAATGTTCCCATGTAAATAGATTATTTTACTTGACATACTGAATGGATACGTATATACTGCTCCCATGTACATTGATATTGTCCCGAACAGAAAGTCCAAACCGGCTGTTTTACTGCGCGAAGGGTGGCGCGAAGGAAAGAAGACGCTCAAGCGCACTATCGCCAATCTCAGTCATTGGCCTGATGAGGATGTCGAGGCCTTACGCTTGTTGCTTAAGGGCAAGAAGCTGCTTCCCAGAGATGAGGCCTTTGCGATTGAGCGTTCGATGCCGCATGGCCATGTGCAGGCGGTGCGGGGCGGGAGGCGCGGACTGGGCGGGGATGCGCTGCTGTCGGCGCGGCCGTGCCGCTAACGCGACTTGGTGATGGCCATGATCGCGCAGCGTCTGTTGGATCCGGTCTCGAAACTGGCCACGACGCGCCAATGGCACGCGACGACGCTGGCGCGGGAGTTGGACGTCGAAAACGCGGACGCCAATGAACTGTATGCCGCCATGGATTGGCTGCTCAAACGCCAAAGCCGCATCGAGAAAAAGTTGGCCGGGCGTCACCTCGAAGACGGCGCGGTGGTGCTGTTCGATGTGTCGAGCTCGTCCTATCACGGCCGGACGTGTCCGCTGGCGCAACGCGGTTACAATCGCGACGGGGAAAAGTTGCGCAGCATCGTCTACGGCCTGTTGGCCGACGGCAAGGGGCGTCCCGTGGCCATCGATGTGTACCCGGGCAACACGGGCGACCCGTCGACGGTGCCGGACCAGGTCGAGAAGTTGCGGATGCGGTTTGGACTCGAGCGCGTGGTGCTGGTGGGCGACCGGGGCATGCTGACGCAAGCGCAAATAGAGGCGTTGCGCGAACACCCCGGACTGGGTTGGATCTCCGCGTTGCGCTTCAGCGCCATTCGTGATTTGGCCGAGGGCGGCGCGTTCCAACTGCCCCTGTTCGATACGCAAAATCTCGCCGAGATCACCAGCGAAGACTACCCCGGCGAACGGCTCATGGTGTGCTTCAATCCGCTGCTGGCCCAGGACCGTAAACGCACGCGCGGAGAACTGTTGGACGCTACCGAAGCTCGGCTCGTGAAGATCGCGGCACAAGTTGCGCGGCGCACCAGGACGAAAATGACCGCCGACGAAATCGGTGTGAAAGTGGGCAAGATCATCAACCGCCACAAAGTGGGCAAACACTTCGACCTGACGATTGAGGACGGCCTGTTGCGCTTCAAACGCAACGAAGAATCCATCGCGCGAGAGACGCAAGTCGACGGCATTTACATCGTGCGCACCAGCGAAAGCGCAGACGCGTTAAGCGCCGAGGATACCGTGCGCACCTACAAAAGTCTCGGGCAAGTCGAGCAGGCCTTCCGCTGCATCAAAGGCGTCGATTTGCGCGTGCGGCCCATCCGCCACCGCAACGAAGCCCACGTGCGCGCCCACATCTTTTTGTGCATGCTCGCGTACTACGTCGAATGGCACATGAGGAAAGCCCTGTCGCCCGTGCTCTTCCAGGACGACGAACTCGACGAGGCCCGATGGCAGCGCGACCCCGTCGCCAAGGCCGAGGCCTCCCAGAGTGTCCGCAAGAAAAAGCGCACAAAGAAGACCGACGATGGCTGGCCCATCCATAGCCTGCGCACATTGCTCAACGAATTGGGGACACGCTGCAAAAACACCTGCCGCGCCGGAGAAGGCAAGACCGCCATCCGCTTCGAGCAACTGACCGAGGCCAGTTCATTCCAGCAACACGTCTTCGAGCTGCTCAACCTCAAGACATAAACGGCTGTACCCAGTAACGCTGCATTTGAAAATGGACTTAAGCCCAGACGGCATAAGGGGTTACCTCGCATTATCCGCTGGAACTCCAGTTTAGCAAGAAGTATGGCTATCGAGAGGGTTGGGTGTTTTCTACACGGTTTGAGCGAACTCTGGAAAAGCTTTTATCTCTATCCCAACGATTACGAGATAACAAGAATCCATTACAAGAACAAAAGGATCGCGACTGTCATCATTATCTGTAAAAATACTCTCAACGGAAAGTGTTGCCTATCACTTTGGCGACCATATTGTTTGGCAACACACCAGATATCTCTCTGGTTTGACCATAGCGTCCACGTGAAGTCACGCGAGCGTTTAGGAGACCATAGAGGTCCATCAAGCTGATCATGTCGGAGAATCGGCGTTGCGTAAGCAGACGCGTTTTATCTTCTGTGCATACCCGCTGATACCATTGATACGCGGTACCGGTTGAGATACGCGTCTTGTGATGGGCCAGTCCCATGTAACAGGCTTGCAGCGCAGTACGCTGTTGCGGCGCTAACGCACGCACCAGTTCTTCTGTTTTGTCTATTTCCAGTCTTTGCTCGGCGGCGTCTACTTCTTTTTCTGTGAGGCGGCCGCTACTCTCTTCGCTGGTGATCTCGGCGAGATTTTGCGTATCGAACAGGGGCAGTTGGGAAGCCCCGCCCACGGCCATATAA
>Ga0255382_10187_pt1 | contig 10003 bp, 9 predicted proteins | sample ANMaggSeSYBR01H9_FD_182101 | JGI IMG/M metagenome (GOLD analysis project Ga0255382, IMG submission 182101) | Sediment cell enrichment communities from methane seep in Santa Monica Basin, California, United Staets - ANME aggregate JGI... | ecosystem: Environmental > Aquatic > Marine > Cold seeps >... | reverse complement strand
TAATTGTAGGCATCATAGAATCCATGGATTCAAGTGCCATCATCGTCCATGATATCACACAGAGCCCCATGCTAAAAGCCATAGGCGAATGTGAAGAACGAGTTCCTGCAGGAGTTATACGCTCGCTGCTCACCATAGCCCTTGACATTGCCGAAACCGGGCGGGAAGGAAGGAAAGTGGGCACTGCCTTTGTTGTGGGCGATGCTGAAGAGGTCATGCAACGGTCACATCAAATGATCCTTAACCCCTATGTAGGCCATCCGGATGAGGAAAAGGATGTTCGGATCAAGAATAACTGGGAATCTATCAAAGAGTTCGCACTCCTGGATGGGGTCTTTGTGGTCTCCGGAGAAGGACTATTCATCGCTGCAGGTCGATATCTTGACATAGATGCAAAAGGTATCAACATCAATAAAGGCCTTGGTGGCCGTCATGTGTCCGCAGCTGCGATCACAAGGGATACGGTCGCAATCGCAGTTACCATTTCCGAATCAGGCGGAGTGGTACGCATATATATGGATGGCAAGGAACTGTTATGCATTGACTCTGCAGGACGAGCGATCCAATATGAGTGGGATCAGATCCAATACTGATCAAATTACCTGACAATCAATTATATCCTGAACCTCAACAGAGCAGCGATGCCTCCGAATGCATGGAGCTTTTCTCCGGGTTCGAACTCCGTGCTGAACACTACCATGTGACCCTGAGCATGCTCAACCTGCCGTATGAACGAATCAATATCCCCATCTTCCCGCTGATGCCTGAGAAGTTCATCGGTGATCAGAAGCGTTTCGATGGCACCATAATCCAGTGCCTTCTGTACTTCATCCATACCATAAGCAGCCTTCCCCTCAATAGCCATCTCCTTCAACAACTCATCCATCAAGGAAGCCTCTCGTGTGATCCTTGATACCTCCATGATCCTATCCACTGCACCACGGCGAAGTACCTCCTGGAAACCCGACATCCCGATCGACGAGGTGTCCTCTACCACCACTCCAGCCGCCATATCCGAATTCTCGGCAGTCATGTACTTTAGGAAATCGTCCTTGGTAAAACCAGGCCCTGCAAGGACAATAGATTCAGTACTGGATGCCGCATACGTAAGCTTATCCAGTATCTCGCTGAAGAACAGATCGCGAAGTGTACCCTCACCCTTGCCAGAGGACTGTCGGATGTGAGCATACAATTCGATACCATAATGCCTCACAAGTCCAATGTCTGCATCTCCTTCTTCTACTGCAACGATGACCACCTTTGGACGACGAGACGCAGCCTCAGCCTCGTTCACCCTCTCAAGCTGATCCTTTTTCCATAATTTTATAATGGATAGATTGGTACCGCCCTCGATATTGAACGTATGATGATATCCCGTATCCATACCATGCTCGATCATACCATGTATTCGCAGGCGGTTGGAGAACTTATGGAACTCCAGACTATCGACCCTGATGCCCAACCTGACATTCTTTTTCTCGACCTTCTCAGGCCGGATCTTATCAGTAGCAGCGTCAGCCTTTCGTTTCGTGAGTGCAAAGACCAGATCTCCTTTCTCTACAATATATTTCAGATGCCACAGATCGTCAAGTGTCTCCGGCGTGAGTGCGATCTCCCCTTCGTTTCTCGTAAGATATCTTTTTGTGACTCTCATAGTAACATCTCCAGCAGCATTGACGATAAATTATACAACGATCAATTCTTGATGTCGGATTCGCCTGGTGGTAACATCATTGCGATCTTATCGGGTGATGCGATCTGTTTGGCGAAGGATGCGTCCTTGAGCCTGTCCGCATATATTCGATATACTTTCTTTGCAGTATCATTCTGGTTGAATTTTCCCGGGATCAGCTCCACAACATGCTCCGCATGTTGGTACACCGCTGATAGTGGTCCACCTATGACCAGGGTCTCGCCTTTCAGTTTCAGCCCGACAGCCACTCCGACAGCCACATCCCTGTAATAGTTTCGCTCTCCACGTATGATAAATGAACCTTTATTCAGATATTGCCCGGATTCAGGGGTCTTTGTGACCTGTTCAGGTTTTACCCAATAGCAATCGCCACTGAACTGCCCGGACTTCCATACGCTTGAATAGGATACAACGAACTGGGCAGCCTCTTTCAGTGTGGTATCTGGAACATCCTTGCCCTCGGTCTTGATGATCGTGATAGGAGCGCCGGGTGTCTGGGTGTGGAAAACGATATCACGTTTTTCCATATATTTCTTGACAAGTTCTTCATTGGTATCGGCATCTCTCCCACCAATAACAAGGAAACCATCGGATGACATGAACCACCTGAATCGATCATACCAGTGCTGCTTGTGCACGACCTTGCGCCTCTTGGATTTGCGGGCCTCCTTCTTCTGCAGGGATCGGCGGGTATCTTCGATAGCACGCAGTGCCCCATCGCGTTTTTTGGTGAGTTTTTTGGCTTTTGCATAATATGTCTCTGCATTCTGGGGAACCGTTTTTCTGATGTTGATGTTGATCTTCCTGCCATCCAGATCAATGACGATCAGACCGGCAGATGGGTCGATATTAATGATAGAACGTGCAGCTGGTATATCGTCCCTGGACTGTTTTAGTGTGGACCATATATCATTCCATGAATATCCTTTACTACGGGCCACGTCGAGTACTGACATCAATTGCTCGATGTCCTGGTAATGTTCATATATCTTCTCAGCAATGATCGAGTTATTCTCCGCATCCTTTTCGAACTTCTTGATCGCACTTTGTTGTTGATACAGACGACGTTCGAGAACATTCGAAGGTTCCTTCTTCACAGCCTCGACCTGCTTTTGCTGCGTCTCAGCTGCTTTTTTGCCAAAGAATTCATCCAGGGCTTTGTTGAAAGATCCAACGTACTCTTTTTCAGTATCCATATACTGTCCAAGCTCAAAAGGCAACACATCCACATATTCAGGCGTGCCATTGACGTCCTTTTTTATCAGGCAGGGCTTGAGCTTTCCTTCAATGATCGGAGAGAATACATCCTTGATAGCAGTGCAGAGAGCAGCGATCTCATCGCTGTCCGCCTGGATCGCAGCCTTGGTCTTGTTGATACCACTCTTCAAACAAACTTCCTCGGCAAGGATCCCTCCGAGATTGAAACGCGTGGCGATCGTTCGGACGATATCAGAGGTTGATGACAAGAACACCTCATGCATCCGATCGACATCTACAGCCAGCGGACTAAGCTGAGCCTGAGGATATTCGTATACCTCTCCGCTCCGTATCCTGCGTCCTCTGAACGTTACCGGGTTCATGGGCAAGATAATCTTCCGATCTGCATCCAGCAGCACGATGTTGCCGCTGGAGAACAATTCGAGGACCAGTACTGTATCAGTGCCTCCCCGGACCACACCGATCTCTATGATCCTGTCAAAATCGTATTGTTTGATGAAAGTGATACGCCCACCGAGGACGTGTTTCCTGAGAAGCATGGGAAATGACTGGGGCATCTTGGGGCTTGGCCGTATGTACTGGCTCATATGCGCACGTCTGCCTGCCTCTACGACCAGATTATCCCGTCCCTTTCCGAAGATGTACAGATTGATCCGTATCTCACTGTCGGCCGGCTGATATATTTTGCCGATCTTCGCATCGATCAATGAGTTCGGGCCCGATGCAAGCTCGGACACGAGAGCAGCCACATCTGCACTTGTCATATCCTGTTTCATAACGAGGATATAATGAAAGAGGTGATTATAAAACCTTGTCCATCATACATTAATATGAAACGATCGATACAACATATTATACCATCCACTGGAGTTGGTGTCGGAGGGCATGATAAGATGAACCAGAAAACTAAACGATTCCTAAAGTTAAAGTTCCAGGAATATTACAATAGCGCCAGTATCCACCTACCTCCTGAACTGGCGTCACGTGAGTGGGGATTCATATCATTTGATCAGATGCCTGAAACGATCATGCGTCGTCATAAATCGTTTGGATCACCGGGGGAGATGAGGGATTACCTTTCAGCAATGGTGCCCGCACACGCTTATCATTCGGTGGCCTACTATGAATACCCGAATGCACCCAACATGAAAGAAAAACATTGGCAAGGAGCAGATCTCATCTTTGACCTGGATGCTGACCACCTGCCGGGAGCACCAGAATCGTACGCGGATATGCTGGAACATGTGAAAGAAGAGGCACTCAAATTGCTGGATTTCCTGATAAACGATTTCGGTATTGCTGATAATAATATTACAACAGTGTTTTCCGGAGGGCGTGGATATCATTTTCACATCATAAACTCGTCTGTACGCACACTGGAAAGTGCGGAGAGGAGGGAAATCGTGGACTATGTCAGTGGAAGGGGGTTTGATATGAAGCACATACTTGGAAAAAAACATGTGGGAGGAGATGCGGGACGGGAAAGTGCACAGGTGCCCGGTTTCCCATCCGAAGAGGAGGGAGGATGGCCGGGGCGGATCAACCGATATATTATATCATATCTGTCTGACGTGACCGATCAGGAAAATGCCATCAAGATACTGACAGACTTCGAGGGTATTGGTAAGATCACGGCAAAGCGTCTGATAGAAGCGTTCAATGATCCGAAGATGATAGCACATATGAAAAAAAGGTAATGTCAGTGTATTGCCAACGATCAGGAGCAATATATTCGACGTACTTGCATCACAGGCGGTAGACAGGACTTCGGCACACGTGGATGAACCCGTCACTGCTGATATTAAACGCCTGATCCGCCTGCCAGGATCACTTCATGGCGGATCCGGAATGCGGGTGACATTACTTGACAACTCCAAACTGGAGGATTTTTACCCCTTAAGTGATGCGGTCGTGTTCTCCGAAAAGGCGGTACAATTAAAAGTGATCAGACCTTTTGGAGTAGAGATGATGGGAAAGGAACTCTATGTGGAAGAGGGTGTGCAGCAACTTCCGGAGTATGCGGCAATATACCTGATGTGCAGAGGGGCAGCAGAATATGGATCGTACTAAGCTTAAGAACCTTTTGCGTGAAGAGAACACTTCGGCATTAAAACCCCTTCCACACGACTTTTACAATAGTGTGGACGAATATATACGTGAACTTGAGATCGAGATCAACCGGATCCAGAATCCGCGATCTCCGGAAGCAAAGATATTGGAAGATGAAATGCAAAGCGCCATCAATGATGTCGAGACGATCTTCATCCGCAGGATTCGTAAGATCACCGCACGTGCAACGTCCAATTCCTTCTCGAACACATCATCAAAACAAGACCTCGATAAACTACTGCCATCCGAAAAAAAAGTATATGGTTCAACACTTTCTGCGATCCGGTTGGCCAGAAATGAACTACTCGAACCCATATTGAACCCTACCGCCCCTGAGGCGAAGGTATATGACTCAATGCCTCATAGAATAGATGGTGATACAGAGGATGTTCCTGCACCCACATGTACTGCACGGGCAGAGAATATAGCAGTTAATGAGGATGACAGCACACAGGATCTGGAAGATGTAGCCAAAAGTAATATAAATGAGGAATACTTTGTTGTGCGAATACTGAAAGACCTTCCTACTTTCAAAGCTGTAGATAATCGCGATTACACACTCAACGAAGAGGACGTTGTTGTTTTGCCTGCAATGAATGCAAGAGGATTGGTAAAACGCGGCGCAGCTCATCTGATAAATAAAAAATAATATCCAAATCAAAAGGTGTAGAGAATGAAGATCCCAAAAAGGTTCAATACATATTGTCCATACTGCAAGACCCATACCGAACATGTTGCGGAGAGGGTAAAGAGGGGCAAAGAGTCAATGATGACACGTATTAGAAGGCAGAGAAAGAGACAAACCGGAATTGGCAATAGTGGTAAGTTCTCAAAAGTGCCTGGTGGAGATAAACCAACAAAAAGGGTACAGCTCAGGTACCGTTGCACACAATGCAACAAGGCACATCAGAGGCCCTGTTTTAGAGCAAAGAAGTTCGATTTCAAGGAGTGATAAAAAATGGCAGACCCAAAAAGCAGGTTCTTACGTGTAAAATGCAATGACTGTTCCAATGAACAGGTGATCTTTGGAAGCGCAAGTCGCAAGGTAGCATGTCTTGTATGTGGTAGGACCTTAGCAGAACCAACCGGTGGTAAATCTACGATCACAACACATATACTGGAAGTACTCGAATAAAGGGATTCATAATGGATAATAACAGATGGCCAGAGAGTGGTGAATTCGTCGTATGTACAGTGAAGACTGTCACCGATTTCGGAGCCTATACCCTTCTCGAAGAGTATGGGGATAAAGAAGGTTTCATCCACATCTCCGAAATAAAAGCAGGATGGGTTAAATATGTCCGTGATTTTGTTCGGGAAGGGCAAAAGATCGTCTGTAAAGTCCTTAACGTAGATACTGCACGCCGTCACATCGACCTGTCACTGAAGGATGTTAACGAACATCAAAAGAGAGCAAAGATACAGGATTGGAAGAATGAGCAGAAAGCTCACAAATGGTTACAGTTCGTGGCCGAAGAGGCAAATAAAGATCCAGTGGCTATGCAGGATCTGCAGACATTGATAATGGATGAGTTCGGGAGTTGCCACGCTGCTTTTGAAGAGAGTGCAATGAGTGGTGCGGATGCATTCGAAGACATAGATATAGATAAGAACATAATTTCCATCATCGTAAAACTGTCTCAGGAAAACATCAAACTGCCATTCGTAGAAATCGCTGGGCATGTGGACCTGACCTCAGATATGCCGAATGGCATAGATCTCATTAAAGATGCACTGAGGGAAGCAGATAGTGTTACGAAAGATGATGATGTTGAGATCCATATTGCATACACCGGTGCCCCGCGTTATAGGATCAAGGTCACTGCACCTGATTATAAGGTCGCTGAAGCTATATTGAAGGAGTCTTCACAAAAAGCGATCGACAAGATACATGAAATGGGCGGAGAAGGTATATTTTACAGACATATCGAATCCATTCAGGCGTGATGCCTTTTGTACGGGGACATGATCTATAAAATAATGTTAGTCCAATTTTGTAGATCTCCCTGCACACAGTTCAGGACCTACACGTTGATACAAACAAGGGAAGGGTATTTTTGAGCAGGTTCCGCAGATGCGTCCAGTGTGGACAATACACACTAAAGGATACATGTCCTGATTGTGGTAACAGGACGCGCGATCCACGTCCTGCTCGCTATTCTCCGATCGATCCTTATGGAAAATACCGCAGAATCAGCAAACGGAAAGGAATGTTAGATGAAAGAGACTAAAGTTGTTCGTCTGAAAAATGATGTTCGTCTGGATAAATCCATACTACTGGTAGGTCTGCCAGGAGTTGGACATGTGGGGAAACTTGTTGTAGACCTTTTGATCGAGGAACTGGATGCAGAGAAGATCATAGAGATATATTCTCCGCATTTTCCACCGCAGGTGGTTGTGGATGAGGATAGCACCGTACGACTTGTTAACAACGAGTTCTTTATCTGTAAGGCAAATGACACGGATATCGTCATTCTGGCAGGTGACCAGCAGAGTGCCACAGGAAATGGCCATTATGAATTAGGCGAACTGTACATGCAGATCGCAGATGAGCTCAACGTGTCAAGGATATACACGCTCGGAGGATTCCCTACCGGACAACTGGACCATATCGAAGAGGTAATGGGTGCTGTTAATGATGCATCAATGATCGAGGAACTCAAAGAGCACAATGTTATTTTCAGGGATCATGAACCAGGCGGAGGTATTGTGGGTGCTGCCGGACTTATCCTGGGACTCAGCAAGTTCAGGGATATCGGTGCTGCCTGTCTGATGGGAATGACATCCGGATATATGGTAGACCCAAAGAGTGCTCAGTCACTAATGGATGTGCTCAGCAGCATACTGGGTATCGAAGTGGATGTCAGCAAGCTGGAAGAGCGGGCAAAAGATATGGAAAAGGTCGTTGCCAACCTGATGGAAGCAAAACAACAGCAGCAACAACAACAACAAATGATGCCTGATAGCAGCAGGGAAGAGGATCTCGGATACATAGGGTAACGATACCGCATGCTGATCAATGCCGACCTGCATCTGCATTCCAAATATTCTATGGCATGTTCCGAAAGAATGGAACTGCCAACCATAGCGCAGGAGGCAAAGAAAAAGGGTATCGACCTCGTGGGTACTGGTGACTGTATTCATCCACAATGGTTGAAGGCGATCAAGGAAGCGGCCTCTGACGACGAAACGATCGTCATACATGACACTCATTTTATTCTTACTACCGAGATCGAGGACCGTAACCGCGTACATCATCTCCTGATACTGCCATCCATAGCAAAGGCGGATGAGCTGGCAGAAGGGATGGCAAAACACGGAAATTTGACATTGGATGGCAGACCCACGGTTCGACTGGATGGCTGCCAGATCGCAGAGATCGCAAAGGATGTCGGCGCCCTTATAGGTCCGTGTCATGCGTTCACTCCGTGGACAGCCCTGTACGCTGCTCATGATACTCTCCAGAGTTGCTACCAGGATATGACGGATTATATATCCTTCGTGGAACTTGGACTCAGTGCGGACACTGACTATGCGGACCGCATCGATGAACTGCACCGCCTCACATTCCTATCAAATTCAGATGCTCATTCTCCCTGGTCCAATAAACTCGCACGGGAATTCACCCGGTTCGAGGTCCCCCAGATCGATTTTGAGGGTATTGAAATGGCAATTCTAAGAAAGAACGGCTGTGGGGCAACCCTCAATGTGGGTCTCTTCCCACAGGAAGGTAAATACAATCGATCTGCATGTAGCCGATGCCACACACAATACATCCTCGAACAATGTCATTCACACAACTGGCGCTGCCCGTGTGGCGGACAGATAAAGAAGGGTGTATTTGAACGAGTGCAGGAACTGGCAGACCACGACACTCCCCAGCATCCAGAGTACCGTCCTCCATATCTGCACCTCATGCCCCTGGCTGAGATCATCATGATGGCCCTTGGGCACGCCAGTATCAGTACAAAGGGTGTGAAAAATGCCTGGGAATCCCTTGTTAGAACGTTCGGCAGTGAGGTCGCCGTTCTTCTGGACGCAGATCTTGACCAGATTGGTCCTGTGGACCCACGGATCGTGGATGCTATCGCAGCCTTCCGCAACAATGAGGTCATCATCCATCCGGGAGGTGGAGGGAAATACGGATGGATCGAACTGCCACAGCAAGACGAGCCGGCGGCTGAAAAACAGGATAATCAGAGCTCTCTTTTTGATTTCTGACCCTCTTCGACACATATATAAAAGATAAAAACCTTAACAAACGACAATGCCGGGGTGGCAGAGCGGACTAATCCAACGGTAATATATGACCGCGGAGTCTAAACGCGGCAGGCTCGAGACCTGTTTCTCCTTACGGAGTGCTTGGGTTCGAATCCCAACCCCGGCGCCTAAGTTTTTTTGATCATGATTAACTTGAATCCACGACCAGCTCATTCTGCAGGTGTAACACCTGCCATATAACAGACCTCCAAAACTCAGCCAGATCGATAGATTTTACAATATGATCCACACATCCGGCATTCAGGAACCGCTTCCGATCACCATACATGGCGTACACGGTCATCGGTCATTGTAATCTCCGATAAAACACAGACACCCCGTCACGCCTTCTTCATGCTCACCCAGAACACACTTCCCTGTCCCTGCGGATTGTCCTCAACTCCCACATTCCCGCCATGCAGATCAATGATCCGCTTGACGATGGCAAGACCCAATCCACTTCCTTTGACACCTTTCTTGTTGACACGTTTATGTCGATCAAAGATAAGGGACTTGTTCTCATCGGAGACCCCCTCACCAACATCTGTTACCATAACCTTCCACATATCTCCGGCATCAATTACATCTATTTTAACACGACTGCCAGCCGGACTGTACTTAATGGCATTGGAGAGAAGATTGACAAACACATCTCCGATCAGCGGATTGACATGTGCAGGATATGGACCCTCGGCAGGGAGTTCGATGTTCATCTGCTTATCC
>Ga0255382_10186_pt1 | contig 10024 bp, 13 predicted proteins | sample ANMaggSeSYBR01H9_FD_182101 | JGI IMG/M metagenome (GOLD analysis project Ga0255382, IMG submission 182101) | Sediment cell enrichment communities from methane seep in Santa Monica Basin, California, United Staets - ANME aggregate JGI... | ecosystem: Environmental > Aquatic > Marine > Cold seeps >... | reverse complement strand
CAATCTCTTGTTCGCTGAATATATACCATTTTTTGTGACATTATTTTCCCTACCTTATTTTTTTGGGGGGATATTTGTAGTTTTAGGCTTTTCAGTATTGGCGGGTTTTAGCATTGCTTGGTTTTTCAGTAATTCTCTTAAAGGCATTAAACGTAAATGCCTAAAAGGGATTAGCATCGTTCTGGTATTTTTGTTAATTGGAGTATATGGTTTTCCAATTTGGTCGGGTGAATTTATATATCCTGGTAACGAATTAATGGGTTCCTCCAGATATGATACTCCACTGTATTATCAGGATGCAAGAGAATGGCTTGATGGACAGGAAAATAATTTCAGACTATTTGCCCTTCCTTATTCAAAACTTGGATATATGGCATATACTTGGCCACCAGCAGGATTTAATGGACCAGATCCCTCACCATCTTTACTTAATCGAGACATAGTAACAGGTACTGGATTTGGTCTCAATTTTGCAAATGAACTGGCAGAATTTAATATATCGGGTTTAAGCAAAATGTTGGGTATTATGAATATAAAGTATGTACTCGTTCATAATGATGCTAACTTGGAATTTATGGAAAATAATTCGTGGTATATTTCATCAGCACCTCAATTTTCTAAACTCAACTTATGTGATAAAGGAACTATTCAACCATACTCCTCTTTTGGAGAACTTGATTTCTATAAAATTTCTGATGACAATTTTCGTTCCCACATCTATCCCGCTGCCCCCATCCTTGTTCAAGGCTCAATTAATGACATGTTTGAGGTAGTTAACTCTGACAACTTCACCATCGGCAACAATGCGCTCTTCCTCTCAGATCAGATTAGTGAATCCCAATTGGAGCTTTTGAAAGAATATATAAGTGTAGAAAATAATGATATCCCTACCATTACTTTTCAAAAAATTAATCCCACGAGATACGAAATCAAAGTAGAGAATGCAACAAATCCATTCTTCATAGTGTTCTTGGATAGCTATCATCCGGAGTGGGAAGCCCATATAAATAGAGAACTGTACGTGTTTAACGAGATGATAACACAATATAACAACACAGGTGTGAAAGAAACAAAGCATGAAATGAAATTGACGATTATGGATATTTCTTATTTATTTAAAAATCCAATACATGATAATAGGCATTTCCTCGTTAACGGCTATGCAAATGCATGGTACATCGACCCGCTAGAACATGGTATAGACGAAAACTTCACTGTAACACTATACTTTAAACCTCAGTCGTACTTCTATATTGGACTTATCATATCAGGATTTACTTTTATAGGATGTGGAGGGTACTTATTTTGGGACCGGCGAAAAAGAAAGACAGCAAAACTGCAAATATAGAGAATATTATGATTTATAAATATGTAGTAAAGCTTATAGTTATATTTTCAATATTTTCAATAATATGTGCTGGAAATGTGTCTGCAGATGCCGATATTTACACAGATAATTTTAATAGTCGAGATGTGTCGAAATGGACTGTAACAACACCCGACACATGGCAGGTCATAGGGGGAGATTTATCCAGTACAGGTGCAAGACCGGGTTTGATTTTTGAAAAACAGTCTAATACTATATATATTAGTGAAGTTGACCTGAATGCAAAAGAAACACGAATACAAAATTTTGCACAGATCGGCTTTTATGTATATTATGAAAATTCACAAAATTACGCAAGAATTATTTTTGCTAGTGATAATCGTGGAGATAATCACACCGATGCAAATAATCTTGAGTTGAAAGGCACAAGCTTCACCAGCACCCACTCCTACATAAATACTTCTATTAACACCTCTATCGAGTTCAGCCCCGTCCAAATGCACCACTTGAAAGTCGTCCGCCTAAACAAATACATCTACGTTTACTTCAATGACAAACTTGCCCTGACCACCCAATTCAAAGACGAAAACCCACCAGGTAAAGTAGGCTTCGACGTCTACGAATCCACAGGTTACTTCGACAACTTCTACCTCCGCCCCCTCACCATCGAAAACCCCACCGGCCACATCAACAAGTTCAACCTCTCCCTAACCAACCCCTCAATAGAACTCACTTCAGTCTATTCTTTGAAACTTGACGGTATCTCCAAAGGAAAGGCAACCATCAGCCTCTCCATATACGGAAAGGAGATCAATACAATCACAGGTTCCGAGGGCGACATCGTATCCCTCTGTCTCGAGGACGGGGAGGAAGCCGTGAATTTCAAGATACTGAAGATCTTCGATGACAGATATATAATACTCGAGGACATCATAACTACCAGTGTCATTGATGAAGCTATCATTCCTTACGACCTTAGTGACAGCAAACCTCCCACCTTCATCTCCGATGGTCTCTACCCTCAGCTAATCCTCCTCCTGATCGGCCTGTTCGCAACCCTGTCAATGAGGAATTACCGAGACCAGAAAACCCATTCACTCCCATTGAACACACTGGCGTTTGGATGTGGGGTGCTTGCCCTCTTTATTGCGGGAGTGAGCAGAGAAGTGAATATAGTTGTAGCGAGCATCATCCTCATAGGCATCGGGATCACTCTGACAGAGATCAAACAGCGAAACTCGGATGCAGCGGTGCTGCTCTCAAAAGAATCATCAATGCATGATCTTGCAGGCATACTGCTCGTGTTCACCACAGCAGGATTGATCGTGGCAAACCTTCCTAAATGGAGCTTTGTGGTCGTCGTGGGTGTCCTGGTGATGTATGCTGCCGTGTTGAGCTGGTACTCCGAGCAATGCCGGACAGGGGTTCCAGAGGAACGGAATGGACCGATGGAAACGTACGAGCATGCGCAATCCCGTTTCGTGTCCCGCATCGTGAACTCTGATGCATTGACAACGATCCGGAAGGCCTACCACCGACGCAGGGAGCGGCTGTGATGGAGGATACTAATGGAAACCAGTGACTGGCCACCATCCAATTATCCAATCCTTTTTGCTCTTTTCCTGCTGGCAGCCACAGCACTCGTGCTTGCAATGGGAAATAAAGAACTTGCCGAGGAACTTGCCATCTATGCCTATTACCTGCTGGTCATCGGTGTGGTGATCCGGATGGTCGAAATGGCATTGCCTGACAGCACGCCGGAGACGATGGGCAGGGTCGCAGTGTGGCTGAAAAGCTGGGGCGATGTCCTGGACAGCGAGAGAGATGCACATGTGATACACGGCATCGCTGCTGCACGGCACCGCTTACGCCCACTCCGGGAGAAGCTGCCGCAGAGATTGGATAGAAGATTGTCACAGGTTAAGCGATCGGATCTGGCCCTGGTGCAGAGGGTCTCAAAAGATGTGTTAGTCAATCTGGGGATTCTGTATGTGCTGATGGTGATCTACGTTGGAGTGTTCGGATGGTGGACCATCGGAGAGTACATTGGGGAGCTGGTGCTGATCACCATCGGGGTTTATGGTACTCAGCTTATTGTGAGTATATATCTGAGAGATACTGAAGGATTGTGATACGAAAACGATTTGACAAGGATTTGTGTCAATTCGGTGTAATCTGCACACCCTTTTGGCGTAGCAGGCACTCAACTCCGTAGGAGGTGAGTGTATCCATGTTTGAAAAACAACTTTGTTCTTAACACCGTCATACAATTATGAATATCTCATTTCTATTTCGGAGATGGATTTTCATGAATATAGTCTGGAATCCGCATCCATTGGATCCGTCGATATTTTGGGACACTACCCCACCAATGATTCAACCATAACCCTAATAACTCAGATTACCGTATTTATAAAAATGAGAAACATGAGAACGTTCAACGTCACGGCAGTGATCTGGCAGGAAGATGATGCCTACGTTTCAAAATGCCCCGAACTTGAAGTTGCCAGTGCTGGTGATACGCCTCAGGAAGCCCTTGATAACTTAAAAGAGGCGGTTGAGTTATATCTTGAAAACGCCCGGGCTGTGGGAATTATGGATGATTTTACCGCATCGTTGGAGTCATTAAATAGATTTACCTCCAACTTAGGGGTTACAGTGTGAGTAAACTTCCTTCAATTTCCTCAGAAAAGATCATAAAGAGCCTTCTTAAAACCGGATTTGATTATGCACCCATTAAAGGAAAAGGCAGCCATACTGCTTTGATCAGAGAAGGATCTGGTGGTGAAAAGTTTCTGGTAATTATTCCGAAAAGGAACCCAGTTCCCAAAGGCACCTTGATCTCAATTATCAAGCAATCCGGATTGCCAAGAAATGAATTTATTGAATTGATGGAGTAAGGAATTACCCATTCAACCCAAATTTGCCTGTCAGACCTGGGGTATACATGTATGCATATGTACCCGGATCAGCATCGATCCACAGTATCGTTAGTATTGTCAGTATCGTTCACAAATTTTCCAATAAGGACCTCTGTGGACTTGATTATTGCATAGACCTCATCACCCTCTTTGATATCAAGTGCATCCACCGCCTCTGCAGTCACCAGAGATGTGAGGATCGTAGGCTGGATTGCAATTTTCACCTTTGAGGCCACGTCCCCTTTCTCAACATCAACGACCTCACCGATGATCTTGTTGCGTGCTGTGATACGAAAACCTATGTTCTCCCAGGCAGTATCATCATCAACTATCTTGGAGAGATATCGTTTACTCCTCTCGTATTCCTCAATAAGCTGCTTCCCATGTTCAGTAAGGAACGTACCCTGATCCCTGCCACCTCTGACAGTTCTCACAACATCGTGCCCGACACGCTCATTGATCTTTTTCAGGATAAGCCAGGCATGCTTATAAGAAATATCCATTTTTTTGCAGGCATTTTGTAAAGAGCGCTCTTCATCAATAGTTTTCAAAAGAGCAACCTTACCCGCACCCATGATGGGAATTCCGTCCTGTGTCAACCATACCTTTGCCCGCGTTTCCATGTTCTCACCTCTCAAGACATCGGAGTATATCCTCCGCTTGATATCTGAGCTTGAGTATACGGGTCCTTCCCCGTGTCCCCTTACCAGAGAACGACGCATCGATATACTGAGCAGCATCAAGTTTGTTCACCATATCATAGAATCGTGTGTAACCAAGACCTGTGATCTCATGGAACAAACTATAAAGCTCCCCTGTCCGGGGATCGCTGCCCTTTGCTATCAGTTCAAGAAGTGTTCGTTCGTCAGATGTCAATGACATGATACTGTGACGCAGGTGTAACAACCTTGAGGACTCGTATGCTTTTTCAACATCCTCTTTGGAGATACTCCGACTGGCACGGCGCTCGGCATTTAAACCCGAACGTTTCAGCAGGTCGATACCAAGTCGCAGATCCCCGTTTAGGTCCACATGCTCAACGATCAGGTCCCGCACTTCATCAGGTACCACATCCGGGTAAAACGCCAGACGTACTCGTGTGGAAATAATGTCCTGCAACTCACCATTGTTATACCTCGGGAAATCGATCTCCTCGGGAAGGAACACCGAACCGACCTTCGGATCGAACCTGTAGAGTTTGCCTGTATCACTCACAATAGCTATAACACCGATCCTGGCACCGGGGTATTGTTCGTGGGCCCGCAGCATAGAATACATAACCTCATCCGCATGCCCCTCATGAAATAGATAATTGATATCATCAAGACACACAACAAGGACCTTTTCCTGATCGATCAGGCGTGTCGTGATCTTTTCGAACAGTTTCCTGAATGCCACTCCTGAAGATGGAGGATCGATATTGAACAATTTCCGATATATCCTTGAGATCACTGCGAATCTGGTGGAATCCATCTGACAATTGATCTTCACAAAGATCACTTTGTCGGAATGGTCTTTCATCATCTCGAATACTTTCATCACAGCCGTGGTCTTACCTGTGCCGGGAGGACCACTCAATAGACAATTGACCGGCCTCATACCCCGTATTGCAGGTTTAAGACTATATACCAGTGACTGCAACTGCGTATCACGATGCAGGAACTGTTCGGGCATATGATCAAGTTCAAGTATGACCGGTTCTCTGAACAACGTCTCGTCCCACAAAAGCATATCTCTGTTCATCAATATCTCCAAACATTGTAACTCAATGGATGCATAATAGCTTTTTGCCCGGATCGGATTGGAATTGTTTATATATTTGACCGCCTATGAGAGATTACTGATGCTATGAAATGTAGAGGAAGACCCAAAAACCCGAGGCGCATTGAGCATACGCCAGACATACTGTATTTCAAACCCAGAGGTGTACCTCTCCTTGATCTGGAAGTGGTTGCGCTGGCAATCGAGGAACTGGAAGCCCTGAGACTGGTGGACCTTGAAGGAATGCAACAGGAAGAAGCTGCACAAAAGGTCGGGGTATCGCGACGGGCCTTCTGGGATGATCTCCAGAGCGCAAGGGCAAAGGTGGCACTGGCATTGACTACTGGAAAAGCGATAGAGATCAAAGGTGGCAATTACGTAAGGATCAGCGATTGATCGTATGTAATTTAACAATAATAACGCAATAATATCGGAGAATGTAAAATGGCAGATAATGTTCAATCATCGGAAAACTTGCTGAATACAAAACCTGAAGAACCAAAGCTGGTAACGAACCTGCGAGGGATAAAGAAGAAGCTCATGGTCATGAGTGGTAAGGGTGGTGTTGGCAAGAGTACAATATCCGCAAGTCTGGCAGCTGCACTTGCTGCACGTGGAAAGAAGGTGGGACTCCTTGATTGTGATATCCATGGACCCAGCATCCCGACGATGTTCGGTATCGAGGATGAACGACCGATCGTGGGTGAGAAAGGTATCGTACCGATAGAGGTATCCTCGAACCTGTAAGTGATGTCAATAGGACTGTTACTTGACAATAAGGATTCACCCATTGTCTGGCGCGGACCTGCCAAGATGGGTGCCATAAAACAATTCCTTGAAGAGGTGGATTGGGGCAAACTGGAATACCTGATCATCGATCTTCCGCCTGGTACAGGGGATGAACCGCTCAGCATCGTTCAACTAATAGGTAATGTAGATGGTGCCATCGTGGTCACAACACCTCAGGATGTTGCGCTGGTAAGTGTAAGAAAATCACTCAAGTTTGTTGAAATGATGAAAGTACCCCTCATTGGATTGGTTAATAATATGGATGGGATCATCTGCCCACACTGCAACAAGAGGATCGATGTGTTCAGGAGTGGCGGTGTGGATAAAGCTTCAACCGATTATAATGTCCCGATACTTGGAAGCCTTCCCATCGAACCTGATGTAGCATCCACAGGAGATAGCGGAACTATTGCCGCATGTGTGAACGGCACATCTGAGTGGCACAAGAATTTTAAAACGATCGTAGACAACATTTCCACGAGGGTTAAATAACTCCTTCCCATTAACCAAATATGAGGAAATAATATGAATAATCAGGAAATGAGCAATAAACTGAAAAAGTACCTTGACCTGCGCCATGAACCTGTAGCTGTAAAACTGATCAAGAAAGGGGAGCAGATCCCAAACGGATACGATGAAACTGACCAAAATATCACTCATTGTGTATCCATAATGAGGGCTCGCAATGGGGAATCCTTAGTGGTTCCGGCTGACAAACATGCTTGTCCTGTTGGTGCGTCCAGCCTGGGACTGGTCCCCCTATCTAAAAAAGTTATGTGCGGAGATTTCCACTGCAAACTCGGAATGTACAAAACTCCTGAAGCTGCTGCCAAAATGATAGCAGAGCGATGTGAATTCGAAGGTGAGAGTATGATCGCCACCGTGGTATGCCCACTGGGGGATGCAGACTTCGAGCCCGATGTTGTAATAATTGTTGATCTTCCAGAAACGATCTATTTACTGGTGCCAGCACGTACCTATGAAGAAGGTGGCAGGGTCAATTTCAGCACCGCATCCTTCCAGGCCACCTGTGCGGACTGTACCGCAACACCCATGATAACAGGCGATATTAACATGTCTCTGGGATGTTATGGATGCCGACGAAGGACTGATATAGGTAGGGACGAGATGCTCATGGGTATACCAATGAAAAGACTCGAACCCATGATCCTGGCTCTGGAGAGCATGTACGGAGGAGCGATCAAGAAGCTGAGGGCCAGCACCCGGAAGGAATGAACATCATTTGGTCATGCAACAAAATGGACGCAAGAATAGAATATGCTTTAATGTGGCTTGACAGCCAACATCCAGACACGATCAAGGAAGTTTCACGCACCGTCACAGCATGCCGATACTGGGACCGTCCGGCCTCCCTGATGGAAAATCTGTTACTTAATAAAGGAAAAGGTTCCTGGAACTCCTCGATCAGGGACACCGCAAGAGCCTGTTCTGCCCTCGCCACTGCAGGTATTGCCATTCCGGATGCATCCCCCATGATTGTCTCCCGGCAACAGAAAGATGGGAGTTATAATAGTGATGTCTACGATACCACCTATGCACTGATCGCTCTTGCTGATATGGGAGAAGGTGATCGTATGGGATGTAGATGGCTTGTTGATCATTTTAGTCCGGACTGGGACCATGTGGGCACAGTGTCCCTGATCATCACCGCTCTCCTGAAGCAGGACAATGTGAGAGGGGATGATGAACACAGTGACCTTATCCATAAGCATGCGAAATGGGTCCTGTCCCGGCAGGAAGATGATGGGGGCTGGCGGTATATCGTTACCAGCAATATTGTAATGCAAGCACTGTTGCTTGCAGGCTATCATGACGAAATATCCATATCTGTGAAATGGTTATGGCAAAACATGACCTCCAATGGTTCCTGGGGCAAGGATGAAGGGGATGTTACTGCAACGGCGATGTCATTGATCACGTTGGGCATGTTTGAAAGAAGTAGTATCAACGATCCAGAGGCATTGTAATGATACGGGACATGATCATACGAACCAGATGTTATCGACGATTCAAACAGAGCATCCCACTCACTGATGGACCTACTTCTTGTACTGGCCATGGGAATACCGGATGAGGATATTTTGATCGATACCGTGGTTAATGAAGACATCAGGTACTGGCGTGATGAGCACGACGTTCACCATGTACCAAAAAGAAGACTGGATGATATTTGCATAAGGCCATTTACACTTGAGCACGAGATTGAGGATATATCATCAGTATAAAGAGTACAGCACCACCGTTCGATGACCATATAATATATAAACAATCGAGGAACAATAGCAGTACAGCAGACCCATAGAACAGTATACCAAGCTATTCGCAAAGAGGATGACATTATATCGTATTCAGGATCAACGAGGTTGTGATCATCGATGGAAGACAGATCGATAACATATCATGCAGATACAAATACCTATATCATCAGGAAAAAGGCCTATTTTGAAGATAACGTCAGCATTGAGGGTAACATGATAGTAGGTTCCGGGACAAATTTCTGGAAGGGGCTGAAAGTGAGCGGTACCCTTGAACTCGGGAAGGGTTCGTTCATCAGAAACGATCTGGAAACGGGTAGTGCAGTCATCGGTCCAAGATCAATGATCGGTGGGAATGTGAGTGCCAGCAATGATCTGACACTATTGGATGATGTCACTGTGACTGGATCTGCCATATGTGGTGGTGAGATGATCATACGCCCGGGTTGTAGGATCGGATTTGCCAGAGCAGATAGATGGCTGGAGCTGGTAGGAAAGGTTGATATCAAGGGCTTTGAGTCCGGTACGAAGGTAATCGTTCGTTCCGATGAATGAACATGTTCTGATATGATCGATAGGTTAAGGTATCATTCCTGACCAAACGATCCTGTTTTTTATAGAATTTGAGCAAGAATGCCACCCATTGCAATGAGTAGTTAGTTCATTACTATCACAGAACACCGTTCTCTTTACTGATCCCTAGCCTCAGCCAGCATATTCAACAGGCGTTCACGTAACGTGTTTACTTCATGACTGGTTCGGTCACGCGGGCGAAGAAGGTCCACATTGATGACCTCCTTTATCTTTCCGGGTCGTGCACTCATGACAACGATACGGTCTGCAAGATACACTGCTTCATCCACACTATGTGTCACAAAAAGAATGGTGACACCTTTTTTCTCCCATATCTGAAGCAACTCCTGCTGGAGATGCAGGGAATGGGTAAAAAA
>Ga0255382_10185_pt1 | contig 10039 bp, 4 predicted proteins | sample ANMaggSeSYBR01H9_FD_182101 | JGI IMG/M metagenome (GOLD analysis project Ga0255382, IMG submission 182101) | Sediment cell enrichment communities from methane seep in Santa Monica Basin, California, United Staets - ANME aggregate JGI... | ecosystem: Environmental > Aquatic > Marine > Cold seeps >... | reverse complement strand
TTCAACTAAAAGTATTCAACGTTTTCTGAATATAAGTCTTTTTCTGGAATTTACAGGTAGATGTCTGAGTGATTTGGAACTAATTTATTTGTCTTTCTCATCAACCGACTATTTTATATATGATAGTGATACTCATTATTATGATAATAATTACTGGATTAGTGGTGTCGTCTTCCATGACTCCGTAGGGGGGAAGGGGGAGGATACAATTGAGGCGAAACTATGAGTTTGAATATAAAATCAAAATTGATATTATACATAACTGTGGGAGTTGCGATCATGCTGGCGCTTATGGCAGTATTGATAATACCCCAAGTATCGACCGCAGAGACGGAGTTGGTGGAATATGGTATTCTTGAGAACACAAAGGCTAACGCATACAGTATCGATGGTGAATTGCGTGAAAATTTGAAGATTGCGACAACCCTTGGAAATACCATGGAAGAGTATGAGTCCGGCAACAGGGACGAAGTTAGCAATGTGCTTAAAAATATACTTTTGGAAAATCCAACTGTAGTAGGTACATATGTAGGCTATGAGCCCAATACTTTTGACAATAATGATGCCGAGTATGCCAATACCGCAGGATACGATTCCACAGGAAGGTTCGTACCCTATTGGTACAGGGTAGGTAATGGTGTTGCTGTGGAGCCATTGATGGATTATGATACATCTGAGTATTACCAGATGCCGAAAGCTACACAGTCAAACTTTGTGACTGAACCCTATCTGTATGGTGGCGTCCTTCTGGTGAGCTATGTATCTCCTATCATGGATGGTGGGGAATTTATCGGGATTGCTGGTGTAGATGCAGGACTAACTCGTTTTGATGAAGAGATGAGTGAGATCACAATTATGGATACGGGATATGCCATGATGGTTAGTAATCTTGGCGTGATCGTGTCACATCCAACCGAGAAGGATTGGATCGGTGTCACTACATTGTATGATCTGGATATTGCGGGTTTCACAGATGTAGCCGACAAGATAAAGGCTGGTAAGGAGGGATTGGAAGAGTCTGTGGATCCTGTTACTGGAGAAAAGGTCCTTGTTTCCTACTATCCGATCGCGACCGGAAATTATGGTATGATCCTTGTCGTACCTATGGATGAGGTAACTGCAGCCGCAGATGAGATGAGGAACTATCTGTTAATGATCATTCTGGCAACCATCGTCGTGATGGGTGGGATTGCATTCCTGATCGCACGCTCGATCGCCGATCCGCTCTCCAAACTTGAAGAAAATGCAAAAAGGATGGCTGATGGTGATCTCAACGTAGAGTTCCAGGCGAAGTCAGACGACGAGATCGGTCAGCTTTCCAATGCAATGGACACGATGAGGATTAACATCAAGGACCAAATAGGGAAGATGGATAACATACTTGCAGGTATAATGGATCCACTGTTCACGACAGACAAGGATATGACCATCACATATTTCAACAAGGCAGCAGAGCAGATTAGCGGTTATAGTGCTGCTGATGTTGTTGGTAAGATGAAATGTGCCGATGTCATAAATGCCCCATTCTGTAATACTGCCCAATGCGCCATCAAATCATGTATGGCGTCCAAAGAGGTTCTGTCAGGTGAGGAGACCACTACTACTACCCGTGATGGTACGGTCATACCGGTCAGTGTATCCTCTGCTGGAATATTTGACAATGAGGGTAACCCTATCGGCGGTGTCGAGATTATGAGGAATATCCGGGACATCAAAGATGTCATCAATAATCTTATCCAGGTTGGAGACTCAGTAAAGGAAGGCGACCTTTCTTCCAGAGCCGATGTTGGTGAAGCGAAAGGGGATTATAGGACACTCATAGATACACTCAATGGTTTGCTGGATGCTATCGTTGTACCTCTTAATGATGTGCAGCGTGTTGCTAACGCGATCGCTGAGGGAGACCTGACCAAAGAGATCGAAGTTGAGGCCAAGGGTGATATGAAGAAATTTGCCGATGCGATCGATAAAATGCAAGTGAATTTACAGGAGATCATCGGAACGATAAAAAGCAATGCTGAGAAAGTTGCAGCCACCTCCGAGGAAATGTCTGCATCATCCGAAGAGATGACCTCCTCGATCACCCAGATAGCTGACACCGTTAGTGAGATCACTCAGGGTGCACAGGATCAGTCCACAAAGACTGAAGAGGTTTCACGAGCCATGAACGATATGACTCAGAGTGTACAGGAAGTTGCCAGTAATGCACAGAAGGCAGCTGAGAACACCTCTGCGGTCAACGATCGTGTCAGGCTGGTAGGTGATTCTGCAAATGACCTCATGGAAAAGATGTCAACTATTAAAGAAGGGTCTGAGGATACGTCCAATGTGATCCAGGATCTGGATAAAAAATCTGGTGAGATCGGTGAGATCGTGAGTCTGATCACGAACATTGCTGATCAGACGAACCTGTTGGCACTCAACGCTGCAATAGAAGCTGCACGAGCTGGTGAGCATGGCAGAGGGTTTGCCGTTGTGGCGGACGAGGTCAGGAAATTGGCTGAGGAATCCGGTAACGCAGCAACACAGATATCGGACCTCATTCATGAGATACAGGGAAGTACCGAGCGTGCTGTGGTCACCACTCAGGAAAGTGCTCAACACGTGAGTACTGGTTCTGAGTCACTCTCGGAAAACGTCAAATCCATAGGAGATGTGGTTGTAGATGTCGAATCCCTTGCTACAATGATGCAGGAAATAGCAGCTGCGGCTGAAGAACAATCCGCTTCGATCGAAGAAGTAACCTCTTCCGTGGAAGAAGTGTCTGCAATAGCCGAGGAATCTGCTGCAGGCACAGAGGAAACATCTGCTGCAGTGGAGGAACAGACTGCATCCATGCAGGAAATGTCCAAATCCGCACAGGGTCTCACAGAGATGGCAGTTGAACTACAGGAGGCAGTGGCACGTTTCAAGGTTAAAGAAACATAAGGGACAAAGGACAACTAAGAGGAGGGGCACACCTCCTCATTTTCTTTTTTTTACATATATATAATTATAATAAACGCATAAACCATACATATTGGGATCATTCGTTCAATTATTTATGGGATCAAATATGACGGACAATACCAGATCAACGATACTCATTGTAGATGATGTGAAACTGAACGTGGACATACTGGCTGACTACCTGTCAGCGTATGATTATGGAATAATCACAGCCTTCAGCGGTGAAGAAGCTCTTGAGAAAGTAAATAATGAACATCCCGACATGATCCTTCTTGATATTATGATGCCGGCTTCGTCTGTTGCTATCAGTCCTTCCCACATACTTCCGAGCGTTTCAGTAAGCCATTGTTCCTTTTCTTTCACCAGACATTCCATTTTATGCCTGTACAGACCGATCTCAATGTTCAATTTCAGTTCCCTTTCGTCAAAGGGTTTGAGTATGTATCCGAAGGGCTGGGTGATCTTTGCACGCCCGAAGGTGCCTTCATCCGCATAAGCAGTGAGGTATACAACAGGAATGTCAAGATGTTTACGTATCTGTTCAGCCGCCTGGATACCATCCATATTCCCTTCAAGCATTATGTCCATCAGGATCAGATCTGGAGTGAACTCTTCGGCTTTTTTTACAGCATCTTCCCCGGATGTAGCTGTTGCAGGCACTGAATATCCAAAATCTTCCAGTCGGTCCACGATCTCCATAGCTGTGATCCGTTCATCCTCAACAACCATGATCTTTGTCTTTTCCACCATTGTCTCTCTCCATTATTGTTATTGTACTGTTTATCAGATAAATATTATGAGATAACATTACCCATATTTGTTAGAACTGCATCATGCATCATTCTCATCGTGCACTTTCTTGATCTGATCCTTGATGAAACCAGATACCTTACCATCGATCGCATCTTTTGTGACCTTGATGCGGATCTCTCTTGTGATCTTACCTGCTATTTTGTCAAGAGGCAGGACCCAATCAGCCAGCCCCATTTCAACTATCGCTCTGGGCATTCCATATATGGCACAGGAATCTTTGTCCTGTGTTATCGCTCGACCACCATGTTTCTTTATTTCCTCCACGCCACTTGCCCCATCCTTACCCATGCCAGTTAATATCACGGACAGGATGTTGGGACCATAGATAGATGGCAGCGACCTGAACAGGACATTCACTGAAGGTCGTACCCCATGTTCCTTAGGACCCTGGTTAAGTGCAATCATTTCCTGGTAAATCCCATTGACCGTTCGTTGCACGACTTCCATGTGCGAGCCAGACGGTGCGATCAGCACAACCCCTTCCTGTACCATATCCCCCTCCTTTGCCTCACGCACCTGCAATGCAGAGAGAGAATCAAGCCGTCGGGAAAAGGGTCCGGTAAATCCGACCGGCATGTGCTGGACGATCAGTACTGCTGCCGGCAGGTTGCCGGGCAGTTTTGTGATCACCTCTTTAAGAGCCATGGGTCCGCCGGTGGAAGCTCCGATCACCAGGAGTGTTTTTAGACATCTGCGGCCAGTTCCCTCTATTGGAGCTGAGACTGAGACTGTTCCGGGCTTGGGACTGACAACCTTATTTATGCTATCTTTTTTATTATGATCTTTGAGAAAAACCGGTATATTTACATCAACGACTGTCTTTTTTATTTTGAAACGCAATTCTCTTGTGATCCGGGGAACATTCTTATTTATGGGTCTGTTGGACATCTGAATAAAATCGATCATTCCAGCCATGTCAGCAGGAATTGCCAGATCCATATCCCCGGCTTCTCCCAGCACCACTACTGGTATATTATGTTCTTTTACGATAGTTTCAACGATGTAGGATCCATCACCCTTTGACGTCTCATTATCAAATACGACAACCTTGGGATCTAATTCCCCAATTCGTGTTAGAGCATTCGATCCAGTCCGTATGGAAGTCAGGACATTGATCACCGGGTCCTTATTGAGAACATCCGAAATTGCCTGGCGCATGAATGGGGAATCGTCTATGATAACTACATGAATTACCATGCCACATCACACCTGACATAATTCCCTGTCCTCTCGATCAGAACCTCGTTCAATTACTCGTTCACCCTCTTTACTCCCCATAAAACATTAGGATTATATCGTTCATATCATATTTCATTGATATGATCATTGCTCAAACATTATTATAAATTTTGTGCCACTGCTGGAATCAAGTTCCAGGGTACCATGAAGTTGGTCCAAAAGGGAATTCACCAGCCGAAGTCCCAGCGAGCGTGTGGACTCAATGTCCAGGTCCTCAGGTAATCCTGCCCCATTATCGCCTACGACCAGTGTGAACATGCCATTATCCAGGTGCAATTTCACATCGATCACACCAGTTTTTCTCCCCTGGAATGCATATTTCAGGGAATTCGTGATCAGTTCATTGATTATCAGGCCAAGAGAAATAACTCGCTCTATACCCATGAACACTTTGGTAGTAACATCAAGTTCCATTTTGATGGCGCAGGAACCTATCCTGTATGTTTGGAACAGATTGTTTGCCACGTTCCGGACGTAATCGCCAACATCGATGCTCTCTATATCTGTGGATTGATACAGTTTCTGATGAGCAATGGCCATAGACCTGACACGGTCGCGACTTTCCAGGAATGAGCTGGATATCTCCTTGTCATCAAAGTTCTTGGATTGAAGGTATAGCAGACTGGAGATCACCTGCAGGTTATTCTTCACGCGATGATGGATCTCCCTTAACAGAGTGTCCATTCTCCGGACATTTTCCGCTTTTTTGTGTTCGGTGATGTCGAGTATGCTTTCGATCAAACACCTGCGTCCGTCCAGATCCACAGTGGACACGGTCTTGATTATAGGAACACGTTCACCGTTTGAGGTCAGCAGTACACGTTCAGATCCATCCACGTCCTGCCCCAGATCAGTGATCGGGCATTGTCTTTCCTCAGCAGGACAGATATATTTGTGGCAGATGCTGCCGATAATCTCATTATTGGAAGCACCGATCATGCTAACTGCCGCAGGATTTGCGTCGATTATCGTGTGGGTCTGTGCATCAATGATCAAAACACCTGTCTGTATGGATGTCAGTATCGTCGTCAGTTTTTTCTCGTTCTCACGCAATTGCATTTCTACCTGTTTGCGTTGAATGGCACCACCAAGAGTATCGGCTGCCGTCTTGATAGCATCCATTTCTACAGCAGACCATTGACGTTCGTTGGTATGATCATCAAAGCCAATGAATCCCCACCAGATCCCTTCTACCCATATCGGTGCCACGGCAAAGGACAGAGTGTCCTGCTGCTCCAGGACCATGCGTTCCTGAGCAGGTAATTCTGCTACAGGCGACGCGATCACTTTGTAGTCCCCCAGAATATCCATCCAGCGCCCTAATCCTACATCAATGTACGATAGATTCTGGTATTTGGGTTGATTGATCAGGGGAAGGGTATCCGGTGCGGTCCATTCATGGACTGGTCTCATACGTAATGTCCCAGTCCCATCTGTCACGTTCTGAAAAATGTATACACGATCCACTCCACTTGCCTGTCCCAATTTTTCAAGAACAAGAGGTATGACATTGTTCAGGAAGGGAGCTCTCAGTAAATTATCTGCAGAGAAACTCACAGCTTCGAGAATTGCATCACGATGAAGTATATCATCATGCAGGTGTTTTACACGCAATAATGACCGTACCCTTGTACGAAGCTCCACAACATCCACAGGTTTTGTGAGGAAATCGTCCGCTCCCGCCTCGAGTCCCTTTATCCTATCTTCTCTATCTGATAGGGCGGTCACCATTACTATAGGTATGAATTGGGTCCTCTCATCTGTTTTTAATATCTCGCAGACCTCGTATCCAGACATGCCGGGCATCATAATATCAAGAAGGATCATGTCGGGATGTTCATTATTTACTTTCTCAAGAGCTTCTTCACCGCTGAAGGCTGTGATTATTCCATAATCATACGCTGACAGGTAGTCAGCCAGTATGTCCACGTTCAGTTTCACATCATCTACAATGAGTATCGTTGATCTGGTATTGTCCGTCATATTTGATCCCATAAATAATTGAACGAATGATCCCAATATGTATGGTTTATGCGTTTATTATAATTATATATATGTAAAAAAAAGAAAATGAGGAGGTGTGCCCCTCCTCTTAGTTGTCCTTTGTCCCTTATGTTTCTTTAACCTTGAAACGTGCCACTGCCTCCTGTAGTTCAACTGCCATCTCTGTGAGACCCTGTGCGGATTTGGACATTTCCTGCATGGATGCAGTCTGTTCCTCCACTGCAGCAGATGTTTCCTCTGTGCCTGCAGCAGATTCCTCGGCTATTGCAGACACTTCTTCCACGGAAGAGGTTACTTCTTCGATCGAAGCGGATTGTTCTTCAGCCGCAGCTGCTATTTCCTGCATCATTGTAGCAAGGGATTCGACATCTACAACCACATCTCCTATGGATTTGACGTTTTCCGAGAGTGACTCAGAACCAGTACTCACGTGTTGAGCACTTTCCTGAGTGGTGACCACAGCACGCTCGGTACTTCCCTGTATCTCATGAATGAGGTCCGATATCTGTGTTGCTGCGTTACCGGATTCCTCAGCCAATTTCCTGACCTCGTCCGCCACAACGGCAAACCCTCTGCCATGCTCACCAGCTCGTGCAGCTTCTATTGCAGCGTTGAGTGCCAACAGGTTCGTCTGATCAGCAATGTTCGTGATCAGACTCACGATCTCACCGATCTCACCAGATTTTTTATCCAGATCCTGGATCACATTGGACGTATCCTCAGACCCTTCTTTAATAGTTGACATCTTTTCCATGAGGTCATTTGCAGAATCACCTACCAGCCTGACACGATCGTTGACCGCAGAGGTGTTCTCAGCTGCCTTCTGTGCATTACTGGCAACTTCCTGTACACTCTGAGTCATATCGTTCATGGCTCGTGAAACCTCTTCAGTCTTTGTGGACTGATCCTGTGCACCCTGAGTGATCTCACTAACGGTGTCAGCTATCTGGGTGATCGAGGAGGTCATCTCTTCGGATGATGCAGACATTTCCTCGGAGGTGGCTGCAACTTTCTCAGCATTGCTTTTTATCGTTCCGATGATCTCCTGTAAATTCACTTGCATTTTATCGATCGCATCGGCAAATTTCTTCATATCACCCTTGGCCTCAACTTCGATCTCTTTGGTCAGGTCTCCCTCAGCGATCGCGTTAGCAACACGCTGCACATCATTAAGAGGTACAACGATAGCATCCAGCAAACCATTGAGTGTATCTATGAGTGTCCTATAATCCCCTTTCGCTTCACCAACATCGGCTCTGGAAGAAAGGTCGCCTTCCTTTACTGAGTCTCCAACCTGGATAAGATTATTGATGACATCTTTGATGTCCCGGATATTCCTCATAATCTCGACACCGCCGATAGGGTTACCCTCATTGTCAAATATTCCAGCAGAGGATACACTGACCGGTATGACCGTACCATCACGGGTAGTAGTAGTGGTCTCCTCACCTGACAGAACCTCTTTGGACGCCATACATGATTTGATGGCGCATTGGGCAGTATTACAGAATGGGGCATTTATGACATCGGCACATTTCATCTTACCAACAACATCAGCAGCACTATAACCGCTAATCTGCTCTGCTGCCTTGTTGAAATATGTGATGGTCATATCCTTGTCTGTCGTGAACAGTGGATCCATTATACCTGCAAGTATGTTATCCATCTTCCCTATTTGGTCCTTGATGTTAATCCTCATCGTGTCCATTGCATTGGAAAGCTGACCGATCTCGTCGTCTGACTTCGCCTGGAACTCTACGTTGAGATCACCATCAGCCATCCTTTTTGCATTTTCTTCAAGTTTGGAGAGCGGATCGGCGATCGAGCGTGCGATCAGGAATGCAATCCCACCCATCACGACGATGGTTGCCAGAATGATCATTAACAGATAGTTCCTCATCTCATCTGCGGCTGCAGTTACCTCATCCATAGGTACGACAAGGATCATACCATAATTTCCGGTCGCGATCGGATAGTAGGAAACAAGGACCTTTTCTCCAGTAACAGGATCCACAGACTCTTCCAATCCCTCCTTACCAGCCTTTATCTTGTCGGCTACATCTGTGAAACCCGCAATATCCAGATCATACAATGTAGTGACACCGATCCAATCCTTCTCGGTTGGATGTGACACGATCACGCCAAGATTACTAACCATCATGGCATATCCCGTATCCATAATTGTGATCTCACTCATCTCTTCATCAAAACGAGTTAGTCCTGCATCTACACCAGCAATCCCGATAAATTCCCCACCATCCATGATAGGAGATACATAGCTCACCAGAAGGACGCCACCATACAGATAGGGTTCAGTCACAAAGTTTGACTGTGTAGCTTTCGGCATCTGGTAATACTCAGATGTATCATAATCCATCAATGGCTCCACAGCAACACCATTACCTACCCTGTACCAATAGGGTACGAACCTTCCTGTGGAATCGTATCCTGCGGTATTGGCATACTCGGCATCATTATTGTCAAAAGTATTGGGCTCATAGCCTACATATGTACCTACTACAGTTGGATTTTCCAAAAGTATATTTTTAAGCACATTGCTAACTTCGTCCCTGTTGCCGGACTCATACTCTTCCATGGTATTTCCAAGGGTTGTCGCAATCTTCAAATTTTCACGCAATTCACCATCGATACTGTATGCGTTAGCCTTTGTGTTCTCAAGAATACCATATTCCACCAACTCCGTCTCTGCGGTCGATACTTGGGGTATTATCAATACTGCCATAAGCGCCAGCATGATCGCAACTCCCACAGTTATGTATAATATCAATTTTGATTTTATATTCAAACTCATAGTTTCGCCTCAATTGTATCCTCCCCCTTCCCCCCTACGGAGTCATGGAAGACGACACCACTAATCCAGTAATTATTATCATAATAATGAGTATCACTATCATATATAAAATAGTCGGTTGATGAGAAAGACAAATAAATTAGTTCCAAATCACTCAGACATCTACCTGTAAATTCCAGAAAAAGACTTATATTCAGAAAACGTTGAATACTTTTAGTTGAA
>Ga0255382_10029_pt1 | contig 10060 bp, 9 predicted proteins | sample ANMaggSeSYBR01H9_FD_182101 | JGI IMG/M metagenome (GOLD analysis project Ga0255382, IMG submission 182101) | Sediment cell enrichment communities from methane seep in Santa Monica Basin, California, United Staets - ANME aggregate JGI... | ecosystem: Environmental > Aquatic > Marine > Cold seeps >... | reverse complement strand
GTTGATCATCGACTTTGCCTTGAGTATTAACTGAAAACAACAAAGGTATATTTTTCAGCTTTTTTGTTCCGGTATCATCGCTTACAATTAAATAACGGTTTAACTCATTTATCCAACAAATTCCTGAAGGTTCAAAAGGTGATGTTTTCAGCATCTTCGGTGAAAGCTCAATAGGTATTAACTCAGAGTTTCTTTCAAATGTATCATATCCTGCAATGCTGTTATTTGTTCCGCCATGTGAAATACCAAAACATGACACAACTACTATTATTGCAAAAGATAAAATTAATTTTTTTGTACTCATGAAATTCCTCCTTATGCGCTGCTTGAACAAAGACTCGCTTAATTGCGGTCTTTATGTAATCGCGTGAGAGGAACAACCAAGCAATCTTAAGTGAAAACAATGGGATTGCTTTGATTGGTTGTTTCTCTTTCTTACAAATAACAGCTTGTAATTATGAATTTTCGTTCATATACTTCTTAATCTTAATAGGCCATATTTCCGTCATGTTGAGAAATAAGTTTTGGTGTTCCGCCAATAGACCCTAATTGATTAATGATATCTTGCTCCATATGTGGAGCAACATCCACTTCACAAACAATTTCGCAGTAATCATTTTCAAAAAACTTGCTTTTAAGCGTTTTTTTCTTTACCAGTGGATTTAATATGTTAAAAACTTTATTTACTATTGTTCCATATTCTGTATTTTTTTCCGGCTTAAACGAAACAATAAGAAGATACAATTGCGACATGTTTGATTCAAGATTTTCTACTTCTACTCCCCCATCTATATACTGTTTCTTGATAATTAATACTAAACTGATAACTGAAGTTAACTAAAGTTTCACCGTTTTTTACGAAAGTTTAAAGATCATACAAATTATTTATCTAAAAAATCACCAATTGGCATGAAAATTGAATCGCAATTCTTATGCCAATATTTATTGTTATTTCACTGAGTTATATCATTTTACCGCTTGCAACTCACACCTTTTTGTGGTATGAATTATAGCAGGTAACCTGCTAAAATTAACCCCAAAAGGAGTGAAATCTCATGTTTATTTTACACGATATTCTCAAACCACTTCAGAATGAATTTTCATCCAGTAAGCTTGGCAACCAACGCAGTAGATGGTTCGTTTATGCCCTGTTTTCATTCATTATTCCTTTTACCAGCTCTATCTCATCGAACATTTTTCGCTGTATGCATACCTTTTTTGGAATTGATATCAATAAGCGTAAATTCTATACGTTCATGGCATCAACCAAGCTGCCCTGGGATAAACTCTGGTCAAAATTATGGAATACTATTCCGGAACCTCTAACTGATGGACGATTGCTGGTTGCCCTTGATGATTTTATCAACCCCAAGACCGGTAAAAAAATCTTTGGTTGTTCACACATTTTTGACCATGCCGCCAAGTCAAATCAGGCCAAGTACCCTTGGGCACAAAATGTGGTTCTCGTTGGTTTGCTCAAATGCATAAAGGGACGCTGGGCGTGTCTGCCTCTTGCCCATAGATTTTATCTGCCGCAAAATGCTATTAACTCAAAGCAAGACAACATGAATATTTCAGGGAAAGCACCTTCCTTCAAAACAAAATTAGAGCAAGCGGCCGATATGTTGGCTCAATTGGCTCATCACTTTGATGGGGTTAAAATTTTGTGTATTTGTGATAGCTGGTTTGGCAACAATGGGTTGTTCAAACCTGCCCGAAAGCATATTGGTAACTTGTTTAATTTGCTCTCACGATTGCGCTCCAATACTGTACTATATTCTACTATGCTACCCGAAAAGCTGCCAGGACAACTTGGCAGACCACGCAAATATGGAAATCGATTGGGCACCTGTGCTGAAATGGCAGCTACGTTCAAAGCACAAGCATCGAAACTTCGGGTATTTCTTTATGGAGATTATCGTGATGTCATGATTTATTCAACAGTAGTCATGCTAAAAACACTCAAGTGTCCTATCCGGATAGTATGGGTATTTCGCAAAACCCAATGGGTTGCACTATTTTCCACTGACCTGGATCTGTCAATTAAACAGATTATTGAGTATTATGGGGCCAGATGGAAAATAGAATCCGGGTTCAAAGAACTAAAGCAGGAGATAGGCAGCAGTAAGAGCCAAACTCGTAATGCTCATGCTGTCATAACTCACATTAATTTTTCAATGATGGCTGCTACTATTATTTGGATTTATGGTGTACGTCATGAAAACACCCCGGAACGTAGGCATAAAGTCAGAGGTCGTAACAGTTTTGCCTTCTCTGACCTTCGGCATATCATTACCAAAGCCGCATTGAGTGAAGATTTTGATGCTGTTTGCCATAGTCACCCCAAATCCTTGAAAAAATATTTCATTGACACGCTGCTACGCATGGTTGCATGATAATTATGCTTTAATTTCGGTGAAACTTCAGTCATCTTAAATCAAGTGGGCTTAACTTTGAAAAGGTACTTGGACGAGTTGCAGAATTGTTGGACTTAAAACCTGAGCAGGTATTGGCCGTCGGGAAATATAAAAAGACGGTTGCGGCTCGCAGTTTGCTCTGTTTCTAAGCAACGAGAGAGTTGGGAATAAGTCAAAGCGAATTAGGGCAAAAGCTGAAGATTTCGCAACCCGCAGTCAGTTTATCGGTTAAACGCTTAAGAGCAATTGGCTATACGCCACAATTACTCGTTAAAAGCTTAACTATTAACTTATAAACTATTGTCCCGAAAGCCTAACATTCTGCACCTGCTCGAACTACACAAATAAATAGACGAAACGGTTCTAAAGGCTTATGGATAAAAAATTAAAACTCGCCTACTCAACCTGTCCAAATGACACCTTTATTTTTTATGCTCTTGCTCACAATGTGATTGACTGCGGCGAACTTAAATTTGAAATCAAACTCGCAGATGTAGAGACGCTGAATCAGCATGCAAGGGCAGGGGTTTATGATATTTCAAAATTGTCTTTTGCCGCCATTGGTCATCTTGTCGAAGAGTATGGTCTTCTTAGAAGCGGTGCAGCGCTTGGAAAAGGTTGCGGCCCTCTTTTAGTAGCAAAACCCGGATTTGACATTGAACAGCTTTCCTCAAAAAAAATAGCGGTGCCCGGCATGTGGACCACAGCATGCATGCTGCTTGGTCTTTATCTTTCCAAAAATCCTGAAGCAGTTCCAATGCCCTTTGAACAGATAATGCCGGCAATTCAAAATGATAAATATGAATGCGGTGTTATAATTCATGAAGGCAGGTTTACTTATGAAGAATACGGACTTGTCAGAGTTATTGACCTCGGAGAGTGGTGGGAAGAAAAAACATCACTTCCAGTTCCTCTGGGAGGTATTGTTGTTCGAAGGGATATAACATCTTCGATCACAAGAAAGATAGAAGATTTAATACGATCAAGCGTGGAATATTCCTTTAATCATAGAAATGAAGCAGATAATTATATTAAAAAATATGCGCAGGAAATGTCCCCAGAGGTAATTCGTCAGCATATAGACCTTTACGTTAATGATTTTACTCTGAATTTAGGGAAAGAAGGAGAAGAAGCAGTTAACACGCTATTCAGAATGGCAAGGGATAGTAAAATGCTACCTGAAAGTAACTCGCCATTATTTATTAATTAATAAGGCTGAAGGTGGAAGGCTGAAGGCTGAAGGTGGAAGGAAGCTTTACTTCAGCCCCTATCCACCTGAGTACCTGTGCCGGGACGCAACTCGATAACTGTCAGTTCCGGTGGAACCAGAAAACGAATCGGAGGGCCCCATGTCCCTATGCCGCGATTTACATAGAGCCATGTTTCATGACCTACTTGCGACAGGCCTGTTTTAGCGGGATACACTAATCTGGTTACCAGATTGAACGGAAATATCTGCCCCCCATGAGTGTGCCCTGATAATTGCAGGTCAAACCATTGCATTGACGCTGGAATCACTTTTGGCCGGTGTTTCAAGAGCAGTGTAAACTCCTTTTTGGGATAGTGTTGCAGAACAGCCTCCTCGGCGGGCGGGTTTATCTTTAGACGTGTTGATACCGCCGGATCGTCCACTCCCACGATATTGATGATGCCGCCTGCTTTGACTCCTTCATACGAAAGCATTTTAAAACCGGCCCGTTTTGTAAATAACAAACCTTTATCAAGACCCACGTATGCTTCATGGTTTCCGGTTACGGCAAATTTTCCAAATCTTGGATTCAGTTTAAGGAGTAAATCCGCAAATCCATACAGATGGTCCAGTTGCATGTCGATTAGATCGCCGGTTGAGACTACGACATCCGGGCGAATTGACTCAATGGTTTCAACAAGGCGGCGCAGTCGCTTCTCATCGCTGAGTAGTCCCAGATGCAGATCGGAAATCTGGACGATGCGAAAGGGCTCGGACATCTTGTCCAGTTTTATTGTCGGGATATGTATCCATTCGACGTTGATCTGTCTGGCGGCGACAAAACCATAACCAGTCGCTATCAAACTTAGAATAGCCGCTACAAGGACAGAATAGAATGGTGACGGCAGTGTGATTAAGGATGCATCAAACCTCAGCAGTTTTCCTCCCGCCTTAACTGAGAGTTGATAGAAGTCCAGTACCACGGAAAACGAAAAGAACAGAAAGGCAAATCCCATCCAGGTGTATCCGATCCAGGCCAAAGGAACTGCAATTGAGGTAAAACCGGCATTGGTTAAAAGCCTGATCAGCAGCGGTGCAAAAATCATGAAACCGAGGAAGGCAATGGTTACCCACTTACCCAGAGGCAGTATTTTGATTGCCTTTTTGTAAATGTAGTAGTGCAACCCTCCGTATATAGTGAGGAACACACTGATAAAAATTGGAAATCCTGATTTCATTAATACTCCTTACGTAACTACTCACGTATTCAGGCTGAAGCTGTTTAGACTGAAGGGGTCATAAGAGCACAATTGCCGTACTTTGGCGGAAATATCTGATTTTTGCACCAAACATGGCTTTTAAATGCGCTTTTTCCTAACAGTCTTCAGCCTTCAGCCTATCCACCTGAGTAGTTACATAAAATTTAATAACAGATAAAAGAGTTAAAAAATTCAAGAAAAATATTTACCGTAGTTGAATTTAATATACGGATACGTGGAAACATTTTCCAGATATATAGTCCTATATCATGGAAAATTCTCAAAATTAAAAGATGTTTCCTTATTTAATTCGGTAACAGTTAGCTTCGATACAATTAAGTGGTCAAATCATTTGGATTTGGATCCAGAGCTTTTGTATCAAAAAAGCACTCTGCTTCATCAAGACACATAACAATCGCTCACACTCTAATAAGCAGGGTAGGGCGGCTGTAACATTTGCCAGGTTTGAGGAAAACGTAGCATTTGCAAATGCCCGTTCACCTGCTTGTAGGTGATGCGGAGACGTTGGAAGGAAATAAAAATATTTATGGAACCTAAGTTGAGCGATTTTTTGCGAAGAAATGTGCACAGATCTTGATGCAGCAAGGTTTGCGAAAAACGCAGGCATACCAATGGATATGTCGAGACTTTTCGCAAGTCCTTGATGCGCAAGAGATTGGTACAGGTCGAGTAAAAAATCGCTCAATTTAGGTGGAAGCATGAGGATGTCATGGAATTTAATATTATCCCAGATGAAGAAGCCCTGAGTAAATGTGCTTGGTGCCATAACCATATCAGCGACGACATGGAAGTTTTTGGCGCAGGCGCAAAGCTAAAACCAGATGTTGATTTATCTGAATACGAAAGCCATTGTATCCAGATAGGTCTGGTTTCTGAAGAAAAGCCTATTTATATGATGGTAACAGCTCAAGGTTCAGAAGCCAAAAAGGACGGTAAGGACTGTATGTTTTTATTTTGTTCTGAAGAATGTGGCAGAAAACTAAAAAATGTTTTGGAAAAAGAAATTTCTTTAGGAAAGATATTTGGAACAGTTCAATTTGAATAAGGGCTCGGTCAAAAAACAAATTGAAGATTATTGGTGAATATCTGGAGAGGTTATCAGTTATGAGCTTGCGTAATTGAACCGCTTTAACACTTCAAGGACGTAATCGATATCCTTTTCGGTATGATCAGCCGCAACCTGAAAACGGATTTCCTCGTCGCCTTTAGGAACGACCGGATAATTCAAGCCTGTAGCCAGGATGCTGTTTGCAGTCAAATAGTCGACCAGTTGCGATGTCTTCTGTGTATCCCTGACCATCAAAGGCACAATTGGGTGCTCACTTGCAATAATCTCGTAGCCCAGGTCCACCAGCCCTTGTTCAAATTTTTTGGTCAGCTTACTCAGTTTTTCCAATAATTGTTTTCCCTGTTTGCTGTCTATTATTTCCAGTGCCTTTATGGCTGCGCCGGCTTCTGCAGGGGTGATGGGGTTGGAATAGATATAAAACGGCGCTGTCTCTCGTAAATATTCGACAATGGTTGCAGAGGAGACGATATAGCCGCCGTTTACGCCCAGAGCTTTGCCCAGGGTGGCCACGATCATGTCAATGCCCTGCGCCCCGGTATATTCTTCGGTTCCGCGGCCGGTTTGACCGAAGGCGCCGACTCCGTGAGAATCATCTACGAGGGTATTCACTCCGCCTTCAAACTGCGGTTTATACCGGGCGGCGATTGCGCTAATTGTGTCTAATGGTGCGTAGTCTCCGCGCATGCTGAAAATACCATCGGTTACAATGAGTACCCGACGCCCTTTGCCCAGCGCCTTTTTGATTTTTTCTTCCATATCGGCCATGTTAAGATGACGATAGATGTGCTTTTCTTTAGGCCGGGCCAGCCGGATCGCATTGATTATACAATTATGGTTGAGTTCATCACTGATGATAATGGTTTCGCTGTCAATCAGCGGCGTGATCACGCCCATCACTGCGGCATAGGCCGAGCTGAAGATCATGGCAGCCTCACGCTGGTGAAAGGCGGCCAATTTTTTTTCAAGTTCTACATGGGGGCTGTAAGTGCCGCTGATAAAGCGCACCGCGCCGGGACCAGTGCCGAATTGTCTAACAGCGGCTTCTTCGGCTGCAATGATTTCAGTATTTAAAGACAATCCAAGATAGGAATTGGAATTCAACCTCAAAAACGCTTTTTTTCCATAGCCTGCGAGAAAGCAGCGCGGACCGTTTTTGCCTTCAGCCGGCTTGATACCGGTAATCACCTTTTCCTTGCCTTTGCGCAGACCGGTTGCTTTTAGTTCATCAAGTTTTTGTTGCAGCAGATCTTCTAAGGGGGTGACTGTCATGATGGATCCTCCAATATTTTAGATATATTTTGGATCATATCCCGGGTCATTGCTTGCAGATCGTATTCCGGTTTCCAGCCCCATTCCTGCCGGGACGCACTATCATCCATACTGTCCGGCCAGGAGTCGGCGATTGCCTGGCGCAGCGGGTCGATTTGATATGCAATGGTGAAATCAGGTATCAATTTTTTGATTTCAGCAGCAATGGTTTCAGGGGCAACGGACATGGCCGTGACGTTAAATGCATTACGATGCCTGAGTTTGCCGGGATCTGCTTCCATAAGCTCGATGGCTGCTTTTAGCGCATCCGGCATATACATCATGTCCAGACACGTCTTTGCTTTCAGATAGCAGGTATATTTTTTATGCTTGACCGCCTCAAAATAGATCTCTACGGCGTAGTCAGTGGTGCCGCCGCCCGGTGGCGTTTTATAGGAAATCAGTCCTGGATAGCGTACTCCGCGGGTGTCCACCCCAAATCGTTTGAAATAATAATCGCAGAGCAGCTCACCCGCGACCTTGGTGACTCCATATATGGTGGTAGGACGCTGAACCGTGTCTTGCGGGGTGTTTTGCAACGGTGTGGAGGGTCCGAAGATGGCGATGGAGCTGGGGGTAAACACTGCGCAGCCGTATTCCCGTGCCACTTCAAGGACATTGTAAAGTCCGTTGACGTTCACCTGCCAGCCTATCTGGGGATTTTTTTCAGCGCTGGCCGAAAGCACGGAGGCAAGGTGGTATATCGTATCGATCTTGTATTTTTTGACCAGTTCGGCGATGGTATTGATCCGGGTGCAGTCGATATAGTGAAAGGGGCCTGATTCGCGCAAAGCCTGGTCTGGTTTTTTGATATGACCTGCTGCAATAACGCCGGCACTGCCAAGGTTTTCGCGCAACAAGAGGGTTAACTCAGAACCGATCTGTCCCGTGGCGCCGGTTACCAATACTTTTTTCATAAGACCTACGCTCAATTTTTTAGTTGGTTTGAAATTGTGTAATTTCCGGCTAAATATCAAATTCAAAAATACTTAACAAGCGCCATTTGGGGGTGTTTTTATTTTTTTTCTTTGCGAGCTTGGCGCCTTCAAATTACATGATACAAGACTCGCCCACTGATAATAAAATGTAAGAATATCTGAAACTCGCCCAAGTGAGCCTAAAGAAAAAACAGTGGCCAATCCTTTTAATACGTATTGGTTAAGCGATAGATCAAATGTCTTAAAGATAAATTTTCTTATGCGCTGTTTTTTTCTCAAAGCTCACTAAGATGCTCAAACAGTCAGCTATTTTACATTTCATCACCAGCGGACTCGTCTTTTTTGTTTTTACCAGAACTTTTTGAGAAGTTACAGAAAATGACTTAGCCGTGTCCTTCTTTTTGACTTGTAAGGATGAATTTGATAGATAAGATCAATCTGGAGAATTATCATATGAGGACGGAAGGTGAACCATGGAACAGATGATCAGAATTTTCTTCGATTTTTTGCAGATGCCGTATGTACGGGTGGGTTTTATCCTGGCTGGGTCAATATTGGCGGCGCTCTTTGCAAGGCTTATTTTTACCCGCCTTATTTTGTCTTGGAGCAAAAAGACCAGGACTCAGGTGGATAACCGGCTTGCCGATGTCCTTCACGGCCCTGTTGTGTATTCCATTATCCTTGCAGGGATTGCCTTAGCGATAGTGGACCTCGATTTCAAACCCACGATAAATTTTATAGCAACAGGCATAATAAAGACTTTTGCCGTGATTATCTGGGGAAGGGCGGCAATGCAGACAGGCACCATTTTGCTTGCGGTTCTTAGCCGTCAGGCGGACCGGGTTTCCTGGATTCAACCCAAGACCCTGCCGCTGTTCGAGATTGTGCTGAAGATCGTGGTGATCGGAGGATCGCTCTACTTTGCATTTGTAGCCTGGCAAATAAACGTTACTTCATGGATTGCTTCGGCAGGGATAGTTGGTATCGCGGTTGGTTTTGCGGCCAAGGACACTCTGGCGAATCTATTTGCTGGTGTATTTATTCTCGCGGATGCGCCGTACAAAATCGGAGACTTCATAATTCTTGAAAGCGGAACAAGGGGTGTGGTTACGGATATAGGCATACGTTCTACCCGCCTCCTTACCCGCGATGATGTAGAAGTTACCCTGCCGAACGCTGTTATCGCGAACAGCAAGATCGTCAACGAAACCGGAGGGCCCCACCAGAAGATGCGAGTCCGGGCCAAGGTATCGGTTGCCTATGGCAGCGACGTAGATAAGGTGCGCGAAATTCTGCACGCCTGCGTCAAGAACATAGACCACGTCTGCGACCAGCCGGAGCCACGGGTCCGCTTCCGCGAATTCGGAGACTCCGGGCTTTTGTTCGAACTTCTTGCCTGGATTGACAAGCCGGTGTACATAGGCATTGTGCTCGACAGGCTTAACACTGAGATCTACAAGACGTTCAACGAAGCAGGGATAGAGATTCCTTATCCAAAGCATGACGTGTACATAAAAGAGATGCCGGAAATGACATAAAACTTTATCCAGCTATGTTTGTAAAATCAAAACTCAAAAAAAGGATAATAAATGGAAAATAAACTACAGCTTCTTATAGAAAAGATAAAAAAACTGGAAAAAGAACTTGCCGAGGAAATTCAAAACCAGGAGGAGATGTTTTTTTATAAGATCCGCGGCGGAAAAGTGCTTTTTGAAAAGAATGTCAAAAAAAAGCATAAAGCTATTGTTAAAACTGTTTCACGTTATTTATCCGATGCAGAGCTATTGAACATTCTGACTGCACCGGTAATATGGTTTTGTATTTTACCTGCCTTATTCATGGATTTAGTTGTAACGTTT
>Ga0255382_10184_pt1 | contig 10077 bp, 7 predicted proteins | sample ANMaggSeSYBR01H9_FD_182101 | JGI IMG/M metagenome (GOLD analysis project Ga0255382, IMG submission 182101) | Sediment cell enrichment communities from methane seep in Santa Monica Basin, California, United Staets - ANME aggregate JGI... | ecosystem: Environmental > Aquatic > Marine > Cold seeps >... | reverse complement strand
CATACTAGCCGAAGAAAGCGGTTTTAATAAAGGCAAAGCTGATTATGAGTGGATTGTTGATCCTCTCGACGGAACAACAAACTTTGCTCATCAACTCAGCATGTTTTCCATATCCATAGCGTTTGTGTTGCAAGGGAATACAGTTCTCGGCATTGTCTTTAATCCGGCAACAGAAGAACTTTTTACCGCTGTAAAGGGAAAAGGAGCTGAATTAAATTGCAGACCAATAAAAGTTTCAGGCTCAAAATCGGTTTCAGAAAGTCTGCTTGTAACTGGTTTCCCTTATGATTTTAAAAACATCATCGACTCCTTAATGCTTCGCTTTTCTAATTGCCTAAAAGCATCCCGGGGTGTTAGAAGGTTAGGATCTGCGGCGCTTGATCTTTGTTTTGTGGCTTGCGGACGATTCGATGCCTTCTGGGAACAAAATCTGAAATCCTGGGATACATCTGCAGGCGTGCTGATTGCAAGTGAAGCAGGGGCTGTTATAACGGATTTTTCAAACAAGCTGTTTACAATCGACAAAAAGGAAATTCTGGCAAGTAACGGAAAAATTCATAATGAGATGCTTAACTTACTAAAGGACAGCGTATGAAAAAAAAACTAACTAATGATATATCTTCTGATGATTATTTGGGATGTTTCGGCAATTTTAATATCAAGGATACTATATGTAAAAACCATTGTTCGCTAAGATTGCGTTGCTCTATAGAATGTGATCAAAATATCAAACTGGAAATATTGAACGACATTGTATATTCAGACGCTCTATCAATAAAGATGCAATAGGATTGAAAAAACATAGCCGTGAACGCTTACATATTAAGGAAAAATTTTACCAGGATTTAATATACCGTTTGGGTCAAAAATTTTTTTTATTTTTTTCATAAGGCCGAGCTCCACGGCCCCTATCTCTTTTTGAATATAGGGTGACTTGGTTATACCGACACCATGTTCGCCTGAAATAGTTCCGCCCAGTTCGAGTGTATATCCAAACAGAGCTTCAACTGCGGCTTCTGCCTTTTTAAGCTCTTCTTTATTCTTTTTATCAAGCATTATATTAAAATGAATATTTCCGTCGCCGGCATGGCCGAAACTCACCATTACAAGTCCGGTTTTTTTTCTTAATTCATCTATTTTTTTTACCATATCAGGTATCTTGTTTCTGGGAACTACAATATCTTCATTAATCTTATCCCGGCCATATCTAAACAAAGCCGGCGAGATCGCCTTTCGGGCTTTCCAGAGTTTAGCGGCATCCTCTTTAGTCCTGGCTTTTTCAACGTTTGCAGCCCCCTGAGAAATACAAAGTTTTTTTATCTGATTTATTGCAATTTCTACCTCTTTCTCTTTTCCATCGACATCAATTAAAAGCAATGCCTCAGAATTAACAGGCAGTCCCATATTAAGATACTCTTCAACACATCTAATTGAAGCATTATCCATATATTCTATGGTTCGCGGTATTATGCCGTATCGAATGATCGCTGAAACCGCCTTTGCAGCGGTTTCCATATTATTAAAAACAGCGGTCATAGTACTGACTGCCTCGGGAAGTGGTAAAAGCCTGAGAGTCATTCGCGTAATTACCCCTAGCGTCCCTTCTGATCCAATAAAAAGCCGGGTCAGGTCATAACCCACTACCCCCTTGGCTGTACTTACTCCGGTATTTATAATTTCTCCAGTTGGAAGAACCGCTTCTATCCCAAGCACGTAATCACGGGTAACCCCATATTTAACTGCACGTGGGCCTCCTGCACATTCTGCCAGGTTGCCGCCCAGAGTACAAAATTCAGAGCTTGAGGGATCCGGGGGATAAAAAAGATTTTCCTTTTCAACAGCTTCATGAAAACGGCCAGTAACAACACCCGGCTCAACACTGGCAATAAAATTTTCCTTATCTATTTTTAGAATACGGTTAAAGCGGGTCATAGCAAGAATAATCCCACCCTTTACAGCAAGAGATCCTCCTGTCATCCCGGAACCGGCCCCTCTTGGGATAACAAAAAAACCATCTTTATTGGCGAGCTTTAGAATAGCGGAAATTTCCAGGGCATTTTGCGGGAACAGGACTGCGTCAGGCAGATAAGTCTGCGCAGTTGCATCATAAGCATAGCATACAAGGTCCTCCTTAGCTCTGCTGAAATTGGACTTGCCTGCTATATCTTTAAGCTTTTTGAAAGTTTTATCACTAATTGCCATTGAAATTCTTTGGTTAGGGCTCGGTCAGAATTTGTTTGATTCAAGTTTCTTGTTAAAAATTTCCACCTGTCTTTGCAGAGTTCCTTTTTCTTTTAGCCCTCGTTCAACGACACCAATGGAATGAAGGGCTGTAGCATGATATCTGTTGAAACTTTTACCAATTGTTTGAAGAGGTGAATCCGTATATCTCCTTGAAAGATAAATTGCTATTTGTCTAGGACGAACAAAGTTTTGTTTTCGGGAACTCGAAATAATATCTTTTATGTTGATATTGAAATGCTTGCAAACAAGTTTCTTAATGATATCTATTGTAATATTTTTACGTTGCCTGATTATATTATGGGTTACACTTTCCGCAAGCTCAAGGTCGATCGGCACTCCAAGAATCGATGACTTGGCTGTAACTCCTATAAGTCCGCTCTCAAGCTGCCTGACATCCGCTGTCAGTTCACTCGCTAAATATTCGATTACTTCCCCAGGTAAATCATACTCATTATTTTTCGATTTTTTTTGTAGTATTCTGACTCTTGTCCTGAAACCAGGAGGGTCAATATTTGAAATAAGACCGTATGAAAACCGGGACATCAACTTTGCATCAAGCTTAGGAATATCGGAAGGAAGGTAACAGCTTGAAAAAATTATTTTCTTGTCTGCCTCAAAAAGATAATCAAGAATGAAAGCCAGCTCGATCTGTGTACGCTCCTTTCCGGTTAAACAATGCACATCTTCAAGAAGCAATACGTCACATTCATTCCTGTATTTTTGCTTGAATTTATCAATTGAACCATTTCTAAAAGAATTAACCATTTCACCGGTAAAATCTTCTGCTGTTATATAATATACACGTTCCGTTGGATATTGAGATAATATATGGTGACCAACAGCCTGAGAAAGATGGCTTTTCCCCATTCCGGTCTTTGATAATAAAAATAAAGAATTTTGTTGCGAATTCTTTTTTGAAGCAAGATCAAGTGCCGCTAAATAAGCAAAGTCATTATTGTTGCCGACAACAAACTGATCAAAAGTAAAATCTTTTCTTAACAGGCGGCCATTATATGGACGTACATTAACCCCGGGCAAAGGAAGCTGGATACTATTATCCCTTTCAAAACCTGAGTTCCCTTTTTTAAACTTTTTGCGGGAAATATCGAGTCTAAGGGTGTATGCTTTTCCGGAAGTTTTTTTTATTTCTGTTTTTATAATTGAACCATAGTGGTCAAGAATACGTTTTTTTGAAAAAGTATTTGCACATGAAAGTACGATACGGTTTTCTTTACATTCCATAAACTCCACAGGCTCAATCCACATTCTGTAACTGTGTTCAGGAATTTGTTTTTTAATCGATAATTTTACTTGTTCCCATATTTGTTTCATAGAGTGTTACAATCCATATTCCAAAAAAAAGGTTAATAATATTAAAAATAGAAGAAACAACTTTGCAAACTATAAAAAATCAGACTGTTTGGAAGAAATATTATTGGTTAGAAAGGTTTCAATAGCTCTTTTGATAAATATAACTTATGAAAAATATTCAAACAGAAATTTAAAAAAGATTTTGAACCATATAGAAACATATAGAAGGATCTGTTTAAGAATTTGAAAATTTCTGGTAAAACCCGTTTGAGAATTTAATGGCCTGATTAAGCTATCCGAACTTTTCTGTCAAACCTGAAGAATAATGTTTTACACTTATTTGTTAAAAAGTTATTAACAATTTATAGTCATCTGTTTTTATTAATCTATTTTTTAATCATACAGGCAACTGCTTCTAAATACAAACATTTTTGCAATGAGATTTTTCTTCAACTATTTTATGCAGATCCATCATTATCAGCATGATTCTTTACAATAATGTTCTATTCAAAAAGCTTGCTAATGCTTTCATTATCTTTAATTTTTAAAAAAAATCACCTTGTATCTCTGTTGAATAAAATATCTTAAAAATCATCATATAGTTAAGCACAATTTAATTAATTTGTTTGAAAATAATATGAAACATGTAATATCCTAAAAATTTGCTGGCTATACTGACAACAACTTAAGGTCATATAAATGAATAATTATCGCACGGTTATTGGAATTACCATGGGAGATCCTGTTGGTATCGGCCCTGAGATTATACTCAAGGCTCTCTCATCCCCTTTAATTTATAAAACCTGCAAACCGCTCGTAATAGGAGATTTAGGAGTGCTGGAACTTGCAAAAAAAAGCACGTCAAGCACTCTTAAAATAAAAGATGTTAAAACGCCTGATTCAGGCGCATATAAATACGGACGGATTGATGTTTTATGCTTATCCAAACTTGATAAGGATAAAATATCCTGGGGTAAACCCACAGTTCAAACAGGAACTGCAATGATAAAATACATAACAACTGCGATAGATATGGCAATCAGCCGAAGTATCGGCGCCATTGTTACATGCCCTATAAATAAGGCAGCCATGCAGAAGGCAGGCAGCAAGTTCAGCGGTCACACAGAACTCCTTGCAGAGCGCACTAAAACCGATAATTATGCAATGATGCTGGCCGGCAATAAACTTCGCGTGGTTCTTGCAACCATTCACATTCCCTTAAAAAATGTTTCAGCCGAACTTACAAAAGAACGAATTGTTAAAACCATACAAATTACTTGGCACGCTCTTCATTATAGTTTTGGTTTCAAAAAACCCCGAATTGCTGTAGCAGGCTTAAATCCTCATGCCGGGGAAGAAAAAATGTTTGGAGATGAGGAAGAAAAAATTATTTTGCCGGCAATAGATTCAGCAAGAAAGAAAGGGTTTGATGTTTCCGGCCCCTTCCCTCCTGACACGGTATTTTATCACGCTGCAAACGGACGTTATGATGCTGTTGTCTGCATGTATCATGACCAGGGGCTTATCCCGTTTAAGCTGTTGCACTTTACCGATGGAGTTAATACAACTCTCGGACTGCCGATAATTAGAACTTCTGTTGACCATGGGACTGCTTATGATATCGCAGGAACCGGAAAAGCGGATACAGGAAGCCTTGTTGCGGCAATAAATATGGCGACTGAACATGGGACATATAAGCATAGTTAGCTCGTTAGCCTTTTGAAAAAAAATTTGACAGGATAACAGGATAGACAAGATTTTGTTTCAAGTGAACAAACACAAAGTAAAGGATTTTGATAAGAATCTACAGGATGAGTTTTGATGTTTTAATCCTGAATATCCTGTTAATCCTGTCAAAGAAGTAAATTGTTATAAGAAATTAATCTTACTATGAAATCCGAAAAAATAAAAATACATGGCGCCAGGCAGCATAACCTGAAAAATATAGACGTCGAACTGCCCAGAAATAAATTAGTTATTATAACGGGTTTATCCGGCTCGGGCAAATCAACACTTGCTTTTGACACTCTTTATGCAGAAGGTCAACGCAGGTATGTTGAATCTCTTTCTACTTATGCACGTCAGTTCCTGGAACGTATGGATAAACCGGATGTTGACCTGATTGAGGGTCTCTCGCCCGCCATTGCAATTGAACAAAAAACAGCCAGCCATAACCCCAGATCAACGGTTGGCACAGTTACTGAAATTTATGATTATCTCCGTCTTCTGTTTGCCAGAACAGGTACGCCTCACTGTCATAACTGCGGAAAGCCCATTACTTCGCAAACGCTTGACCAGACCGTAGATAAAGTCATGTCAATGCCTGAAGGGACCAGAATCATTATTTTATCGCCTCTTGTTGCCGGACAGAAAGGAACTCATGAAAAACTCTTAAAACGTCTTAAAAGAGACGGTTTCGCTCGCATACGTATCAACGGCAAAATATTTGAAATAGAGAATATTGACAAGCTTGATAAAAACAAGAAGCACACTATCGATGTTGTTGTAGATCGCCTGGTTGTTAAAGAAACTATTAAAAACAGGCTTGCGGATTCTTTAGAGCTGGCCGTATCTCAGTCAGACGGCATAGCTATGGTTGATGTTTCAGGTAAAAAGCCTGTTATCTTCAACGAAAAATCAGCATGTATAACTTGCGGTATAAGCTATCCTGAATTTACACCTGCCAGTTTTTCCTTTAATTCTCCGCAAGGCGCATGCCCGAAATGTGATGGCCTTGGCTCAACAAATATATTTGACCCTGATCAGATAATTCCGAATCCCGAACTATCTTTAAGAGAAGGCGCTGTTATCTTGTGGGCTAACAGAAATTCAGTTCATTTTTTTGAATTTTTAGATGCTTTGACCATGCATTATGGCATTGATATCTATACACCTTATAAGGATCTGCCGGATAATTTTAAAAAAGTTCTTCTTTACGGATCAGGAGATGAACAAATATCATTTTATTTTGAACGGAACAATCGCCGTTTTAACTACAAAAAACCATTTGAAGGCATAATACCAAAATTAGAAAGGCGTTACTTGGAGACAGATTCTTTTCAGGCAAGAGAAGAAATCAAGCACTATATGAGTTTCCGTCCCTGCCCGGAATGCCAGGGGACAAAACTAAATAAAGGAAGCAGATCCGTAAAAGTAGGCGGGCTTACCATATCTGAGATAACAGCTTTTACTGTGACAAAAGCATATAATTTTTTAAAAAATCTTGAACTTTCCGGCAAAAAAAAGATCATTGCCAAAAGAATTCTAAAAGAACTTATTGAAAGGCTTAGCTTTCTTGACAACGTGGGCCTGTCATATCTTACTCTTGCCAGATCGGCCTACACTCTTTCAGGCGGAGAAAGCCAGAGAATACGTCTTGCAACGCAGATCGGATCGAAATTAACGGGAGTTTTGTATGTTCTGGATGAGCCCAGCATTGGCCTTCATCAAAGGGATAATCAACGTCTTATTGAAACACTTCTGCAAATGCGCAATTATGGAAATACTATTCTCGTTGTAGAGCACGATGAAGAAACAATACTATCTTCTGATTATGTAATAGACATGGGACCAGGGGCCGGTATTAACGGCGGGCAAGTAGTATTTTCAGGCACACCCAAAGAACTTCTAAAGGATAAAAATTCATTGACCGGCCAGTATCTTTCCCGGCGTAAAAAAATTGAGGTGCCAGCAAAAAGACGCAAAGTTCAGGGAAAAGAGATAGTAATCAAAGGAGCCTCTGAAAACAATCTCAAGAATATTGATGTAAGATTTCCCCTTGGCTGTTTTATCTGCATAACAGGTGTATCCGGCTCCGGAAAATCCACGCTTGTCCTTGAGACGCTTTACCGCTCCCTTGCCCAGCGGATATATCGCAGCAGGATACCGTCAGGGAAGCTCAAAGATGTAGTTGGACTCAAACAAATCGATAAAGTGGTTAATATTGATCAGTCTCCAATTGGGAGAACGCCCCGTTCCAATCCCGGGACTTATACAGGTGTATTTACTTTTATAAGAGAACTTTTTTCAAGAACAGTCGAAGCAAGAATGCGTGGGTACAAACCGGGCCGTTTCAGCTTCAATGTTAAGGGCGGAAGATGCGAGGCATGTAATGGCGACGGCATAATAAAGATAGAAATGCATTTCCTGCCGGACGTTTACGTTGCATGTGATGTGTGTCACGGGAAAAGGTACAACCGCGAAACTCTCGAAGTCAAGTACAAGGGCAAAAATATAGCGGATGTTCTCGATATGACTGTAAATCAGTCTGTTAAGTTTTTTGAGAATATAACCAGCATACGGTCAAAACTGCAAACACTTGTTGACGTGGGCATAGGTTACATCCATCTCGGTCAGCCGGCTACAACTCTATCAGGAGGAGAAGCCCAGCGTGTCAAGCTGTCACGCGAACTCAGCAAAAAAGGTACCGGAAGAACAATATATATACTTGATGAGCCTACAACCGGCCTTCATATCGACGATATACAGAAACTTCTTAATGTGCTTAACAGACTTGTGGATGCAGGCAATACAGTTATTGTAATCGAACACAACATGGATGTTATCAAGTCAGCCGACTACATAATAGATCTTGGCCCTGAGGGCGGCGATGAAGGCGGAAATATTATTGGATGCGGGACACCCGAAGAAATAGCAAAGATTAACGAGTCTTATACCGGACAATTTTTAAAAAAATTTTTATCCTGATCCACGATCCTTAGAATCAATTCACAGCAGAGATAAATGCTCAGAGACAACCGGGGTATCGGACAGCACACAAGAACTTCATAACTGGTTTGCAGGAAGCACAGGCGAAAATCCGCAAAGAAAATAGATAAATATTTGTTTGCGGAATCAATTAAATTATTGACAATTTCCGCAAACAAAACTAACTAATTTTAGCTTTCAGTTTGAACCCTTTCACCTCATTCCCCCAAGCCTGACAGTTCCCGGATTCTGATTTTAATTCACAATTCAAGCTTTTTGACCCCAAAGCTCCCGAAATCCGCGTTTTCCTGTTGATTTTTCAATACGACGCTATAATATAGAAAGACAACAAAAGGCTATGTTCTTATGCTCAAATTTGAATTATACAAATTGTGGTTAGGTTTCATAGAGAAACTTATACTCTTGATACTGGCAGCTGTCATAATACCATTGGTGATGGGCAAAGTCCTTATACCAACAGTCATAGGCTTTATATGGTTTGCAATGATTGTTGTACTTGCCATTTTTTATGTTTATCTTAGCCAAAAATTGAGACAACTGTGTGACCAGCAAGGTGAGAAGGAGGTTGACAGAATATGATTGCATACATAATTGCAACAGCAATGTTAATGGTTGTGATCGGAAGCATCGCTTACTTAGTTATGAAGGACAAACAAGCAAAATCTAAACGGTAAATAAAAAATTTGGCGTCATTATGTTGCCTTCCGCTATAGACTTTCAGATAATTAATTTCACAAGGCCAGAAGGAGGAAGGCGTATTAGTTATACGTCGACGACTGATAACACAGTGAAATTATTTATCTGAAAGTCTATATCTCTTGACAATCCAGTCCACCATACATCAAGGACTTGCGAAAAGTCTCGACATATCCATTGGTATGCTTATGCTTTTTGAAAAAATTATCCCTTTTTCTTTTCAAACGTCTTCATAAAGTCAGTCAAAGCCTCAATTGCCTCGATAGTCGTGGCATTGTATATAGATGCCCTGCAACCTCCGACCGACCGATGCCCCTTAAGACCAGCCATACCATTGTCAAAGGCTTCCTGAACAAACAGCTTTTCCAGATCTTCGTTCGGAAGGCGAAAAGTTACATTCATAAGTGAACGGCTATCAATCTCTGCCGTACCTTTATAAAAGGCGCTTGAATCAATAACACCGTATAATAACTCAGCCTTTTTACGGTTTATTTTCTCCATCTTTTCCAGTCCGCCGATATCTTCTTCCAGCCATTTCATAACAAGCTGAATAGTATAAACAGCAAAACACGGAGGGGTATTATACATTGAATTTTTGGAAGAGTAAGTTGTATAGTCCAGCATGGAAGGCAGATTTTCCTGCACCAGTTCCAGCATATCATCATGAATTATTACCATGCAAACCCCTGCAGGACCGATATTTTTTTGTGCTCCCGCATATATCAGACCGAGTTTGTTCATATCCAAAGATCTGCACATTATATCGGAAGACATATCAGCTATTAGCGGAACGCCGCCGGTATCGGGAAAAGATGCCCACTGGGTTCCCTTTATTGTGTTATTTGATGTAATATGAACATAAGAGCTGTCGCTGCTGAACTGGATATTGCGGGGTATATATGTAAAATCTCTGTCTTCAGAAGATGCCACGATATTAACCTTTTTGTCCAGAATCACGGCTTCCTTTATTGCTTTAGTTGACCATGTGCCTGTATTGACATAATCCGCTACATTCTCTTTACTAAGGAAATTCATGGGAATCATGCAGAACTGCATACTGGCTCCTCCCTGAATGAAAAGCACGTGAAATTTTTCATC
>Ga0255382_10105_pt1 | contig 10104 bp, 15 predicted proteins | sample ANMaggSeSYBR01H9_FD_182101 | JGI IMG/M metagenome (GOLD analysis project Ga0255382, IMG submission 182101) | Sediment cell enrichment communities from methane seep in Santa Monica Basin, California, United Staets - ANME aggregate JGI... | ecosystem: Environmental > Aquatic > Marine > Cold seeps >... | reverse complement strand
TTCCTGATCTCATCGCATGTGGGCAGTACCTTATCGCCTGCCAGAGTGACAATATCAGTGGCAATCACAAACCCATATTTTGGCGACTTCTAACAAAACTAAAATAGGGAAGATTGCCCGTGCAGCGGCAGTTGATCGAGAGATGGTAGGTGCAATCGGCATAAATGTAAGCTGGGTATTTGCCTTTGCGTTTGTATTGGGCTGTTTCCTAGCCGGGTTGGGCGGAGCTTTGGTCTCTCCTACGGTAAGTGTGAGTATCGGGATGGATCATGATATAATTATGGAGGCATTTCTTATCGTCACTATCGGGGGATTGGGTAACATGTGGGGTGCCCTCGTAGGGTCACTTATATTTGGTCTTAGCCAGGCATTTGGCGTATTGTTCTGGCCGCAATTCGCCATAGTTTTTCCATACATTGCAGTGGTGATTATATTGACATGGCGGCCGAGAGGAATGCTTAAGTCTGTCTGGTGATAAAATTTCTGACGAAATTTTGTGAAACGCAGCTTCGCTGCTATTGACGTAATGTTATTCTGCTTGAAATTCTAATTACTGAGCGGTGAAGCCGCGTTTTATGAAATTGTGAAGCAATTTTATGAGGAGCTGAATTTGTTCAGAGATGTTTTCAATCTAAAATCACTTGTACTTCCAGGTGCTATCTTTGTTGTTCTGCTTATTCTGCCACCAATAATTCCAAGATTTTACACCTATATACTTGCCGTAATTTTTTTGACAGCTCTATTGGCCATGAGTCTCAATATGGTCGTGGGCCATGGTGGATTGTTTCAGTTTCATCATGGGGCTTTTTACGGTGTGGGGGCCTATACTGTTGCCCTGATACTTACCAAGACTTCCCTGCCCATGTGGGTTGGCTTTATCGCCGGTCCAATCATGGCAGCACTGGTCGGTTTGCTCATTGGCGTTTTTTGTGTCAGGCTGACCAGGCTGTACTTTGGAATGCTTCAGATCTCATTAGGATCTTTGATCTGGGCGGTTGCTTTCCGCTGGTACAGCCTTACCGGCGGCGATGATGGCATGCATGGTATTCCTATGCCTCATATTATTTCCTCTTCGAACGGTGCCTATTACTTTTCTTTGATCATCCTGGCAATCTGTATGATAGTAATTTACCTTATGTTTAAATCTCCTTTCGGGGTTACCCTTCAGTCCATCCGCGACAATCCTGATCGATGTGAAGCCATCGGCATTAACGTCAGACGCCATCAACTCATCGCTATTGTCATCGCTACATTCTTTGCGGGGATTGCCGGAGTTCTCTTTGTTGTAGTGGAGGGTTCAGTTTTCCCGGATCTCCTGTTCTGGGTCTTTTCACTTGAGATATTCATTATGTGCCTTTTGGGAGGCTGGTTCACCTTTGCCGGCCCAATTCTGGGGGCAGCAATAATGATATCTCTCAGGACATTTGTTTGTATCTATACCGAGTATTGGACTTTGATCCTTGGGGTCATACTGATCTTGCTGATTTTTTTTCTGCCGGAAGGAGTGTGGGGGTATATCCTGGAAAAATTCAGCTCTCAATCCAAAGAAGAGATTGAAAAGGGAAGCAAATAGATGCTTAGAGGTGAGGAAATACATAAATCGTTTGACGATTTCAAGGCGGTGAACGGTGCCAACCTGACTGTTGAAAAAGGTGAATTAGTAGCAGTTATTGGGCCTAATGGCGCAGGAAAGACGACTCTCTTTAATCTGATCACAGGGCAGTTAAAGGCTGATCAGGGGAAGGTGATATTTAATGAGGAGGATATAAGTAATTTGCCCCCTTATAAAATCTGCAAGAGGGGAATCGGCCGGTCATTTCAAATAGCGAACATCTTTCCCCGTCTTACCGTATTCAGGAATGTTCAGGTGTCAGTTTTTTCCCAGCAGGGTAAAAGCGGAAAGCTTTTCTACCCGGCGGAGAAACTGGCTCTGGAGGAAACGAACAGCATCCTGGAAAACGTAGGCCTTTTAGATAAGGCCGAGAATACAGCCGGCTCGCTTGCCCATGGCGACCAGAGAGCACTGGAGGTAGCTATAGCCTTAGGCAATAAACCTGAGTTGCTGATTCTTGATGAGCCAACTGCAGGTATGTCTCCCGAGGAAACAACGGCTACCATAGAGCTAATCAAGCGACTGGCCGATTCGCGCGGATTAACCATTTTGTTTTGCGAGCACGATATGGAAGTGGTGTTCAATGCTGCCCAGAGCATTATGGTCATGCATCAGGGGCTGACAATTATACAGGGAGAACCTGATGAGGTGAGAAATTCCAGCCAGGTTCAAGAATGCTACCTGGGAGGTGCCGAGCCATGTTAGAAGTGGAAGGTATCCATACATACTATGGTCTGAGCCACATTCTGTTCGGGGTATCGTTCAACGTCCCCGAAGGGCAGATCGTCTGTCTCCTGGGCAGGAACGGAGCGGGAAAAAGCACCACTATGAGAAGCATAATGGGCTTGACGCCTCCTCGGCAGGGAACTATCAATTTTAAAGGGGAGCCCGGCCCGGGCAACAACCCATACCTGCTGGCCCGACAGTGTAGTGGCTATGCGCCGGATGACCGGAGGGTTTTTGCCGACTTAACAGTTGGGGACAACCTTGAGATATCTGAAAGGAAGACCGGTGAGGAATCAGCGTGGAACAAGGACAGGGTCTATGATTTCTTTCCAGCCCTGAGACACATTGATTCCCGAAAGGCAGGTTTCTTAAGTGGTGGAGAGCAGCAAATGTTGACCATTGCCCGTGCCCTCATGACAAACCCTGTTTTTCTGCTATTGGATGAGCCCACCGAAGGTCTGGCGCCCATGATCGTGGAAGTGCTGGAGGAACAAATAGGTCAGCTAAGAGATAAGGGGTTGACTGTTTTGTTAGCTGAACAAAATCAAAAAGTTGCCTTAGGGCTTAGCGATCAAGGCTATGTCATAGATAATGGCGTGATTCGTTATCATGGTAGTATCGAGGATTTAAGAGATAATGAGGAGGTCAGAAAGAAATATCTGCTGGTTTAGTTTTGGTAAAGTCCGTTGATGTTTGTCTGTTATCATGAAAAGCGCATTCATTTTTCATAGACATAAAAAAATACCCTTTGAAATCCCTTCCCAATGGAATCTCATTACATTTGCCAAACTTGACGAATATCCTTCACAAAAGGATGTGAGAGAACTCACCAAAAATGCCCTAAAAAACCCCATCCACGCAAAGGCTTTGAAAGATTCTCTTTCCCCTTCTGATAGGGTCGCCATCGTCGTCGAGGACTTAACCCGTGCCTCTCCCAAGAAGCTCATCCTTGAGACCCTGCTGGAAGAGCTGAATGCGTTTGATATCCCCACCGAGAATATTTCTGTGATCATTGCCCTTGGTACCCATCGGGGGTTGACACCAGAGGAACTGGAATCCACCTTTGGGAGGGAATTGATAGACAGATACGAGTTTGTCAATCACGACTGCCATGCAACCGACCTAATGCCCGTTGGCAGGCTTAAAACAGGCCGTGAGGTCAAAATCAACCGTAAAGTCCATGAGGCCACGTTCAGGATAGGGATAGGCTCCATATTTCCGCACCCTATGAACGGATTCGGTGGTGGCGGGAAGATCCTTTTTCCGGGTGTGGCTGACTTTGACTCCATCCGTGAGCACCATCTCAAATACACCTTTCATGAAGGGACCGGTCTTGGAAAGACCAAAGGAAACATCTTCTATGAACAGGTCTGTGCCATTGCCCGATCGGCAAAGCTTGATTACATTATCAACAGCATCCTGGACCAGAAGGATCAGGTCTATGATCTGGTATCAGGAGATCCTGTGCAGGCTCATCTCGCCGGGATTGAGAAAAGCAGGGGTATAATCTGCCAGAAATTCCCAAAGAAATCGGACCTGACCATAATCACGTCATTTCCGTATGCTGAAGGCCCCCAGATCGTAAAGCCCCTTGCACCTGCGGCCATGGTGACAAAGGAGGGCGGGTGCATTATTCTGGCCGCAGACTGTGAAGGGAATCTTCCTGATGCGTTTATCGAAAGTTTTGAAAGGTTTCACTCAAAGTATGGCAATAACCTCCTGGGAGGGGTGCTTGACCATTTCGAGAATAATCGTTTGATTATGGAAGAGGGCGCCATTGATTTTAATATGGCCCTGGCAATGACCCTGGCGATCCAGCATCGGTTCAAGATCATCCTGGTCTCAAAGGATATTACCAGGGAGGTCGGTGAAAAAATGGGCTTCATATATGCAGAAAATCTGCAAGAGGCCTTTGATCTGAGTGCGACCATTTGTCCACCAAATCCCGAAGTACATATCATCCCCTCAGGAGGCGTTATCCTGCCCGTAATCTAAGATCGGGGTGTGAAGGTGAAGGGACGAAAGAATATCGGAGTGAAACACAGAAGCATATAGCAAACATTCACTTTCTGCACCAACGTCCTAATAGCCGGAATGTTCCCATCTTTTCATTGTAGAATTCGTTTGACAAAACAAAAGGCAATATATAGAATGTAAGGAAAAATAAAAAAGAAAGGGGAATTAAAAATGCCTGTATCAGTTTTAACCAGGAAGTGGCAGACTACCATTCCGAAAGATATACGGAATCATTTAGGGCTTAAACCGAATGATAAGATCTTTTACCTGATTGATGGTGAAAGAGTGGTTTTAAAGCCTCTTAAGGGAAATATCCTTGATCTCAGAGGAAGCGTGACCACAAAAGAGAAACCAATTGATTTCAAAAAACTCAGAGACACTACCAGGAAAAAGGTTGCCCGCAGGATTGTTGAGGAGGCGAAATGAGATTTCTTGATACTAATATATTCATCAGATTCCTGACTGATGATGTTCCCGAAAAAGCGGATGCCTGTGAGAAAATCTTCAAGAAGGCAGTTGAAAAAGAAGAGACCCTCTTTACCACGGACCTGGTCATTGCCGAAATTGTCTGGGTACTGGAATCATTTTATGAATTACCAAAAAAGGAAGTTCAAGATAAGGTGGAAAAAATTCTGAATACCCCCAATTTGATTTGTCCTCACAAAGACCTGATCTTGAGCGCCCTGTTTTTATATAGTGAAAAGAACATCGACTATATAGATGCCTGCAATGCATTAATCCTGAAAGAGAAAGGTATAGAGGAACTCTATTCTTATGATAAACACTATGATAGAATTGACTGGCTTACCAGACTGGAACCATGTTAGTAAAAGCTGTCTTTAAATATGTAAAGAGGCCCTATTAGAGTTTGCATTGCTTATTTATAGACTGGAGGAGATTATGTTGATCGTTCATGTTTTTGTTCACGTTAAAGAAGATCGAATTGAAGATTTCAAACGAGCCACTTTGGAAAATGCTCGTAACAGTATCAACGAACCGGGGATTGCCCGTTTTGATGTCGTTCAGCAGAAGGATGACCCCGCTCGTTTTATCCTTGTTGAGGTTTACAGAACGTCTGAGGATCCGGCAAAACATAAAAAAACAGAACATTATGTGAAATGGCGGGATACTGTAGAAGAGATGATGGCAGAGCCGCGCTCCAGTATCAAACTCACTAATGTATTCCCGGATGAAAAAGGGTGGGATTAGTTATGAAGTTTGAGTTTGCAACAGCTTCACGAATTATTTTTGGGCAGGGAACTGTGAAAGAAGTTGCGCCAATGGCTTCAAAGATGGGGCACTGTGCCCTGCTTGTCACTGGCCGGGATGTTGAACGTGCTGCGTCGTTATCGGGATCATTAAAAAATACTGGAATGAGAATTGTTACTTTCAGTGTTTCCGATGAACCGACTTTAGAGTTAACCATTGAGGGTGTTGAGCTTGCTCGTCAAAATGCCAGCGATATTGTGATTGGTATGGGTGGGGGCAGTGTTATCGATACTGCAAAGGCCATTGCCGCCCTTTTGACAAACAGTGGTGATATCACAGATTATCTGGAGGTAATTGGACGAGGAAAACCGTTGTCTTGCCCATCCGCCCCCTGTATCGCCATACCGACTACAGCCGGAACCGGTGCTGAGGTGACGAAAAATGCAGTTCTAACTTCAAAGGAACACAAAGTGAAGGTAAGTCTGCGTAGCCCTACCATGCTGCCGGATCTGGCCATTGTCGACCCTGAACTCACATATTCAATGCCTCCATCCTTAACTGCCAGCACCGGACTGGATGCATTGACCCAGGTTCTGGAACCTTTTGTATCGGTGAAATCCAACCCTCTTACTGATACTATATGCATAGAAGGTCTGAAGCGAGCTGCCCGGTCATTGCACCGGGCTTTTAAGGATGGAAGCGATACTAAAGCCCGTGAAGACATGGCCATCGTAAGTCTTTTTGGAGGCTTAACTCTTGCAAACTCGAAACTGGGAGCTGTTCACGGGATAGCAGGGCCAATGGGAGGTATGTTCCCTGTTCCCCATGGGGTAATCTGTGCCCGACTACTGCCTTTTGTAGTAGAAGTAAATGTCAGAGCTTTGCAGCGGCATAAGTCTCAACAATATTTGTTACGTTATGATCAAATTGCACAGGTGTTGACCGGGAAGACAAATGCTAAGGCAGAAGAGGGAATTGCCTGGATACATGATCTATGTGACGCTTTTGATATTCCGGGGCTTTCCGATTTTGGGATAACGGAAGATCATTTTCCAGACCTCATTGCCAGTTCTAAAAAAGCAAGCAGTATGAAAGGGAATCCTGTTAGTTTAACAGATGAAGAATTAACAGAGATTTTACAAAAAGCTGTCTCATAGATGATTTAACCTCAATTGAGGTGGTACTTGGTATTCGGTACTTGGTACTGGTTTTGAGGGATATTTTCATTTTTTATATCTCTATCAGGGAAGTAATATAAGAAAAGACGCGAAATATCTTCAAACCGATACCAGATAACCAATACCCAATACCACCTAATTGAGCATCACTCAATTAGGGTATTAGTTCAGGCCGATTGATCAACAGGGAGGAAAGTCAAGATTGTGAAAATGCTTTATGGCGCGTATTTTGCCCTCAGCGGCGGTCTGTTTATGTCGCTTTTCCCGGCATTCTGGACCTATACTCGTATTACGGGAAAATACCGCCGACACCTTGAAGAGCGTTTAGGAGTCTTTCCACCAGAGGCGGTGCAATGTCTTACGGGGCGTCCCCGGATCTGGATGCACACTGCGTCTTTGGGAGAGGTCAAGGTGGCGGCTTCAATTGTGAAGGCCCTCAGGCGCATGATGCCAGGCTGTTCGCTCATTGTTTCAACCGTTACCGAGCATGGCCGAAAATTGGCACGTGAGACCTTTGGAGAGGATATCCCTGTGGTTTACGCTCCCATTGATTTTGTGGGTTCAATACGCAAGGCGCTCTTCACTGTTCGCCCCGATGTCATGGTTTTTGTTGAAACTGAAATATGGCCTGCCTGGCTTTTTGAGGCGCACCGTATGGGCATCAAGACCGCCTTGATTAATGGTCGGATATCTGTGAGATCCATTGGAAGATATCTTAAGTTACGGCCTTTTTTTCGTGATGTTTTGAGAAACCTTGATGCGTTCAGCATGATCAGAGCAGGGGATGCAAAGCGGATTAAGGCCATGGGTGCTGATCCTCAAACAATCAAAATAAACGGTAATGCCAAATATGATCTTTTGGGGGCCACTGTGGCCCCGGGTATTGGGTCGGAGATGCGTGAGCTCTTGAACCTTGAAGCTTCAGACAAGGTATTTGTTGCCGGGAGTACCCGCAATGGGGAAGAGGCAATGCTTTTAGATGCCTATGAAAAAATCCTTAAAAAATTTCCTGAAACCATTCTGATCATTGCACCCAGGCATATAGAAAGAATACATGCCATTGGGGCGCTGGTTGAAAAACGTAGTCTGGGATATCAACTCTGGACTGACCTTGATAAAGGTAAAACAAAACGTATCGAGCAGGTCGTGATTATTAATGCATTTGGTGAGCTCTTCAAAATTTACAGTGTCGGGACCATTGTGTTTTGCGGCGGCAGCTTAGTTCCGCTTGGAGGGCAGAACCCCCTGGAGCCGGCCGCTTGGGGGAAAGCAGTATTTTATGGCCCGTCAATGGAAAATTTCATGGATGCCAAATCGTTATTGGAGGCGAATAAGGCGGGATTACCAATATCGAGTCCAGAAATGCTGGCTGAAAAAGCGGTTTGGTTTCTCGGACATCCGGAGGAGCTTAAAGCGTATGGAGAGCGGGGGCGGGCAGCAGTCTTAAAAAATAAAGGGGCTGGTGAAAAACACGCCAGGGTAATAATGCGCCTGTGGGAATCTGTCGCTATTGCTTGAGTTGAACGACGGTTGCTCCCCAGCTTGAAGGGCCAGAGTCGATTTTATAACTCAACACTTTCGGATGTTTTTCAAGTAACGAATGCACGGCCCGGCGGAGAACTCCCTTTCCCTTGCCATGAATAATCCGGATTTCATAGATCCCCTTGTCAAGACATGCCTGAATGTATTCCCCTACGACAGAATTCGCATCCTTAGGCGAGAAGGCATGAAGATCCAGAGTCCCATCAATAGGAATATGGATCACTTCCTGGTTATCGTTTTCCATATTTGAATTTATATACTCATACCCTTTCCAGGTTTAACTGATCCTTAAATTCTTTCTCGAGTTCTTTATTCAATTGCTCATAGTCCTCTTCTGTCTCAACATCAACAACCAGGTCCCGTTCGTCAAGAACCTTTAGATATCCATATCTATTAATGAGCTCTACAACCTTTTTCACTTCAACCGTGACCCATTCTTTCATCCGCATGACTAATTCGTCACCTTTAAAGGCGCGTTCGATGGTAAGCTCTACATCCCTTTCTTTTGCATCCCAGCTTATCACAGCCGGTTTGATAATAATCGGTGTGACAGGATCATGCATTGCCGCACATCGAAACCAGAGTTTTGATCGGATCATAACGTTTCTTTCTCCCTTCAAATTATTCTCTCATTACTCAAACCTTCATGCTCAGCTTATTCCATTATATTCACATCTCCAGGTATTAGCAAGGTCTAAAGGGTATAAATAGAATTGCTGATAGTGCTTGTATTTTACATCATTTTTCCAGGCTAACTGATCCGGTATGCCGGCCTTTGAATGTATGTCGCTTTGCACTTTGGACAGTGACCGGGACGGGTAAAGCGCTTTCTTTCTTCAAAGACATATCCGCACTTCAGGCACCGGGAAGGTTGGATAAGAAGTTTTTTCCCTTGCGTTGCGACAGAGCGTGCAATGTGAGGGAGGTGCGTATAGACTTCCTTTTCCGCGATCCTCAGTTCCTGGGAGACCTCGATGGCGCTCATCTCTTCTTCGCTCAAAAGGTCTATCATTTGCTGACGAATCGTTTCCATACGACTAATATGCCTTTTAGATTTTTAGTTTTGTCCCAATATTCCATATCTTCTTTGAGGTCACTAAAAACTGGGAAGGGTATGGCTATTCTGGTTCTATTAACCAAATTAGTACAGTGGCTTCGTTTTCGCTAAGGAGGTCAATTCCCTTACGGCATCCCGGTATTCTACTTCGAGTGACTTAATCTCGGAACGAATTGTGGTTCTCTTTTTGTCACTTAATTTAGAGGAATGCAATTTCTTCTCTTTGTCTTCGATTTGCTTTTCGATCTTTTTTAGCCGTCTCTCAATAGAAGCGACTTTCGATTCGTATTCGTATATTTCTCTCCCCTGATTAAAGCCATTCAGAAATTCAGGCTCAAGGTCTGGCGGACAGACATATTGGTATTTTTTGCCTCGTCTTCCCTGTTCAAACCCATTATTCTCAGTACAATAGATGATCAAGCCCGCATCACGCCCTGAATAGTAAGTATTTCTGTTGGGACTGATACCATGTTTTATGCAAGCATCAACATGCTTCTGAAACAAAGCTCTAGGCTTCCCTATCATGCCGTCTTTGCGGCCGATTTCAAACCAATCTGCTTCAAGACACTCGTTTTTGGAGAGCGTTGCACATCCTAAAAAAGAAGCTATTATTGCAACACATAGAATATGCAAATGGAATCCCTTCATGATTGGCACTCCTTTTTTAAATCGGAATCTAAGTAAAAATTATTCTTTGTAAGCTAATATAAACTAAGCCTAAAGGATAAAAAAGATAATTTTTCCCGGTTTAGTACCTTATAAAT
>Ga0255382_10059_pt1 | contig 10141 bp, 12 predicted proteins | sample ANMaggSeSYBR01H9_FD_182101 | JGI IMG/M metagenome (GOLD analysis project Ga0255382, IMG submission 182101) | Sediment cell enrichment communities from methane seep in Santa Monica Basin, California, United Staets - ANME aggregate JGI... | ecosystem: Environmental > Aquatic > Marine > Cold seeps >... | reverse complement strand
GCTGGCCTACGCATTCCTGATGATTCCCGCGGCTACCGCGGCAATGTTCACAAACAAATGGAAAGGCGCATAGACCACTGCGGTCACGCCGACCAGCGGCCATGACACCCACAGCATGGACCCTGCGAGGGTCTTGGTGACGTAGGCGCCTCCGCCGGGCAGTTTGTCGCCCAGCAACAACGATGCCACCAGCGCCAATGCGTAGAGGATGCCGATGACGGCTTCACGCGGGATGAGCGGATTGGAGGGCTTCAACAGGGCCAAGAGCGCGGCCCCGAAGATTACGGCGACAAGAGAAGCGAGATACGCTTCCGTTCCCCCGTATTCGATTCCCAGTCCCACGGCGGCCAGCATGCCAAAGGCGGCCAGTTGGTCGAGCACCAAGTCCGAGAACACCAGGGTCCGCCTGATGATGTGGAGTCCGAGATAAGTATGAAGTATCAGCACGATCCCGAGCAGGATCGTCTGAAGCAGGAAAAATCGCAGTGTTTCTGACATCCTATTCTCCAGGAAGGTGTTCAGTCCGCGCCGATCAGGCCTTTATCCCTGGCGGCGTTCAAGAGACCTTCCATCCAGCAATCGACCAACTTGAAATAGTCCGTGACCTCGGGAGCGCCGCCGACATAAAGCGGGACGATGACCTCTTTTGCGCCGACTCGATTCGCTACCGTGCGGATCTTCTGTTCGTCGAAGTAGTTAGCCGCGAGGATGATACGGATGTCGTGTTCGCGCATCATCTCCACGAGTTTGGTAACGTGTCGCGGAGATGGCGGGATGCCGGGTTTGGGTTCGATCGTGCCGGCTTCCTCCATGCCGAAAAGCTTCAGAAAATAAACCCAATTCTTGTGGTAAGTCACAATGGCGGTGCCTCTAAGAGGCATCATCATCTGCATCCAGCCGCCCAGGGAGTTGATCAGGGGCGCCCCGTCGAATTCCTGTTTTTCCAGGAATGGGATGAGGCTGCCCTTAGCTGCGAGTGTCGCCAGGGTGTCACCCCCGATGAGTGTGACCAGTTTTTCGCCGAACAGTCGTTCGTCCATTTCGTTCAGGAAGGCGGCCAGGTTTTCTTGATAAAACGCTTTGCCGGCTGGATCGTTCTTGATGAGTCCCGTCGCGATATTGCGGGCGGCGATGCGCATTTGGAGCGGACTGCTTGTAACGTGGGGGTTTCCGTAGATATGCACCCCGCCCTCGGCACGCGAGATGCTCACAGGCTTCTCAAAAAGGACCATGCCGTGCGACGCGGACACGTAACCGGTTTGCCCGCTTCTGATGCGGTGATTGCCCGATTTGTCCACCACGGTGGACAACCAGAGTTCGAGGTCGAGTCCTGTAGCCACGAGGACATCGGCCTTCCTCACCATGTTTACGAAAGACGGTTTCGGGCGAATGAAATGCGCATCCTGGTCTCCTTGAACGATGTGCGTAACGGAAACGCGGTCTCCGCCTACCGCCTCGGCAAAAGACGCATAATCCGGCAATGTCGCCACCACCTGGAGTTGCGACGGCGCGTCCTCGGCGGCTACGTCATTCGGGGCAGCCATGAACAAGGCGCATACGGTGAAACTCAGAATCATGAGACGGCCAACTCCTGTCATGAAAAGGACTCCTTCTAGTAACGTTCGTGTTTATGCGGACCCGCCGCGAAAATTACCTGCAACATGATCCGGTCTTCGGCGTCTTCCATGCCGTGGCCGTCTTCGTGGTTGAATTCGAGGCGGTAATGGACGAATGGAGTCTGGTGCCACGTTACGTACGGGCCAGCCTGCCAGCGGTGGGCGCCATGTTTCGGGTAGGCCAACGGCGTAAGAGAAATCGGGGCCAGAGCGGCATAAGGTTTGTAGTCCGGTTCGTAGTAATCGAGGCGAAGCCCGGCCTCCCAGGTTCTCGACAGCTTTGTCTGGAGGTAGCTGTAGGCGCCCCAAGCGGTCACGTGATCGCTTTTTCTCGTGAAGGGGTCGCGAATTTTGCGGTCCAACAGGTAGACTTCGTTGCGCCATTCCACGTTCCGGTACCGCATCCGGTCGGTCGGTTCCCAGCGCAGGGACACATCGCCACCGAACACCCATGTGGCCAGCCGGTCGTGCTCCTTGAGCCAAAGGCCGTAGAACTTGCCGTTATCGTACTCCTCCTTATGGACGCTCCATTCATCATTCCAGCCCAGCAACGACGTTGCTCCGAACTCAAGGTAGGTGTTCTTGGTCAGGTCCTGAAAATTCTTGTAGCGAAGCAAGAGGGACGGGGTATCCCAACTGTTGTCGCCAAACAGGCGCTTATTTTCACCGTTGGTCAGTTGGAAAGTGAGTTCGTGGGAGCTTTTGCCGAGCGGCGGCATGTTCCACTCAACGGAGAGGCCGGTTTGATTGAGTCCGCCGTTTCCGAAGATCATGCGCAGGGCCAGCGGGAAATCCACTTGGTCCAGCCCATGTTTGTGCCACCGGTTGACGACCCCGAACGGCTGCCGGAACTTCCCAAGCGTCAGGTTCACGTCGTCCAGAACACCGATCCGCGTCATGTAGGCCTCGCCGAGTCTGGCTTCGTTTTCATTAACAGATACAGCCACCTTGAAGCGCGTATAGGGGTCGAGGTACGACTCGAAATGCAGGCCCAAGCCGCGGAAATCGGCCCGCCAACTGTCCTCGTCCTTTCTCTGGTGTCTGTAGGTGCCGACTATGTCACCTGTCACGCTGATCTCAGGATTTAGCGCTTGCAGGCTTAAGCCCCCGGCTTTGAACAGAACGTCTTCCGTTTTCGTCTTCCCGGCAACCTCCTGGCTGGCTTCCGCCTCGGCCATGGCGCGCAAGGCAGCGAGATCATCTTGTGCGGTTTCGTCCTCAGGCACGGCCCCCGCGAGTTTGTTCACCTTGTCGGTGAGCGCCTTGATCTCCGCGGAGTGCTGGGTACGCATCTCGTCGAGTTGACGCCGGAGCAACTGAACCTGCTGCTTCAGTGCCTCCATATCGCCGGCGCCTTGGTCTTGCGCAGCGGAAGGGCTGCAAAAAACCAACGCTCCAGCAAGCACAAGCAGCGCGGCTACGGTTCGCAAATACATTCCTGGATCCTCCTGAATATACCGTCGGTGTGTCCCGATTGGAAGGCTCGAGTCTTTCGCCTGGGAACGGGCACTCAGAACATACGCGTCTAGCAGGCACGCAAAACGTTCGCCTCCGCGCCCATTCCCATCATATACTGCATCAAGAATTGCAACATCTTACGGAGTAAATCTCTTTCAGGCAATTCTTGCATTTCGTCCATTATTCACGTCCCGGCAATGGCGATTTCACTGGTTCAACGTTCATCAACGCCAATATTAAGCCAGAAATTGGAGCATACGGCGACTGCCTTTGTCTACTTCTTTTTTACAAAAGTTATTCTACGCTATCTGAGTCTGTTGATTCAACATGGCTGATTTCTCGGAATGGCCGTGTTTCGTTTGACTATATGCGTATTCTTGTTATACTTCATTTAACGTCGATTGACTGATGACAGAGAAGGGGTGACGATACGGTGAATGAAGTCCTTATTGCATTCGGGTTGACCTTATTTGCCGGATTGGCCACGGGGATTGGCAGCACTATTGCCTTTATGGCCAAGCGGACAAATTATCGTTTTCTCTCCGTCGCCACGGGATTTTCCGCTGGTGTAATGCTGTATGTTTCATTCGTGGAGATCTTTTTTAAGGGTGTTGGCTCGCTGACGGAGATTTACGGTGATTACTGGGGGCATTGGGTCAATGCCGCTTCCTTTTTCGGGGGAATGCTGCTGATCGGTCTGATCGACGGCTTGGTTCCAGCCGCTGAAAACCCGCATGAAACGCACTCCGAAGCGGAGATAGCGCCGCTGCACGATCCTTCCGCGCCGCTGCCCGATTTCTCGGCGCCTGTCCCGAAAATCCCCGGCGCGCATGACCATGGCCGCCATCACCATAAACTGATGCGCATGGGGCTGTTTACCGCGCTGGCCATCGGCATACACAATTTCCCGGAAGGTTTGGCGACATTCCTGGCCGCGCTGGAAGACCCAAGCGTTGGCGCGATGATCGCCGTAGCGATCGCCCTGCACAACATTCCTGAAGGCATCAGCGTGTCCGTCCCGATTTTCTATGCGACGGGAAATCGCAGGAAAGCATTTATTTATTCATTTCTCAGCGGCCTTGCCGAACCTGTCGGGGCGGGAATTGCCTATATTGTGTTGCTGCTTTTTTTCGGTGGCGATTCCGGCGTCATCCCGCCTCAGATCATGGGGATACTGTTCGGCGGTGTGGCTGGCGTCATGGTGTATATCAGCCTTGACGAACTGCTGCCCACCAGCCGCGCATACGGAAAAGGTCACGACAGTCTGCTGGGGCTTGTCGCCGGTATGCTGGTGATGGCGTTAAGCCTGCTGCTTATGAAATAGAGCATCTTAAGAAAACCTATGTCCATTTTCTGCTACTGCGCCTTCAGCGTCCTGCGTTGCGTATGTTTGCCGCAGCGCCGCTATGCTTTCACATACGCGTCTTGGCCGCTTTGTGCTCGCTACGCTAAAATGGCATACCTTTTCTTAAAATGCTCTGCTACACAAAAAAACGGGTTGTATTTGCTTTCGATGGCGACGGTCGATGACGGGCCGTGGCCGGTATGCAATTCGGTTTCGGGGGGTAATGTAAAAATGTGTTTGCGGATGGCGTCGATCTGTTTTTTCGCGTTTGAGGGCGAGCTGGCGCCTCCGACGGACCCAGCGAAGAGTGCGTCGCCAGTGAATACCATGCCCGGGAACGCCAGGCTCAGGCTGTCGGGCGTGTGGCCGGGCGTGGCCAGGACGGTCCCCGTCAGGCTGCCCACTTTAATTGTGTCGCCGTGCATGACGCGTTTTGCGGGGCATCCGCCGGTCTGCGAGAATTCGGCGAATATGGTTATGTCGTACCGGAGCGCGGCTTCGGAAAGCCCGCCGGTATGGTCATAGTGGTTGTGGGTGATAAAGACAGTCGTAAGGTTAATGCTGTTTTCTTCGATGAAGTCGGCGATTTTACGTTCAAATGAGCCAACGTCTATCAGGATGGCTTCGCGGGTATCTTCGCATGCTACGAGAAAGGAGTTGCTTTCGTTGGCCTGTGTCAGAAAATGTTTGAATATCATTTCCGCAATCCTTTCAGGTTCGCATTCTCAAAGTTGGGTTGCCCAACCGCGCCGGTAAAGCAGGTGTCTGTAAGGTCCGCCCGGCGGAAGATCGCCTGCTTAATATTGGCGTTGATGAACGTTGAACCAGTGAAATCGCCATTGCCGGGACGTGAATAATAGAGGTCCGCGCCATCGAAATTTGCTTCATGCGCTCTCAGGCCGACCATGTTCGCCCGTTTGAGTATGGCGTTTGTGAAAACGGCCTTCGCCGCGTCTGAACCGCCCAGCACCGCGAATTCCATGTTCGCCCCGGAGAAATTGGTTCCGCGGAGGTCCGACTCATCCAGGAACGCCCGGTTGAGATTTGCGCCGCTGAGGTTTGCCCCGGCAAGTTTAGCTTTGGACATACGCGCTTCGGCGAGATCAACGCCGGAAAGATCCGCGTCCTCAAGATCGGCCCCGCGCAGGATCGATCCCCGGCCTTTTCCTTCTTTGAGGGCTTTGATAAGCGCCTGTTTGTCATTGACAGGAAGTTCCTGATTCGTCATTCGCAATGTTCTCCATGCCTGCTGCAAGACCAGGGTTAGAATCCGTCCAATCCAGTCAGTTTATTTTCGATCCAGTCGGCATAGTGGGCCATCTCTTTAACGGAGGCCTTTACCGCCCTTGGCGCGGCCTGTTTTGCCAGATAACAGTGCGTCATCACCAGGAATTTTTCTTCGTTTTCAGTCATGATGGCCAACGCCCCGTGCGATATTTTCATGTTGGCCTTCAACGCCCATGAAAATGCGTCTTCCTTAGCCGGACCGCATTTTGAGAAGACGCGCACCAGCTCTGTGCCATCTTTCCGATTATGATTGTCCAGTCTGACTGTTTGGTGTCTGCCCGATTTCAACATGACGTTGATAAGGAACCCGTCGCCGCTCTCTTCGACGGTGCGTTCATCGCCTTTCGCGCACGCTTCAGCCAGTTCCCTCAGAGAGTATTCCCTGTCCTGTGATGCTGGCGCAATACCTTCAAGCGCGCCGCTGGCGGCACCGAGCGCCTTATCAACCGAACGCCGCACATCCTGGTCCGGTTCGTCTCTATGCTCGTGCAGCGCCGTTAACGCCGTGGCCGCGATCTCACCGAGTTTCTCCGCCGCGTCACGCCGTGTTACCCACCCCGCTTCAGAGTTCTTTAATTGCCCAGCTAAATTGGTAAGTTCATCGATCATATTTATTTCTCCCTTATTGTCCCTTATTCTATCAAAGAAATATGTGCTGTCAAAGGTATTTCATAGAAAAGTGAAGGGATGACAACATAATGAGAATCCTGATGTCTGTTTTATTCTTAACCCGGATATCTCACCGTGGCAACTGAAATTTGGCATTTGAGCAAGGGAATGGTATGAGATATGCTATGCTATTAGCGTGTTTTTCGATAAAGACCGCTTTGCTATTCGCGGTATTTGAACAGGAGATGTTGAGACTATGATGTATCCGATGTTTTTCGATCCTACAATGCTTTTACTGATTCCGGCGTTCCTTTTTGCGGCGTGGGCGCAGTTGAAGGTGAAAACCACATACGCCAAGTATTCGAAAGTTGGCACCCGCAGAGGCCTTACTGGCGCGGATGTGGCGTTGCGTATCCTTCGCGATGCGGATGTGCCGAGCAAAGGCAGCCGCTATGACAATGGCGATGGCGTCGGCATTGAAGCTATCGGCGGGAAAATGAGCGATCATTATGATCCCCGCGCGAAACAGTTGCGCCTGTCTCAGGATGTTTATTATGGGCAAAGTGTTGCGGCGCTTGGGATTGCGGCGCATGAAGTTGGCCACGCTATCCAGCATTCGCGTGGATATGCGCCGCTGATGGCTAGGAATTTTGTGTATCCTATCAGCGCAATCGGGTCCAGCCTGGCCATGCCGCTGTTTTTCATTGGTTTCTTCTTTGTGAAGAGCGTTCTTTTGATGCAAATTGGCATTCTGCTGTTTTCACTGGCTGTGATGTTCACGGTCATGACCTTGCCAGTTGAGTTCAATGCGAGCCGCCGCGCCATGAGAGCGCTGGCCGATGGCGGGTATCTGACAGAGGATGAGTTAGCGGGCGCCCGCAAGGTGCTTAGCGCCGCGGCGATGACCTATGTCGCCTCAACCGCGATGGCGATGCTGCAACTCCTTCGCATGGTACTGCTTGCAAACAGAAGAGACTAAGGAACTTGGTCGAAACTAAATTGCCACGATGAATTCAGATACGAGCGACCAATAGACCACATCCGTGATCGAACTTGGTAAGGTTATTTCGACCAAATTCCTTAGCGCTGAAAGCGCGAAATATAAAAGCCCAGGGCGCAGCCCTGGGTGTGCGTATCATAAAATCTCAGCCCTGAAAGGGCGAAATATGATTTTCCCGGCACCATGATTTCCTTCATATTGCGCCCCTATAAGGGCTTCAATCAGGGGTGATTGTGTACCCAGGGCTTCGCCCTGGGCTTTTATATCGCGCCCCGTTGGGGCTCAAGAAACGCACGCGGCCTTAAAGCATCTTCCCTGTTTAACTTCAGCAGACTTCATCGCAAACAAAAAGCATCTACCACCTTTGGGACGTTATCAAAAAATTGCATATCGCCTCCAAAAAAACATATAATTCCCACACGAATGTTTTGCATACGAAATATTATGGCACAAAAAGTCAAAGTTATAGATGGCATATATGGAAAATCCTAATGAAAATTTCCGTGAAGACATGTTTTTTGATACGTGCGGGTATCGGATTTTAATGGCATTGCGGCGCATTATACGTGCCGTCGACATTTATTCACGAAAGTTGAACAGCGAGTTCAAGATTACAGCCCCGCAACTGATTTGTCTTTATTCGCTGAGTCGGCATGACGGAGTGACCTTGTCTGAGTTAGCGAAAGAAGTGACTTTGGGCGTCAGTACCGCAAACGGAATTGTGGACAGGCTTGAGGCAAAGGGTCTATTAAGCCGCATCCGTTCTTCGGAGGACAAACGCCGCGTAACGATTAGCATCACCGATGAAGGGCGAGAGGTGTCCAAGGCGGCTCCCGCTTTGCTACAGGATCGGCTTGCTAATGCCCTACGCCAATTGCCCGATCTTGAACAGGCAGCGATTGCCCTTTCACTGGAGCGGGTGGTTGAGTTGATGGAAGCCAAAGAATTGGACGCGTCACCGAATCTTATGCCGGGGGCGATGGTGAATAATAACAGCAAAAAAGAGATGATTTAATGATCTTATCCCAATCCCAACAGGACATTATTAATGTTATTGACGAAGATGCCGGCCTCAAAAATTGGCGTGACTGGCGTTGGCAAACCTCGCACGCCGTACGTTCGCTGGATGATTTTGAGCATCTGCTAGATGTGCAACTAGACCCGGAAACCAAGGCAAAGCTGGAGGAAACAGTTGAGAAGTTCCCAGTAACGGTTACACCATATTACCTGTCGTTAATTGACACGGAAGATATGAACAATGACCCTATATTCAAACAATCCCTGCCTTGTCCGTTGGAATTGGTCGTGTCTCGAGCGGATATGAGTGATCCCCTCCATGAGGACAAGGACAGTCCAGTCCCCTGTATCACCCACCGCTACCCGGACCGAGTATTGTTTTTGGTAAGCGGACTCTGCGCCATGTACTGCCGCCATTGTACGCGCAAACGCAAGGTGGGTGATCGCGACATGAATCCATCACAAGAAGAAATGCAGGCAGGCATTGACTATATCCGTTTCCATCCCGAGGTGCGAGATGTCTTGCTATCAGGCGGCGATCCATTGATGCTGTCAGACGAACGCCTGGACTGGATATTAACGGAAATCCGAAAAATCGAGCATGTGGAAATTATCCGCATCGGTACCCGCATGCCTGTCGTACTGCCCTACCGCATCACGGACGATTTGGTGAATATGCTGAAAAAACATCATCCCTTGTGGGTCAACACCCATTTTAACCATCCGCGCGAAATCACCGCATCGGCCAAAGATGCTTTGGCCAAACTGGCAAACGCGGGCATCCCCTTGGGTAATCAATCGGTGTTGCTTGCAGGCGTAAACGACTGTCCCCGCATCATGAAAGCGCTGGTGCATAAACTGGTCGTCAACCGGGTACGTCCATATTACCTTTACCAATGCGATTTGTCCGAAGGCTTGTCCCATTTCCGCACGCCAGTGGGGAAAGGCATTGAAATTTTAGAAAGCTTGATCGGTCATACCAGTGGATTATGTGTGCCTACCTATGTGATTGATGCACCTGGCGGCGGCGGCAAAATCCCGGTAATGCCCAACTATCTGATTTCGTGGTCGACCAATAAAGTGGTGTTGCGTAATTACGAAGGAGTTATTACCACCTACAAAGAACCGGATTCCTACGAACCATGGTTCTGCGACCGGAATTGCGAGCAGTGTGAACTGCAACTGCATGTCGATGATGCGAGTGAGCTTAAGGCTGTTGGCATTGAAAAGCTGCTTTGTGATCATGATAAATCCATCGCGTTGGTGCCCGAAGACAATATGCGCCATGAAAGACGGGACGGCTAATGAGTGTTCTTGATTACATTATTTTCGCGTTGTACATGTGCGGTGTGCTTGGAATTGGTTTCTACCACTTTAAACGCAACAAAAGCACCGAAGATTATTATGTGGGCAGCCGCTCGATCAATGCGCACCACGTGGGACTTTCTGTCGTAGCCACCGATGTGGGCGGAGGATTTTCCATTGGTTTGGGCGGTGTAGGTTTTACGATGGGACTGTCGGGTTCCTGGTTGTTATTCACAGGACTGGTGGGTGCCTGGTCGACAGCGGTACTGATTATTCCGCGAATAAAACGCATTGATGCCAAAGAAGGCATGTTTACATATCCCGATTTTCTGCGTTACCGCTACAACGAGCATGTCGCCTTGTTGGCGGCGCTTATCTCTGGTATAGGGTACCTGGGTTTTACTGGCGCTCAAATTCTTGCTGGCGCCAAACTCGCGTCGGCTACGATGATAACCCAAGCCCCGTTCGGCTTGGAACCACTCCAATTTTCTCTGTATGTCATTG
>Ga0255382_10182_pt1 | contig 10148 bp, 8 predicted proteins | sample ANMaggSeSYBR01H9_FD_182101 | JGI IMG/M metagenome (GOLD analysis project Ga0255382, IMG submission 182101) | Sediment cell enrichment communities from methane seep in Santa Monica Basin, California, United Staets - ANME aggregate JGI... | ecosystem: Environmental > Aquatic > Marine > Cold seeps >... | reverse complement strand
ATAAGCGATCTCGAGCGTTACTTGAGGATCATCTTCCGAGCATGTGTTTTTGGGGAGAAAGTAATAGGGGTCTTCAAAACCAATACTCTTTAACCATTGCTTCCCTTGATCTGTTCCTCGAATCCATGAGAGGGCATCCTCATCTTTGATATTGATGACAAATAATTCTTCTGCCTTTGTTAAACACTCGTTGCTGGCAAGATAACCAGTCCAGGGGTCAACCATTACCTCAGCCCAAAAATCATTGTCCTTGGAAAGAGGTAACTGATCATAAGCAAAAAATTCCTTTATTTGAGATGGGCACCAGGAGGAAGGTTCAGTACCTGAAATTGAACAAATTAACTCTTCGACAATTCCAGGAGGAGGAGTAAACGATGTTGGTGCATTATTTGTGATTTGTGGAACGGCAAATTGCATAAATTCTGACCAGATTGGTGCTGCGCCAGAAAGCCCAGTTGTATTTATCATCGGTGTGTAATCTGCGTTCCCGACCCAAACACCAACTGCGAGGTCAGGGGTATATCCAATAGTCCAATTGTCACGATAATCATTTGTTGTACCGGTTTTAGCAGCGGCCTGGAAGGGCAGGTTTATTACTGAGTTGCTCCCAAACATCGGAGTACGTGCATTGTTGTCAGATAGAATGTCGCTGATCAGAAAAGCGTGTTCGGGCCTGACGATTTGTTTGAAATCGGCCCCCGGGGCTTCATAAACCAGTTGACCTTTGTGATCAATGATTTTTATTATTGGAGAAGGTGTAACGTTAAAACCATTGTTACCTAGGATTGCAAAAGCGGTTGTCATTTCAAGAAGACTAACTTCACCTCCACCCAATGAAAGAGCCAATCCATAATCATCTCGATCGAAAGATGTGATTCCCATTCTTTCAGCAAGATTCAGGAAACCATCTTCTTCAATTGTATTTGAATTATCATAGATACCAACATAATTCAATGTGCTCACAGCGGGGATATTGAATGAGTTTCCAAGAGCTGATCGAACAGTAATTGGACCATGGTATTGTTTATCATAGTTGGTTGGTTTATAAGGAGGAGCAGGGTCATCAGGAATTCCAGATGGTGGAAAATCAAGCGGAATGTCCCACAAGAGAGTAGAGGGTGTCCATCCTTCTTCAAATGCAGCAAGGTAAACCAATGGTTTGATCGATGAACCAGGCTGGCGAGGGGCTATTGACATATTAACTTGTCCAGATATTGCTTCATTATAAAAATCGGCCGAACCTACCATTGCGCGTACAAGGCCTGTCATCGGTTCAATGGCAATTAATGCGGCATTGGTTGCGTTGTTCTCTTCAAGTTTCTGAAGTTGTTTTTCAACAATTAATTCGGCTCTCTCCTGTAAAATTGGATCGAGCGTTGTATAAATGGTGAAGCCTGAACGATAGATCGTTGATTCGTCATATTGATCAAATAACCAGCTCTGGATGAAATTTACCCAATGAGGGTAAGTAATCTTGTAGCCTGATGGAACGAAATCATAATTATTGATTTCAACAAGGGCAGCAGCTGTGTCTATTGGATATATACATACACGGTCATGTTTAGAGCTGACATAGATACACTGATCTTCTACACTCATTTCCTGAGTTAAAGTGATTACCTGTATCTGCCTATTCAAGGCTCCTACGGGATTTTGATACACATCCCAAAGCGCAGGTGCCTGAGGAAGCCCGGCAAGGAATGTGGCTTGTCCAAGAGTTAAATTCGCTGCAGTTGTGTCAAAGTAAGTACGGGCAGCCGCTTCTATACCATAAGCGTGATTTCCGAAGTTTATCTGGTTAAGGTAAATTTCAAGGATTTCTTCTTTTGAGTAGGTCCTGGTTAATTCTGCGGCTACGACAATTTCTTTCGCTTTGCGAGTGTAGCTAATCTCGTAACGTTCTTCGGGTTCTAAAAGGATAATCCTGGATAATTGTTGGGTGATGGTGGATGCACCGGAAACGGTCTCATGGGCAACATAGTTTTGGATCAGGGCACGCGCAATAGCAAAAGGGTCAAATCCCGGATGGTTATAAAATTCCTGATCTTCTGTGGCGATCGTTGCGGCAATCAATTCGGGCGACATATGTTCAAGTGGCACATAGGTTCTCCTGCCAGCGAAAGGATCCACAATTTCATAAAGGATATTCCCGTTTTTGTCCAGAATGTAGGTAGTTTCAAATTGGGCTGCCTTTTCATAGAGGCTATGAACATCAGGAAAATCTTCAGAGTTTTTAATTCCCTGATATTGTATAAAGGCAAATCCTGCGGCCGCACTGATTGCAACAATTATAAAAAAGGCACTTCCTATTGCAAATCGCAAAAAACAGCCCAAAGACTGGTTGAATTGATCTGGCGTAAGTTTATTTTCTTGAAATGCACGGATCCGTGTTTTTATCGTTTTCCATAGATTTGAGACAGAGGTTTTTATAACATCCAGCCATTCCTTCGGTCGTTCTTCACTAATTTCAGTCGGTATTAATTGATCTGGAGAACTTTCAGGAACTTTTTGTTTGGGAATCCTGACCGTTTGGGTTGGTGGAGGGGGCACACGATGGTTTTTTGGAGGTTCATGCTTTTCACCATACCACCCATGCGATAAATCTGGTGGATTATGAGATGAAAGGTTATCTTCGGATTGATTATTCTTGCTTCCATTGTTGTGTTCTTCAACCATATTTTGCCTACCAGTCTTGAAGATATATTCATTAATTATGGTAAAATATAGATAAAATCAGGTAGATTATATTTCCCATGATTTTTATCCATTATAACAGTGTCCCTCATTTATCACCAAAAGGTTATTGTCTATGGAAGAGTCAAAGCGTACATGCGATATTGATACCTTATTATTTGTTATTGTTCAGGCTCAAGATGCTGACATAGCAATTCATGCGCTTAATAAAATAGATCAATCTGTGACAAAGTTACCGAGTATTGGTGGTTTTTTACGACGACGAAACAAGATGTTATTCATAGGGTTACCTGCAAATAAACGGCAATCTGTTCTGGATGTCCTTCAAGAAACCTGTCGGCAACGAGTAGAATTTATTGCTGTTCCATTGGAAAGTATGCCGCTTCCTTTGCCAGCACCTACACCAATCAATGTTGGTGGTGCAACAGTTTTTACACTCGATATCGAGCATTACGAGGAGATCTAAGATGAAACTTATTATTGCCATTATGCGTGATTCAGATACGGATATTGTCTCAACTGCGTTAACATCTGAAGGGTTTCGTATCACTTCTGTAGCATCAACAGGAGGGTTTTTAAGAAGAGGACAGACGACTGCGATGATAGGTGTTGAGGATGGTCAGGTTGAAGATGCTCTCAAGATTATCCGTAAAACATGCACACAACCAACACCTGAAGATGTCCGCCACACTATTTTATTTGTTATGGATGTAAGTCACTTTGATCAATATTAGATAAGGAGAAATACATGAATATCGGATTAGCATTTACTTACCAATTTGAAGATGAGGAGTGGATTAAGAAGTTACTTCTCACAGGATTAATCGCTTTAATTCCCATCGTTGGTCAGATTTATGTTTTTGGTTGGATGATGGAAATTGCAGAACGTTTTGCGACAGGCAGTACTAAAGAATTGCCTGATATTGACTTTGGAAAATTTCTCGGCAAAGGATTTTCAGGATACATCGCTACCTTGATTTATAGCATTCCTGGTTTTATAGTCATGCTTCCAGGCATTATTGCTTCTTTCTTTACAGGTGCGGTGGGTGAGGATGCTGCAATATTTATTATGATTGCTATGGTTTGTTGTTTCGGACTAGGTGCTTTAGTTACAATCGCTGCCAGTTTATTATCTTTCCCAGCAATCGTTGAAGTTCAAATGAAAGACTTGAAATCAGCTTTCCAAATAAAGCGGATGGTCGCGATTTTTAAAGGCGCTATTGGCGCATATTTACTTGCAATTGTAATTCTCGCGCTTGCAGTACCGATTATTTCTAGCCTTGGTGCAATTGCTTGCGGGATAGGCGTCATCATAACATTGCCTTATAGCATTTCTCTTTATGGTGCATTGTTAGGTATGGCCTATCGTGAAGGTTCTGCTTCTTTGGGAGCAGGCGAAAGTTTCTAAACTCTTTACCTTGATCTAAAAACTATAAAAGAGCTCATTGAAAATGAGCTCTTTTTATGAATTAACAATAAGTTTAAAACGACTCGTAAGAAATTCAGAATGTAGTTAGAATTATTCCTCTGGGTCAATGCCTGTTGGTTGCTTTAATTCGATTAAATCCCCATGAATATTAATAATTGCGCGAAAACCGGTCATCCCCAAATAAAGACGGTCGTTTTCAGGGATACCAATGTTCATCAGCATATTGAATTGATCTTCAAAATTTTCGAATTGATTGGCTAATACTGCCTGAGAAAAAGGGTCGTCCTGCCCCAATATTTTTGCCGTTTGTTCGATGATAGCGTCTTTGTTGTCTTCAAATTGTTTTTTTAGAATATCAAAAATTTGACGATCAACTTGGGATGAAGAGATATGACGCATAAATCCTGCATCATTAACTTTGTAAAAGGTTTCGTTGCCAATGACTATTGTTTCGACAACATTATCCTCTTCATCATAGACTAAGCCATCAAAAATTGCATGTTTTGTCATTTTATCCTCGAATAATCAGTAATGAATATTGACCAAAGTCCCGATACTCGCCCAATTGAAAATCCATTGAGCGTCTTCTAAACGCATATTAATGCAGCCGTGACTCATCGGAGTGCCAAAATTGTTGTGCCAGGTGGCAGCATGTATGCCATATCCTTTGTAATAATACATTGTAAATGGCACATCTGGAAGGTAATAACCGGGACCAGCCATAACCGTAGTTTCATATTTGACATAAATAGAATATTGCCCAGTAAGGGTCGGGGTATTACTTAAGCCAGATGATATCAGGAATGAATTCACAATAACATCTTCTTCATATGCATAGAGCATTTGTTTTGATAAATCCACATCAATCCAACGCTCATATGAAATGTTAATTATTTGAGTCGGTATGATTTGTGTCTTTGTTGATGTGGGGGAGGGTGTGCTGGTTGGTGTCGGGGTGTTTGTGGGTGTAGTTGTTGCAGTCGCTGTCGGGGTTGCTGTCGGAGATGGGGTATTTGTTGGTGTTTGTGTTGGCGTGGCTGTGTTCGTTGGTGTTTTACTTGGCTTTATCAGACTGCCCCCCGAGCGTTCCATATCTGGGGAAGTTTTATCATTCATGGCAAACGCAAGGCCGATGTTCTGATTGGAAAGAAGTAAAAAACCACCGAAGCCAACCAAAAGGCAGAAAAAAATCAGCAGGAAAACACTAAAAGGTTTTCTTTCCTGCTTCGATTTTATTAAATTTGTTGGTGCAACCCCTGTTGTTTTAGACTGGTTTCGCATAGGATACTTATCAGTTTTAGTATGAATTACTTCAGGGGTTTTTGCTGTTTTGTGAGAAACTTGTTTCTGGACATTTGCCAATGCGTCTTGAATACGAATGCTGTCAGGAAGGTATTTTGATGCATGTTGAAGGTAAAGCGCAGATTTTTCAGGACTATTAGCTGAAGCTAACAGTAACCAGGCAGTTTCGTTCTGTTGATCTCGAGAAAGTATAACTCTGCAAAGTTCACGAACCTTCTGATGATCTCTCTGTTGATAATGATGAAAAGCGACTTTTAGAAGTTGTTCATTGGTAGATGATGAAAAACTCATTACTCTCCTTCAGAGGTAGAAACTGGATTGATAGGTTCATTAAAAGCAAAGCACCGAATCCCGTCAGCAAGGCCTTTTGCTATTGTTCCTGGTTGTTCGGTGAGAATCTCTCGATCAAGTAACATGTATCCGGCCTCAACAATAACACTGGGTGTAACGCCGGCGAATTTCTCGAAAGCATGATATTCTGCCATGTCTTCGGTTACGAGGTTGTGGTATTGCAATCCTGTAACAGAGGCGTAGCGATTGATAATACAACTGGCTAGTCTTTCTGCTAATTCGGGATGGGTGGTAAGAGGAGCGGCTTTCACTTTGAATCCGGTAGCATTGTCATTAATATATGCACAGGTATCACTGTGGATTGATATTACAGCAAGTGCCTCATAACCTTCTAGGCGTTCGTCTGTTTCATCAAGCAATTCGACTGTAAAACCATCTTGAATTAACTCTTGTTTGAGGAGAGTAGCAATTCTAAGATTGAGATCTACCTCTTTGAGACCATCCGACTCACAGACCGCGCCGGGGTCTGGAATACCATAAGGAGCATAACCATGATGACCAACAATGATCCCAATTTTCTGATTGGGTTGATTGTTGGTGACAAATGAATTAGTTGTTCCCTCAACAGCCTCTGGCAAGGCAGCATCTTTCTCTATCAAGAAGCTTTGATTGTTTAAAATGTTTTCAGGTGTCCACATTGTAAAAAGTGATGCAGTAACAGCAGCGAAAAATAAAACCAGGCGCAGGATTTTCAAGACTTTAATTTGGTCATGTGAGGAGGGGGCAATCATAATATCCTTCTTGATGTGTATAATATTAATATGATTTATTATAAATTGCGTTGGAGTGCAATGCAAACTCCAGGAGGACGCTATGACAATTCAAATAAATTCCCGAGATAAAAATTTCTTATTAACAATTGCTCGAACATCCATTGAAGATCATTTTTGTAAAGAGAAGCGAGTAGATTCACTTATGAAGACCGCTGATAAAAAATTATATGAATATGGGGCTTCATTTGTCACGCTTACTAAAAATGCTAATCTCCGAGGTTGTATAGGAGCATTAACAGCATATCAACCATTAGTGCAAGATGTGTGCGAGCATGCAGCGGCAGCGGCGTTTAATGATTATCGATTTCCAGCTCTAAAATTGTTAGAGGTGGAAGCCATTTCTATCGAGATTTCTTATTTAACACCACCTAAAGAACTGATCTATACAGATGACAAAGACCTGCTCCAGAAATTAGTTAAAGACGAGGACGGTGTAATCCTCGGTGATGGGTACCACCAGGCCACTTATCTTCCTCAAGTATGGGCTCAGATTCCTGATAAAAAGGAATTTCTATCTAATCTTTGTCTGAAGATGGGACTGTCATCCAATGCGTGGCAGGAGAAACATCTGACCGTGGAAATTTACAAGGTGATCCATTTTTCTGAAAAATAATTTCAGTTTATCCTTGACAGAGAAAAATTTACCATTATAATAATCAAAAATAATATACTAAAGACTGTGAAGAGAAATAGTAACCACCTCACTGTTTAACCAGAGAACAGCGGTATGGTGAGAAGCTGAATAAGCATTGGTGGTGAATGGGTCTTGGAGTCGCAAGGTGAATAAAAAGTAACCTTTGCCGGAATTGCCACCGTTATCAGGGTAAAGGATATAAAGAAGTTATTTCTCGTATCCGAAAAGAGTGAGGCTGGTAAAATCTTTGTGTGCATCGCAAAGATTTTTTTTCAGTCTAAAGAAGGTGGCACCACGTGTGGAACATACCATTCGTCCTTATATAGGATGGGTGGTTTTTTTTATTTAATTAATCAATTTGGAGGATATGATGAAGGATCAAATTCAGTTCAATCTAAGTGAAAATGACATCCCAAAAAACTGGTACAACATAGCAGCCGACAGTGGTTTGAAGCCAACTGCAGTATTAAATCCCATCACATTAAAGATGGTAACGCCGGAGTTTTTAAGCGTTCTGTTTCCTATGCAATTAATTGAACAGGAAATATCAACAGATCGATATATTGAGATTCCTGAAGAAGTCCGCAATATTTATAAGATGTATCGTCCCACTCCACTTATTCGAGCAACGCGGTTAGAGAAAATGTTGGACACACCCGCTCATATTTATTTTAAGTACGAAGGGGTTTCACCGTCAGGTAGCCATAAAATGAATACTGCGATTGCTCAAGCCTATTACAACAAGATCTCTGGAACAAAGGCGATGACGACCGAAACTGGGGCAGGACAATGGGGATCAGCTCTATCAATCGCCTGTAATTTCATGGGGATGGATCTTGAAGTTTATATGGTGCGTGTTTCCTATGATTTGAAACCCTATCGAAGATTGTTGATGCAGATGAATGGCGGTCACGTATATCCCAGCCCAAGCACGCGAACAGATGCAGGCCGGGCAGTTCTTGCGGCGTCACCAGATTCACCAGGATCACTTGGAATCGCGATTTCAGAAGCTGTCGAGGTGGCGGTAAAATCAAATGGAAAGAAGAAGTATGGGCTTGGTTCAGTATTAAATCATGTTTTATTGCATCAGTCGGTGATTGGCGAAGAGGCCATCAAGCAGATGGATAAGGCAGATGAATATCCGGATGTTGTGATTGGTTGTGTCGGCGGGGGATCAAATTTCGCCGGGATTGCATATCCATTTCTTCGTGAAAATCTAATTAATGGTCGTCAGACAAGATTTCTTGCAGTGGAACCAAAAGCTACACCCTCAATTACAAGGGGCATGTATGCTTTTGATTACGGTGATACAGCAAAGATGGCGCCTATTGTGAAGATGTACACCCTGGGATCTGATTTTGTTCCTGCCCCAATTCATGCAGGTGGACTACGGTATCACGGAATGGCGCCTTCTTTAAGTGCCTTATGTGATGCTGGTTTGGTGGATGCTGTTGCCGTACTTCAAAAGCCAGTTTTTGAAGCTGCAAACTTATTCGTTAAAACACAGGGTATCCTTCCTGCGCCAGAATCTGCTCATGCAATTCGGGTTGCCATTGATGAGGCGTTGGATGCGAAAGAAAAAGGTGAAAAACGAGTTATATTGTTCAACTTATCCGGGCATGGCCATTTTGATCTATCTTCTTATGAAAGTTATTTGTCAGGAAAGTTAGAAAATTATGACTACCCACAAGAAGCTATCGCTTCTATTTCAGAACGGTTACCAGCAGTCGATTTCTAATATATTATAAAATTAAAGTATTTCTGAAAAAGAAAACATCATAATCAGGATTCCCGTTGTGGTGTTTTTCTTTTTATTTTTGAAAAAAGGTAAATCAGAACACTTTTAATCAGCTACGGGGAGAGTGACATGGAATGTTGTCCCTTTTCCAACGTCACTTTCAAACCAGATTCGCCCACCTTGCATTTCAACCAGGTTTCTTGTAATATTCAGACCAAGTCCTGTTCCAGGTGCACCACTGATTTTCGCACTTTCAGTACGGAAGAATTTTGTGAAAATCTTCTTTTCATCTTCAGGTGAAATCCCCATACCGCTGTCCATTACTCTGAGGTGAACGACCATAGGTGTGCCATTTTCGTCCCAGATGTTCGGAGAAATATCAGCAGTAAAGAATATGTTGGCATCAATTGGGGAGTATTTGTTGGCATTTGAAATTAAATTTGTTAAGATCTGCACAACGCGGAAACGATCCCCCCATATGTTTGGAAGGGTTTTCGAGAGAGTGAGAATTACCTGTTGATTTTTTGCCTTAAGCATAGTTGATTGTGAAAGCAATACTTCATCCATAGAATCTTTAAGATTGAATTTAGAGAAATCAAGAAAAAGTTGGCCTGCTTCAATGCGCGATATATCCGAAAGGTCCGAAACCAGCATGTCCATCCTTGATACGCTAGAACTGACTGTGTGGAGGAAGCTTTTCTGTCGATCTGTAACCTCACCCACAGTGCCAGTCAGCAGCAGGTCTGTATAACCTTTAATTGATGTCATGGGATTTTTCAATTCATGCGAGACAAAAGATACAAATTCACTTTTAGCTAAATTTGCTTCTTGAACCTGTGTGTAAAGTTCAGCGTTGTAAATCGAGATTGATGCATGGTCAACGAGACGAGTTAGAAAATGAAGTATATCTTCAAGTAATGGTATATCTGAATAGCTTTCGAGCACTAATACAGCGACTGGTATGTTTTCTCGAAGAATGGGGATTATTGTCTGGCGTTTTCCACCAGCTAAAGCTGATTCATCATTGCCATTAACCAGGACAGATTCTGCAATACGTGTGCTAATAATTCGGGAGATGTGAGGGTAACGGTGAAGGGATATTTCAGCTTGGTTTTCAATGACAGTATGATTCTTATAACCTTCACAGGCTATAACTATGATTTTATCTTCGAGTTCGATAAGGGAACCGATAAATGCTGCGTTCGCATGTGCACGTATCATTGCATG
>Ga0255382_10181_pt1 | contig 10149 bp, 8 predicted proteins | sample ANMaggSeSYBR01H9_FD_182101 | JGI IMG/M metagenome (GOLD analysis project Ga0255382, IMG submission 182101) | Sediment cell enrichment communities from methane seep in Santa Monica Basin, California, United Staets - ANME aggregate JGI... | ecosystem: Environmental > Aquatic > Marine > Cold seeps >... | reverse complement strand
TACAGCTTAATTCAAATGATAGCAAGGATTTACAATCTCTCATTGATTGCAACATTTAAGCCAAAAACAGGATTTATCATTGAATTGGAATAGTTACTAACTCAAACTGACCGATCAGACCAAAAAATGAGTGTAACAGTCATTTCAATAAACAGTTAACGATTATGTCATTCCCGCGAAAGCGGGAATCCACGATGGCGTCAAAGGCCCAGAAATAGACCCCTGCCTTCGCAGAGGTGACAGATCGGTCAGTTTGAGTTACCAAAAAAACGGCATAAATCAACCAGAAAGAGTCATTGACGTAAGCTATTGACCTACAAGGGGTTACATGATGAATTAACAAGAAAGAGAGGAATGCGGATGAGAGGACTCGAACCTCTGCTTGACAAATTCTGTAAATCTATAACCCTTTACAAAATAGAGACTTACGGCAATGCTAAAAGTGCTAATTCTGTAATTTAATTCTGTAAAATGTTTTTTGCCCGTTCTTTGTGCAAAAACAAGACTACCTACCACATTAAAAACAGGAATTAGACAACAATATGACTAAGATGCAACTGGGGTAGGAGTAGGATATAACTGAGTAGTGAGTAATTGCGGACACATTTGGGACAACAGGAGATGAGAAGCTGGGAAGTAGGAAAATTTTGACTTATCTGCTCAATTGTCATATATGTTCGACAGTAGGCAGAACCACAAACTTACCCATTCAAGCCATTGCAGACCTGCTCACAACCCATTGCTCCCAGATGCAGAATTGGCGATAGGAGAGGGGGAGTTCTGGTATGGGAAATATTGTCCGACCAAGATTTTTTTTAAAATGATGCTTGACAGTAGCGAGGTATAGTATATATTGGTAGCCGCAGTAGTATATAAGTGGTCCTATTAAAACCTTGTTATGAGAAAGATTGTGCCATGAAGAGTATCAACTTGAAATTATCGGATGATGATTATAGGAAGTTGAAGTGGATTTCCGACAGATTGGAACTCAGTGTTACAGAGACTCTGAGAAAGCTCATCCCAAACATTGAAATTACAGAAGCAAGTTTGGTGAAGGATCGTGAGATCAGTAGTGCAAGTCCACATGATTTGGTTCCTATTGCCAAACTCTCTGACAAGGACAGGCAAAGGCTACGTGGATACTTGAACGAGCTGCTCGAAAAGAGATGGGCAGTTACGTTGGCTAATGAAATCAAACAGCAGTTGCTTGACAAAGAAGGTTCATATTTAACTGTATCTACGTTCAAGAGAATCTCGCGATGGGCGAATCCATACAGGCAGACTGAGAGGGAGGAGTATGTTCTGCCAAGAGCAAAAGCGATCTCACAGTTACTCTTTGGCAAAGATATCGAAAGGTTTGATTAGGATTTAGGGTCTGTCCAAATAGAAAATTTGTATTTTCTCAAATGTAACCACAAATTGAAAGGGACAATGATGAGTAACAAAAGACACAAATATAGAAATGGAGAACCAACGGCGGAGTTTGAAGATATTATCGAAACTTATAATGCCGCCTTGTGGCCTTCTCGTTTTGATGTTTCCATATTACTAAAAGTAATATCAGATTATGAGGTTATTTTACTTTCCACTATGGAAGTAATCGCGGATCGTTATGAACGAAGATCGGAATATCCTTGGATTGATACTAAAATTGACCTGGTTACCGGAGAAGATTTCAGAAAAACCGATGTCGTGAAAGGGCCGGATACTATTTATGGCTGGATACAGGGACGAGGCCTGGAAGCTCTGACGAGTCATAGAATTTGGCTTGAGAATGATTGTAACAGCAATATCGATGTGTCTGAATTGACGGTTAAACTGAAAAACATAATTGGCAAGCTACTTACACAATTAGAAATTGTAAGAAGAAAAAATGCGGGACATTTATATTTTTCTATGAGTGAACAGGGGCAACCATTTATGCTAAATGCAGATGGGACGAAAAAACCTGTAAATTTGACGTCTCAGTCAGCGTATAATTTCAGCGATCTGTTTGCCGCCAAAGGAATGTATATTGCCTCTCAATGTCTGCAGGATAGTGAGATGATTGTTAAATCAAAAGAATATTGTCATCATGTCAATGACGCTATAGGGGAAAATAAGTTCCTCAGCGATCAAACACAGATAGGCTCCCGGAATACGGCTAACACAGCATCCGGCAAACATACACATGCTCCCTTTATGATCGAAATAGGCACAGCAGCTTTGTTAGCACAATACGAAAGGGACAGGGAAAGTATTGAATTCGGCTTAAAACTGATCAGGCATATATTACAACACCACGTTAATCTGAATAATCGTTGGTCGAACCTTGCTGATTATGATTTTGTTGAGTTTCTCGATGATGACAATCAGCCCTTTATCGAATCCGGCAGAATCGCAAGCGATCCCGGCCATTCTTTGGAATTTGTCGGTTTGACATTGAAATTTACAGCAATAGCAAAACAGATTAAAACCGCCGGCAAACAACAATTAGATGAAATAGAACAAATTGAGAAGATTATGCCTCATATTCTGGAGACAAATTTTGCCAATGGTTTTGTGTCGTTTCAGGGCGGGATTTGTAAGTTATTTGACCTGCTTTCAAGGACACCTATAGACACAGACATGCCGTGGTGGTCTTTGCCGGAAACTTTAAGAGCCTCTTTGGAATGTTGGAGCATAGCGAAAACAGATTCCCTGCGTCAGATGAGTATCGATATCGCCGGCAAATGCCACAACGCTTTTATCAAATACTATGTCAGACCTGAGTTGAATTTAATGTCTGTTCAAACACGTTCCAGGGATGGTTCGGTCGTAGATGTTGTTCCAGCTACTCCTGATGCTGATCCCGGATATCATACAGGGCTTTGTTTAATTGATTCTTTGGAAATTATAAAAAGTAAGTAGCCGTTCACGGGTTATAAAGAAGGCTGGAAGATTTTCGTATTTTAGGAGAACATTATGAAAAAAATATTTCTACAAAATCTAATAGTGCTCACCATGTCTTCATTTTGTGTTTCTGGCTGCATACACCAATATATTGCATGGAGACTTGATGTTCCTGTTACGCTCCATACGGGCATTCGCTCTGGTCGGGTTGTTGACGCTGTAACCGGCGAGCCGATAGAAGGAGCTGTCGTGGTTTTTAAGTGGAACATCATCAAAGGGGTTATAGAGAGACAGACTACTATATTTGGACCGGTTTATGAGACCACAACCGATAAAAAGGGAAAGTATTTCATTCCCAGCCAGTCGATAAAAACAAAAGCGGATTGGTATCCGGAATTGGATTCTGAAGATGTAATTGTTTACAAGTTTGGTTACGTAACATACAAAATGCTTAACAGAGAAGTATGTCGCCGCATGGAATATCTTCCCAATCTACGGCAAAAGTATCGCCGGAATTTTAACAAGGTAAAATTGCAGCCTTGGATAGATGAGCTTTCGCACTGGGACAATGTGAGCAGTATTTATTCTTTATTGGAATTACCAATTGCGGATGAATTGCAACTAATATTTGGCGCTGTTACAGAGGAAGCTTCCCTTGCCGAAAAAGACCGTCCGCAAAAGATGGTCGATAGGGTAAGGGACGCAGGAGCATGGCGGAAACAGATGGAACGAAAACGCAACGCCTATAAAAAGAACATAATTACCAGAGAAGAATATATTTCCTATTTGGGTGAAACTTCAAGTGTTCCGATATTGATCGAAATTCTCAAGAAACGTTTATATCGTTCAACCTTTCAAATCCCTTTTAACATCTTGTGTGAACAAATAGGCAGAGTGGACTTAAAACATTCTGAAGTTATCCCTGAAAGAAAGAAAATTGTCGCTGAAATAGAGGATTGGTGGGAAAGAAATAAGGATAAAAACCGGTTGGAATGGTTTTGCGATTATGCTGTCAACAGCAAAAATCAGTCCGTGCGGGGTAATGCTGTAAAAAACCTGGGAGAATTCGGGGACAAAGCAGCAATCCCATACCTGATACAGTGCCTTAACGAGAAAGACAGCGATATTTCCGTGCATAGCTATGTGTTAACCGCTCTTGTAAAAATCGGGGATAAATCGGCTATTCCGCACATAAAAAAGCGGCTTAAACACAAAAATATTCGTGCCCAAAGAGGCGCTGCTATTGCCTTGCATAAATTGGGCGATGATTCCGGTGTACCAGCCATGATCAAATTACTGAAATCCAGGCGTTGGGATACTCGAGAGGCCGCGGAAAACACTTTATCGCAAATTATAGATCAAGATTTTGCAAAATTTACACCAGGCATAGGGTATGACACCCGTGAGGCGAGAAAGCAGAGGATTAAAAAGTGGCTGGAATGGTGGGAAAAAAACAAACACCACTACGAAAAACCATAAGGTGGATGTAAAGCTTTGCTATCATTAGTGGTAAGGTGAGGAATCTGCCGAGGAGATTAAATTATGAAAAAGTGCTGATACCGATATTATCATTAATGAATATTCTTGGTTTTGCTGCAGCCGCTTTTGCCTGGGATACTGACAGCGAGCGTAGCTCGGACGAAAGTAGGGCGGGCCATGCCCGCCATTTACTTTGCACTCAGCTGAAATGTTACATAAAAAATAGAATAAACAAATTGCAAAAAACTCTGATACACCAGGAGACGGGAGACAGGGGAGTTGATGTGATGAAAATTTCAATACCTTACAATGATAGCAGAACAGTAACCTTTGAGATTCCAGACAGGAATCTATCGGAAATTCTACGCCCGAATAAAGTAGAAGTACCTGAAGACCCGCAAAAGCTGATTGAACAGGTTTTACAGAATCCGATAGGTTCGGAAAAAATTGAACAGATCGTAAAGCAGAAAGAGAGTCCCGGCAAGACGGGTAAGAAGCAAGTTTGCATTATTTGTGATGATATAACCAGAAAAACGCCTGTCCATCTGATTATTCCTTCATTGTTCGAAAGATTGAACTCTGCCGGCATAAACGACAAAGACATATTTATCGTCATAGCATTGGGAACTCATCGACCAATGACTGAAGCTGAAATGATCGCAAAAGTCGGTCGAGAGTCTTATTCACGAGTGAAGGTTTATAATTCAGAGTTCAAAGATAAAAAAAACTGTATGATAAAGATTGGGAAAGCCGATGACGGAGTCGGTATCTGGATAGACAAAAGAGTTGCCTGCGCAGATATTAAAATCGGACTCGGAGCTATCGTACCCCATCCGGCTGCGGGATGCGGCGGTGGTGCCAAGATAATATTTCCAGGCGTGGCGGGAGAGGAGACTGTGGCTTCGTTTCATTTGCAATATTCATCTACTCCGGAAAACATGTTCGGAGCACCTACGAGCCCAAGTCGGGAAAGTATGGAAAAATGGGTCGAAATGCTAAATCTCGATTTTATTTTCAACTTTATTCTTACCGATCAGGGGCAAGTCTATAATGCTGTTGCCGGTCATTTCATAAAGGCTCATCGAAAGGGCGTCGAGCTTATGAAAAATGTCTTCGGGATAAAAGCAAAAGAAAAAGTAAATATAGCTGTAAGTAGCTCTTATCCCGCAACTCTTGATTTTTGGCAGGCCACGAAAGCCGTTTTTGGCCCCGATCTTTGGACCACCTCAGGCGGGAGTATAATTTTAGTAACGGATTGTTCGGAGGGCTTTGGCCCTCACCCCCAATTTGCCGATTACATTGGCAATGATGACCCTGAGCAGCTTCTTAAAGATGCGTACCAAGGTAAAACCGCGGACCCAATAGCTGTCTCAGGAGGTGTAACTCTCGGCAGAATGAGAAAACGTAAAAGATTTTGTCTTGTTTCTGATAATGTCGGGCCTGAATACGCTCGTGTTATGAAAATGAGCTATTTTCCTGATTTACAACAGGCTGTTGATTCTGAAATGAAGCGCTATGGCGAAGATGTGAAATTAGGAGTTATAACACATGGCGGATGTAGTTATCCAATTTTGTAGCCAGTTGCCTCAAATAGTGTTATAATGTACGAATCGTTTTTACCGGGCGGCAATGGAGTCCTTTATCCATAGGAAAGGTTTTTGAGGTAGATTATGAATTCCAAAGAAGAAGTCAGGAAAGCCCTGCGAAGAGAAAAGAATAGTATAATCCCAGTGAACCACAGGGGTTTTTCCGGAAAGATGGGCAGCTATGTTCTCGGCAGAGACGCTTTTGTCGGCGGCGGCATTCAACAGTGGCGTGAAGCGAAATCATGGCATGAAGGTTGGCACGATGAATTTTTAGACCGCTCATTCCGGGATGCCGTTGATGTTTCGCTACGGACCAATCAGGACATTCTGAGGCCGGAATACTGGCGCGCACCAGAGTGTCCAACTCGGAAAATTGATGAATATACGTATCTTTATGAACACGGAGAACAAAAGGATTGGCAGATTTTACGCCATGACCCGGTTAGTGAACAGACAAGTTATTTCTATTACCACCCAAGAGAATGCACTCTGGACGACATCAGAGAGCTGGTTAAGAAATTGGAGAAAACCGAAGCCTGTTATAAGCCCTCGGAAGAAGATTTTGTGCTTCAAATAAGGGCACAAAAAGAATATGGCGAAGAAAAGATGGTCGAAGTCTTCGGTGGTATGGAGGTGGGCCTTCCTTTGGCGGATATAAATGTCTGGTTAGAGGCAATGTTACTTGATCCTGGATTGGTAAAGGCCTTGATTTCATTGCAGGTTATCAGGTGCAAAAAAAATATCGAATTCCTTTCCGGATTGGGGTTTGAGTGTTTCCTTGGAGGCATGGATTTCGCTTCCGATCAGGGGCCTATGTATTCGCTGGAGCTTTTCAGAGAGCTTGTTCTTCCCGGACTAATAGAGGTCGTGAATTATTGTCATGAACACAAGGTTTATTATTTCTTTGCCAGCGACGGTGATCTTTGGCCGGTTGCCGATGCACTCCTTGGCGAATCGGGCATTGATTGTTATTTCGAAGTTGACAGAAGGGCCGGCATGGGCTTGAAGGAATTGAGGGAACGATACCCACAATTAACACTGATGGGGAATATAAGTTCCTGGACGTTAAGTCAGGGCAGCCGGCAGGATGTTGAGAATGAGGCTCTTTGCTGCCTGGAAGATGCCAAAAAGTATGGTGGAATAATCGTTGGCATCTCCAATTACTTTCAGCCTGAAACTCCATATGAAAATGTCGATATTTTATTGGAAACTATTGAGAAAAATCGACATTTTTAAATTTAATCAAGGAAATCGCGCAATACCTCGAAATGACTACCGGACAACCAGCAAAAGGCTTTGATGAAAAAGACAACTAAAATATTATTTGCAATTGCTTTGCTTGTGGTTGTTCTTGTGTTTTTTGGCAGGAAAAGCCATGATGCCGGGGAGTTAGAGAACAATTCAAAACCAGAGCCTGAATTGTCGCTTCGTTTTGCACTGGAGGTGAATCCTGCAAACAAGGGGTGGATCACAGCCAAAATGATAAAGGACAGGCTTGAAGCAAGATCAAACGGCAGAATCGAGGTGATGTTTTACGATTCGGGTATGTTAGGCTCGGAAAGGAAGCTGGTGGAGACCTGTTACCTTGGCGTGATCGAGATGGTTCAATGCACAACGTCAGTATTGACGACCGTTGATCCGGTTTTTGGCCTGCTGGATATGCCTTATTTGTTCATCAATGAAGAGCATCAAAAGAAAGTTCTGAACGGCCCGATCGGACGCGAAATCATGGATGGGCTAAGAGAATATAAATTACAGGGTCTTGTGTTTTACCCTATAGGTTTTCGCAATATGTTCAATACCAAAGGCATAAAAATACGTCGCCCGCAAGACCTCAAAGGCCTGAAAATCAGGGTGATGGAAAGCCCGATTATGGTCAAAGCTATAAATTATATGGGCGCCAGTGCTACGCCTTTGTCAGCCGGCGAGGTATTCCAGTCCCTCAAAACCGGGTTAGTCGATGGTGCTGAGAACAATCCCCAGCTTTTTATCTCTGAAAAATATTACGAGGCGGGATGTACGAATTATTCCATGACAAGACATTTTGCCAATCAGAGTATTATCGTAGTCAATCGGGACTGGTTTGACAAGCTCAAAGAAAAAAAACCTGAGCTTTATGAGATAATCAGAACTGTCCCTGTCGAGATACTCGAAGATTTCAACCCGCTTTGGGACAAGGCTGTTAAAGAGGCAATGCTCGAGATGGAGAAGCAAAAAGTAGTGGTGAACGAAACCGACGACATAACCGAGTTCACCGAAAGGGTTCAACCAATCTACGAAGAATTTTTCAAAAAGTACCCAAAAGTTCAACGTGGGTTACTTACCCGGATCAGGGGAAAGGCCGTCAAATGAAGCTTTTGTTTCGCATTCTCGACAGAATTTTGGAAGCGGCGATTCTTATTACTTTGGCCTCTATGTCCGGCGTCGTTGCAGCCAATGTGTTTTGCCGCTTTGTGCTGGACTTTTCGTTGAGCTGGGGTGATGAGGTGGCTATGATACTGATGGTCTGGCTGACCTTTTTAGGTGCGGCTGTGGGAATGAGGGACAAGACGAACTACGCGTTTGATTTTTTGGCCAGGCTTTTACCAGACGGAGCGAAAAGGCCGGTCAGACTTTTCAGCGAACTGGTATGCATAATTATGACTACAGGGATTATATTCTGGGGCACGAAAGTAACGATAGAATTTCGCAACTGGGTAATGCCCGCCACAGAAGTAAGCAGAGCGCTGGTTTATATGGCCTGTCCGATTGGTTGTCTGTTTGTTTTGATCTACGCACTACGTAACTTTATCCGGGATTTTTCGGGCATTCAAAAACCACGGGAGAAAAAAATCATGACTATGGAAATTGCGGAAGAAAAATCGCTGATATGACAGTTATATTGTTCCTGACATTTTTTGTATTGCTATTACTGGGCGTGCCGGTTGTTTTCTGCATGATAATATCGTCTTTAGCAGCCCTTTTGTATCTCGGTGTTGACCCTGTGATGGTAGGGCTGGAGATGAGCCGGTCGATGACTTCATTTTACCCGTTCATAGCCGTACCGTTTTTTATTCTGGCCGGGGACCTGATGAATAAAGGCGGGTTATCGCAGAAGATAACCGATCTCTGTTGCGCATTAGTAGGTCACCGTCGCGGCGGAATGGCGATGGTAACCACCTTATCCTGTCAGATGTTCGGCGCGGTATCGGGCGCCTCCAGTGCCACCTGTGCGGCAATCGGCGGAGTAATGATACCGGCCATGACTAAGCAGGGCTATCAGCGATCGTTTGCCACAGCTCTGTCAGCCTGCTCTGGTACGACCGGCGCCTTGATTCCGCCAAGTATGGTACTGCTGCTTTATGGTGTAATAGCAAATGTTTCGATTGAAAAATTATTCCTCGGTGGTGTTATACCCGGCATACTGTTTGGTTTGGGGTTAATGATAGTAAGTTACCTGTATGCCGGCAGGCAAAAAGTACCGATTGCGCCTAAAGCAAATTTTATGGAACTGCTCAAAAGTGCCAGGAAGGCAATTTTTGCCGTCATTTTGATATTGATTATTTTCGGCGGTATTATGGGTGGGATTTTTACCGCTACCGAAGCGGCAGCCGTATCGGTGGTTTATGCGCTTTTAGTCGGTCTTTTTATTTATCGAAAATTGAAATTACGTGATCTTGCCGCAATTTTCGTAACTGCGGGCAAGACCGCAACGGTATTGAGTTTCCTGCTTTGCGCTGCTCTGTTATTCCAGTGGGTCTTAACCCTGGGCTATCTGCCCCAGATTCTGGCCAAAGGACTGCTGGGCGGTTGTGAAAGGATGCTTGAGCCTTTTCGAGCCGGTCTGAGTCCCGGAACATTTTTTGTACTCCACAAGGTCCTTGTCCTGATTGTTCTGAATATCTCTCTTCTGATAGTGGGAATGTTTTTAGATGCCGGTGCGGCCCTGCTGATTGTAACGCCTGTGCTGATGCCCGTTGGTGCCGCTTTGGGAATTGACGAGGTCCATTTTGGCGTAATCGTAGTAACGAATCTGATTATCGGATTAGTAACACCGCCGGTGGGTACGACCTTGTTTGTTGCCAGCGGTGTAGGCCGGGTTCGCATGGCCGAGATGATACCCCATGTCCTGAAATTTCTGATACCTATGTTTATTGTGCAGATACTCGTAACTTTTGTACCATGGACAACCACAGCTTTACCAGGCCTTTACCAGTGGATTAAAACGTAGCCT
>Ga0255382_10180_pt1 | contig 10150 bp, 11 predicted proteins | sample ANMaggSeSYBR01H9_FD_182101 | JGI IMG/M metagenome (GOLD analysis project Ga0255382, IMG submission 182101) | Sediment cell enrichment communities from methane seep in Santa Monica Basin, California, United Staets - ANME aggregate JGI... | ecosystem: Environmental > Aquatic > Marine > Cold seeps >... | reverse complement strand
CCTGAAATGTGGCATACTGACCCGCCATGGATACAGCCGGGTCTCCGGCAGAGCGGAAGACAATGAAGCAGATAAGGGAAACGGCGAGAAGAACAACTATGCCTTGAATCAGCCTTCGCACAATGTAGGTGAACATGCTGTAAATAAGGCAGGACCGAAGCATATACGGCCCTGCCCTTCTCCTTCATAGGTTACTTTTTGGAGATCTCCTTGAAGACCATCCAGCGGTCAGGACGGGGCTGAAATTTAACACCCCTGTCTTTCTGGATCGCGTAGATATCCTGCTGGTAATGGAGGGGAATACAGGCAATACTTCCAACCATTGCGAGCTTGTTAATGTACTGAAGGACACCTTTACGTTTTTCCTGGTCCACCATGCTGGCGGTGGCCTCTAAGAGCGTATCTATATCAGGGTTGGTGAAATTGGCGCCATTCAAAGACCCAAAGCCCTTGTCCTTATCCCGGGTATGAATCAGCTTGAAATAGGTCCTACCCATATCAAAGGTACCGTCAAACCATCCAATGTATTCGGCGTGGGACTGGGCGTTTTAGTATCCCTGAAGCCATATCTCGTTAGGAACAGACTTATTATGGCAGGTTCCCTTTTCAATATTTCAATGCCCACCTTGGCCAGATACTTAACCACGACCTCGGCGATTTTTTCGTCCTGCACATATCGATCATTTGGAGCCGTAAGTGTAATATCAAACCCATTCTCATAGCCAGCTTCCTTTAAGAGCCTTTTAGCCTCTTCCGGATTGTACTGTAAACGTTTGATGTTAGCGTTATACCCGATGGTGGGAGGATCCGGAATCTGTGCTGCGGGTGCGGCATGACCTCTCATAATTTTTTCAATAATCTCGTCCTCGTTTATGGCCATATACATAGCCTTCCTAACCCGAATGTCTTCCCACGCACTACCAGGTTTGCTGCCAAGCGCCAGAAATATGGACCTTCGGGCCGGACGATTAATCACCTGGAGCTTCGGGTTCTGAACGACCTTCTCGTACAGCTCAACTGGAACACCGGAGGCCAAATCAACCTGCCCGGAAACAAGTGCGGCAAATCGTGTGGATGGCTCCTTAATGGGTTTCAGCTCAACCTTCTTGATAGGTGGAGCTCCCTCCCAATAGCCCTCATTGGCTTCCATCTTTACATAGGAACCCTTTATCCACTCCACAAACTTATAGGCACCGGTTCCGATGGGTACTTGCTGTACCTCTCCCACGCTTCTGGATTCGGTCGACTCTTTATCCATTATATAGACCTGATGGAGATTGTTGGCGAACCATGGGATCGGGTCCTTGGTTTTGATAACCACAGTAAAGTCATCGATGATGTCAATTGATGCAATGCTCTTCCCCGTGTTGATGAACTCGGATACCTTCGGGTCGGAGAGCCGCTCGAAAGTGAACTTTACATCCGCTGCAGTAAAGGGATTTCCATTGTGAAACTTAACCCCTTTTCTGAGAAAGAACTTCCAGGTCAAAAGATCTGGGTGCTCATATCGCAGGGCCAATGCAGGGGCGAAGATTGCATCAGAACCCTTTCTCTGCATGAGTCCATCAAAAAAGTTGGCCATCACCGAGAGGTTTGAATCGGCATCGGAGCCATGGGGGTTCATCATTCTGGGCGGTGCATCAACGGCAACTACGATAGACGATGCTGCCATGGCCTGGCCACCAAAACCGAATAGTACCGCCATGAAAGCGGCTACAAACAACAATAAAAATACTTTTTTCATTTTTTCCTCCTTTTTTTAATGGTCGGTTTTTGAAAATCTGTTGGAAATATTCACCTCCTTTCATATCCATGAATGCCATTCAAAAATAATGGTTGTCTATACAATACAGCGCATAACAGAAGGCCACAACAAAAAAAGAGCCAAACAGAAAAAGAATGCTAATCGATGAACTCGCAACCCGCAACTCGTAACCCGTAACATTCCATGTACGAGACAGAAACTCAGGTTTCAATAAAACTCTTTTATCCTCAACAAATCTTAAATTTACGATATATTTAACTCAATATAAATAGCAGGCTACATAGTGATCGCCCCCGGTGTTTATTAATTCCGGCTCACGTTTATCACATCCCTCCATCCTACGAGGGCACCGTGGATGAAAGTGGCAGCCCGCCGGTGGGTTGATAGGGCTAGGCACATCGCCTTTTAAAATTGTCCTCTCCTTTTTTACTTTTGGATCTGCCACCGGAATAGCTGATAGCAGAGCCTGGGTATATGGATGCTTGGGATCTGTGTATAAATCCTGATATGAGGCCATCTCCATGATCTTACCGAGATACATCACGGCAATGCGATCGCAAATATGCTCCACTACCGCAAGATCATGGGCGATGATAATGTATGAGAGATGGAACTCCTCCTGGAGATCGATCAAAAGATTTATAATCTGGGCCTGAATTGAGACATCAAGGGCTGAAACAGGCTCATCTCCGATGACAATCTTGGGGTTGAGGACCAAAGCCCGCGCAATTCCGATCCTTTGCCGCTGTCCGCCGCTGAATTCATGGGGATAACGCCTGCCCTGCTCCGGAGTAAGGCCAACCTTTTCCAGTAAATAGGCGATGCGATCTTTCCTTTCGCTCCCCTTATACAACCCGTGGATTTCCATAGGATCGGAGAGGATCTGATTCACCGTCATTCGAGGATTAAGAGAGGAGTACGGGTCTTGAAAGATAATCTGCATTTCTTTTTTCAGGGACCTCAATTGGGATTTGGTCATCTGGGATACATCCTCCCCCTGAAACGTGACCTTCCCGGCAGTGGGCTCTATCAGCCTCAAGATGGCCATCCCTGTTGTGGGCTTGCCGCACCCGCTTTCACCTACCAATCCGATGGTCTCACCTTTTTGCAGAGTCAGGGAAACCCCATCTACGGCGTACACGTATCCGACAGTCCGGGAGAAAAGCCCTTTTTTGACAGGAAAATGTACTTCTAAATTATTTACAGTAAGAAGCGGTTCCAATTCAACAGTTCCTCTCTATAGACCACTAATAAAGCCAGCACCGGGCACGATGCCCGCCACCTAAGTCAATCAGTTCCGGTACATTTTCCTTACAGACTGATTTTGCTTCCAGGCATCGAGGATAAAAGCTGCATCCTGGTGGCAGGTCATAAAGGCTCGGAACGATGCCCGATATCTCTTGAAGACGTTGGCGACCGTGTCGAGCCCTCTCCCCCAGTTTTGGAATGGACTTAAGAAGTCCACGTGTGTAAGGATGCTTTGGGTCTTCAAAAATAGCCAGGGTTTTACCCTCCTCAACCACTTTTCCCGCATACATGACAACAATTCGCTGGGCAATTTCTGCGATGACCCCCAGATCATGCGTAATCATTATAATTGCAGTATCATAATCGTCCTTCAGTTGCACCATGAGATCAAGTATCTGGGCCTGAATCGTGACGTCCAGGGCAGTTGTAGGTTCGTCAGCTATTAGAATTTGCGGATTACATGTAAGGGCCATGGCAATCATGGCCCTCTGGCGCATACCCCCTGACAACTGATGCGGGTATTCATGAACTCTTTGCTCCGGTGCGGGAATCTGGACCTTTCTGAGCATCTCAATTGATTGTTCCCAGCTCTCTCGCTTGGATAGCTTTTCGTGAAGGAGGAACATCTCTGATATCTGGTTCCCGATAGTAAATACGGGGTTGAGGGAAGTCATGGGCTCCTGAAAGATCATGGAGATTCGCTTTCCGCGGATGGATCTCATTTCTTCCATGGTGAGCTCGACAATATCCTTCCTATCAAACAGGACCCTTCCATGGACAATTTTGCCGGGGGGCTCTGGAATGAGTCGCATGATGGATTGAGCTGTGACACTTTTTCCGCAACCTGACTCTCCGACCAGACCGAGAACCTCCCCCTTATCAAGAAAAAAAGAAACGTCGTCAACAGCACGCACTACACCCCCAAACGTGTAGAAATAAGTCTTGAGTTGCTGGACGTCGAGGAGATGTTGGGGATGATTCATGGTTAATCCAAGAGAATCCTTCCAAAGAGTTTAAAAAAGGTAAGGGCTTTTGATGTTTTTTGAGTGACTGGCAGAACTGAATTGGACAAAAACTTAGCTCGCTCCGCTCATCCCCGCTGAAACAGCGGGGAGAATAATGGAATGCTGGAATGTGAAGTTGTTTATTGTCAAGCCCTTAAGAACCCGGTTTTCCTGAAATTTTCATAAATTCATCGAGTATACGATAGAGCGTATAGACGCTTTCAATATTTACGTGCTCGTCTTGAGAATGCTGGGTTTGGTCACCATCAGCGCCCCACACAATCCCTTTGATTCCATGTTCAGCGAGAAATCGAGCATCGCTCGCACCGTGCTCAAATCCAACTTCCGTATTCTTTGAAATATCAAGAAGCAGGTCAAGGTAAGGCGATTCGCCGCCAAAGAAAAGTGGTTCCTTGGTCTCGACTACAAGATCGCCTTGTATTTTTCCTTGCATCGTTTCAATAAGCTCGTCCATGTTGTCATTTTCAGTATAACGTATATCGAAAAAAGCCTCGGCGTAATCTGGAACTTGATTAAGCGATTTTCCCGCGTGGATAACGCTGAAATTCGATGTCCTGTGCCAGTGATCCGGGGTTGACTGTTCGAAATATGTCCTCAATTTCATGTAGTCTTCAATCAGTTTTTCAATGGCGTTTTCACCCAGCCATGGCCTTGCACCATGGGCTGCCTTGCCTTTGGAGACAAGCTTGAGTTTAAGGAGCCCTTTTTCTTTTACCACGATTTTGTGGACGCCACCTCCATCCAGAGCAATGCAGAAATCGGCTTTAACCTCCTGAAGTGACCTTTTTGCTCCATTGAAACCACCACTCTCTTCATCGCCGGTTATCAACACGCCAAATGGCAGGTCTTCCTGCCCTTTATTTTGCTTCCGAACGTTCTCCAGGTGTCCTTTTAATAGAACCAATGAAAGCGCAACGGCATATTTGTCGTCAAGACTCCCTCGACCATAAAGTTTTCCATTTTTTTCCACAGGGTCAAATAGCTCATCAGGTCCATCAACGACATCAATGTGAGCCATCAACAGTATGGGAACGAAGCCACTTTGTGGAAGAACCAGAATCGAAGGAACACCATGGTAGTCAAGGCGCCTGTAATTCGCGCCACAATCTCTTAAATACCCCTCTATGAAGTCAGCACACCCTGTGATCTCTTGTGGATTTGAGTGCATTGACTTGAATCGTATGAGTTTTTTGGTAAGATGAATGAGTTCTTCCATTGCAATCACTGACCGCTGCCCTTAGCAATAAGGAGTTTTTGGCCCGGGTAGATGAGTTGTTTTTTACTTAGGTTGTTGAGGCGACGCAACTCGGTTACCGAAATGCCATATTTCTGGGCAATCCCGTAAGGGCTGTCACCAGAACGCACCAAATGGTACCGCCCTTTGGCCTCGGGAGTCGCTTTTTTCTCATCAGCACGTGGGGGTTCTGTCTTCACAGCAACCGGAGTCGGTGTTTTCCGCAGCGTTTTGACTTCCTGGGATACGTTTTCCAGTCTCTTTGCCAGGGATTGCCCGGATCTATCCACCTTTGCAATAGATTTCTTTAGATTCTCTTCCTGTTTCTCAAGGCGAACAATTCTTTCATACATCCCCTCAAGGCGTTCTAATCTCTCCTCAATCCGGTCAATCCGGGGCTGGATAGAAGATAATTGTTCTGTTGCCACATTATTGCCACCCCCAAACAATAAGGCAATGACGGCAATAAAAAGGATAATGACTCCACCCCAAAGGACCAGGATTTTCCTTTTTGGTTTTGAATCAAGCGATTCTCTGGGACGTTCTGGGTTTTCATTGTTTGCTGCATACCCGAGGTCATCAGCAAGTCCTTCCATTAGATCCTTCATTTCTTTTTCAGGGCTATCGTTCATCCATCACTCCTTATAAAAGTCCAACTTTCTCATTGACAAGAAATCCTTTTGCCTGCAAAAATGTGATATATATATCTGTAATTTAATATCTGACTTTGAAATTAAATGAAAGCACTTTTTTGAGGGGACCCATGAAAATTGAGTTTATTGAAGCCCGGGACCTGCCTGATGCATGGTTCCAGTGCGTTTACAGGTTGCTTGAAGCCGGTAGTGAATACATAATAGACAGAGGGAGCTATGAGGGGCAAAAACGACTCGAATTTGATTATGTGACCGTGCATATCAAATATCCTGATGTACGACCCCTTTTGCCGGATATCCCCCCTTCCCTTGGAATCCCGAATCCCGTTGCAGAAGGCTATCTGGAGGAATATCTTCCCTACCTTATGACCTCAGTCAAACAGCCTGGTGAAGACTACACCTACGGCTCGTATCTGGAGACCCAGATTGTTGAGGTCATTCGCATGTACAGGGAGGATGGCTACAGAACGAATCAGGCTTACATGACCGTGGGTGAGCCAAAGGCTATCTACCTGAACGACCCGCCATGCCTCCGGGGCATTGATACCCGCATTAAGGATGATAAGCTCCATTTCATTGTCTATTTCCGATCCTGGGATCTGTGGAACGGCTTTCCTGCAAACCTGGGGGCCATACAGCTCATGAAGGAGTATATGGCTTCGAGCATTGGTGTGGCGGACGGTGAGATCATCGCCTCCAGCAAGGGACTTCACTTATACGACTATGTGTGGGAACTGGCAAAACTTCGTACCATGCGCGACAACCTATAGACCTTTAGGTAATCTTTACCTGAAAACCCTGCGTTCTCCGTGAACTCTGTGAGAGATAATTGTAAATGAAGACCGATCTTATAGGGCTGGATGCCCATGAAATTGAAGAGTGGGCAGTAGGCCTGGGTATTGACGCTTACCGGGGCCGGCAAATTCAACACTGGCTCTTTAAGAGGCTTGCTAACTCCTTTGAGGAGATGACTGACCTTTCCAAATCTCTCAGGGTCCTTTTAAAAGAAAAAGCGAATATCAGCCCTCTGGAAAAAATTAAGAGTCTGGTCTCGGAAGACGGGACGGAAAAATACCTCTTTAGATTATCGGATGGATATTACATTGAATCAGTACTCATCCCGGAAAGAGATCACTTCACCCTGTGCGTTTCTTCACAGGCAGGTTGTGCCATGGGCTGCCGTTTTTGCCTTACCGCAAAACAGGGGCTCAAAAGGGACCTGACACCATCAGAAATCATTGATCAAGTCATACAGGCGAGAAAATCCATGGATGATCCGGACAGAATGACCAATATCGTACTCATGGGCATGGGCGAACCGCTTGCCAATTATGACGCTGTAGTCAAAGCCATCGGGATCCTGATCAGTGGAGATGGAATGAACTTTTCCCACCGAAAAGTGACCCTTTCCACATGTGGACTGGTACCCCAGATAAAAAAAATGGGGCAGGATATCACAGTCAACCTGGCCATATCGCTAAACGCTGGAGACGACAAAACCCGTGATTTTCTTATGCCCATAAACAAAAAATACCCGTTGGACAGCCTGATTTCAGCTTGCAGGAATTTTCCTCTTCCAAACAGACGGATGATTACATTTGAGTATATTCTTATTGAAGGTATAAACGATAGAGATGAAGATGCCTTAAACCTTTGCAGCCTTTTGTCAGGGCTGAGGGCAAAGATCAACTTGATCCCTCTAAACCCCTACCCTGAGTCCCAAATGTCCCCTCCCCCCATGGAGCGAATACTTCAATTTCAAGAGATTCTTATTAAAAATCATTTCACCGCCATCATAAGAAAAAGCAAGGGAAGAGATATCCTGGCAGCATGCGGCCAATTGAGTGGCATATTTTCGTCTTCTCAATAAAGCCCGGATGGACTTTATCCGTAAGGATTTTATAAAAGGCTTACGCCTAAACTCCGAAAGGCTATACAGCTATTGTAATTCGATCAAGGCATTAATCCGGTTGTGAGCGCCCTAACTTTTTGAGAAGTTACCTAAATTTTACTTGCACTCAAACTCCAATATGCTATCTTCACATTTTTAAATTCACCTTGGGAAGGTATACAAAACATGATTGAATTAGATTTTGCAAAAGGAAACGGCCTCTTGCCTGCCATTGTCCAGGACTTTAAATCAGGTAGAGTGTTGATGCTCGCCTATATTAACCAGGCATCCTGGAAAAAAACCCTTGAGACAGGAGAGGCTCACTTCTGGAGTCGATCACGCCAGGAGCTATGGCATAAAGGCGGGACATCGGGGCATATCCAGAAGGTAAAGGAAATATGTGCGGATTGTGACGACGATACCGTTCTTTTCAAGGTAGAGCAAATAGGTGGCGCCGCCTGCCACTTAGGGTATGAATCCTGCTTTCATAAGAAAGTGGATCGTGACGGAAATGTGTCAGTAGTGGATGAAAAAATATTCGATCCAAATGAGGTATATAAGAAATGAAAAAACTTAAATTCGGAATTCCCAAAGGAAGCCTTCAACAAGCTACTATCAATCTCTTTGAAAAATCAGGATGGAAAATAAACATAAACGGCCGCAGCTATTTCCCGGATATTAACGATGACACAATAGAATGTAACATCTGTCGTGCCCAGGAGATGTCCAGATACGTGGAGAACGGGACCATAGATGCAGGTCTTACCGGCAAGGACTGGATAGAAGAGAATGAATCCGATGTAGTGGTGGTGGATGACCTGGTCTATTCCAAAACGACCCAAAACCCAGCACGTTGGGTCCTGGCAGTACTTTCTGACTCAAACTTAAAGCGCCTTGAGGACCTTCAAGGCAAGAAGATCGCTACAGAACTGGTAAATTATACCAGGAGGTATTTCAAAGAGAGAAATATCGAAGTTGAGATCGAGTTTTCATGGGGCGCCACCGAAGCAAAGGTCGTGTCAGGTCTGGTTGATGCCATTGTGGAAGTGACAGAAACTGAAAGCACCATCAGGGCACACGGCCTGAAAATCATCCATGAATTCATGGAATCAAACACTCAATTGATCGCCAACAGGGAGACCTATAAGGACCCCTGGAAAAAAGAAAAAATTGAGCAGATCATTTTGTTGCTAAAAGGCGCCCTCAGGGCAGAGAATCTGGTGGGATTGAAAATGAACGTTCCGGAGAAACAAATTGAAACGGTGATCAACATCCTGCCGAGCCTGAACGCCCCGACTGTGGCAGGCCTTTACAACTCGAACTGGGCCTCCGTGGAAACGATCATTGATGTGAAAACCGTAAGGGATTTGATCCCCCGGCTGAGACAAGCTGGAGCTGAAGGCATCATAGAATATCCCCTGAATAAAGTTATTTGATTGGAATAGGGGTAAGTTTTTAAAAAGTCCGGGCTGTATTATAAAAATCCCTCTCAATCCCCCTTTGCAAAAGGGGGAAGCAGTCGGAATGCCCTGACTTATTGAGATTTTACGAATATGGAAATGAAAGTGGTTAGTAAAAGAGCCCGGGAAATCCCTCCATTCATAGTCATGGAGGTACTTGAAAAGGCCCATGAGCTTGAAAGGCAGGGACGTAATATCATTCACCTGGAGGTGGGTGAACCTGATTTTCCGACCCCCCGGTGCATCTGTGAAGCGGCTCAGGAGGCCATGGAAAAGGGTGAAACCCATTATACTCACAGTCTTGGAATCTTTGAACTCAGAGAGGCCATCTGTGAACATTACCGTGAAAAATATGGGGTTCATGTTGACCCGGGGCAGATCATAGTCACCTCCGGCACGTCTCCGGCCCTCTTCATGATCTTTTCGACCCTTTTAGAAGTTGGGGATGAAATAATTATGTCTGATCCCCACTACCCCTGTTACCCCAACTATGCAAATTTCATGGGAGCAAAACCTGCCTTTGTCAATGTGCACGAAGAAGATGGCTTTCAGTTAAGACCGGAAGAGATCAAGAAAAAGATAGGCCCAGGGACCAGGGCCATCCTCATCAACTCTCCTCCAAATCCCAGCTCCCTGACTCTCCGGATCATGTACCTGCGCCGTTCATCGTATGTGGTTTTCATTCGTTCCACGTCGTCTTGGGCCTTTGTGAGAGCGGCCAGGCCTGCCCATTGGGAAATGCTTCCCGCGGATATGAAAAAGTTCTGTTGCACCTTTTGTAAAGGACGGACAAATTCAGGGGGTGCTATGACATAACCCAGACGCCAGCCGGTCATGGCGTAAAGCTTGGAAAATCCGTTTAGCACAAATGCGT
>Ga0255382_10179_pt1 | contig 10170 bp, 8 predicted proteins | sample ANMaggSeSYBR01H9_FD_182101 | JGI IMG/M metagenome (GOLD analysis project Ga0255382, IMG submission 182101) | Sediment cell enrichment communities from methane seep in Santa Monica Basin, California, United Staets - ANME aggregate JGI... | ecosystem: Environmental > Aquatic > Marine > Cold seeps >... | reverse complement strand
ATCCTTTAGGTATTAAAGAATCAACTACACCTCCACGAAAAATATTAGCTGACTAAGAATAAATAAGAGTTATCAATTGTGACAAAAGATATTAAAAAAGACATTCTCTGGAGAGTTTACCTGGTTTACCTGGGTATTTTGATCTTTTCTGTCATCATAATTGGGAAAGCAGTTTATGTTTTGGTTTATGAGGGTGATGAATGGAAATCCTTTGCTAACGAACAAAGGGTCAGGTACCAACAGGTTGAAGCGGTTCGCGGGAATATTTTTGCAAGCGACGGAAGTTTAATTGCCACATCGGTTCCACTTTTCGACATCAGGATGGATGCAGCAACGCCTCACCTTTCCGACAAAATCTTTTATAACAATATTGACTCCCTGGCCTACAGGCTATCACACCTATTTAAAGATAGATCTCAAACAAAATACAAACAAATTATAACGCAGGCACGAACCAAAACGGATCGATATTTCCTTATTAAGCGCAGGGTCACTTACAGCCAGCTTAATGCATTAAAGCACTTTCCAATTTTCAAGTTGGGTAAATACAAAGGTGGTTTGATCATTATCCCACGAACAAAACGCGAAATGCCATTTAGCCTGCTGGCAGCCAGGACAATCGGTTATGAATCTCAAAATGCAAACGCTTATGTTGGCCTGGAAGGAGCGTATAGCGATTACTTAAGGGGCACCGGGGGTATGCGGCTTGTCAGGAAGATGGCTCAGGGGGTTTGGGCCCCTGTGAATGAAGAATTTGAGATTGAACCTCAGAATGGTTGTGATATAATTACAACCATCGACATGAACATTCAGGATGTTGCTGAGAATGCTTTACTAAAACAACTGCAAAAGCATGATGCACACCATGGCTGTGCAATTCTTATGGAAGTTGAAACCGGCCATATTAAGGCTATTGCTAACCTGAAAAAAAACAACAACGGTGTTTATGAAGAAATTTACAATTATGCTGTTGGTGAAAGCTCAGAACCCGGATCAACATTCAAATTGGTTTCAATGATGGCGGCATTAGAGGATGGGCTTATTGATCTTACTGATTCAATTAACACAGGTGATGGCTGGATTGTCTATCATGGTAAAACCATGAGAGATTCACACAAAATCAGTGATGGAAACATTACAATGAAAACCGCCTTTGAGCACTCGTCAAATGTGGGCATCTCCTGGATTATAGAAAATGCTTACAAAAAGAGCCCGGAAAAATTCTGCGAAAGGCTATACAGTTTTGGCATACAAAACAAACTGGGGATAGAGATTCAAGGAGAAGGAAAACCGGATATTAAGACTCCTGATCACCCATCGTGGTCAAATCTTTCCCTTCCATGGATGGCCACAGGATATGAAGTTGCCCTAACACCCCTTCAATTACTGTCATTCTACAATGCCGTTGCAAATGATGGAATAATGGTTAAACCAATGCTTGTGACAGAAATCAAGAGGTCAGGAGTTCTTGTAAAAACATTTAAAGCAGAAGTTATTAATAAATCCATCTGCTCAAATAAAACCATCGGAAAGGCACAAGAATTACTCGTTGGAGTTGTGGAAAATGGTACTGCTAAAAATTTAAAAAATCCAATTTACAAAATTGCCGGAAAAACAGGAACCGCACAATTAGCTAATAAAAATGAGGGGTATAACAAAACAGATTACAAAGCTTCATTTGTAGGGTATTTTCCTGCTGACAATCCAAAATACTCATGCATTGTAGTTGTGAACAGGCCATCAAAAGGAATTTATTACGGCAGCGAAGTGGCTGGCCCCGTATTTAAAGAAATTGCCGACAAAGTATATGCAACCCAGATGAATATTTACCAGGGAGAAATCGTTCAAACCGACAAAAGAAGCCTGCCAAACATAAAAACAGGGTATAAAGAGGATCTGCTAATAATATATTCTTCACTGGGTTATGACCTCGATACAAGCAATTCAGGAAAATTTAACTGGGGAGCGGCACTTAACAAAGATAATGGAGAAAATACATTTTGCGAACACACACCCGGGCGCCATTGTATTCCTGATGTTGTTGGAATGGGAGCAAAAAATGCTGTCTATTTACTTGAGAATTTAGGATTGCGAACAAAAATACATGGTTGTGGCCACGTAAAAAAACAATCGATAAAACCCGGTAAAAAAATTAAAAACGGCGATGAAGTTACATTGGTATTGGCATCAAACTAATTAGATGTTTATTTTGAAAAGAACGCTAACAGACATATTGAGTAAAGTAGAGATAGTTAAAATTATCGGAGAAAAAAATATTCCGGTTACCCAAATCCACTTTGACTCAAGAGAGGTAACTGCAGGTAGTCTTTTCATTGCTATCAAGGGCCTGCATTCTGATGGCCATAAATATATTAACACAGCAGTTAAGGCCGGAGCACTAAGTATTGTATGTGAGCAAATTCCGGATCACTGCTCAGGCAATATTACTTATATTCAGGTTAAAAACTCCTCCTTTGCCCTGGGAATCATATCATCACATTACTATGATCATCCTTCCAGCAAGTTAAAACTTATTGGTATAACCGGAACCAATGGAAAAACAACAGTTGCAACCTTACTTTTTAACCTTTTCAGGGGCCTTAAATATAATGCAGGACTGCTGTCGACAATAAATAATAGAATAAACGATCAATTAATACCTTCTACCCATACAACCCCTGACGCATTGCAAATCAACAGGTTGCTCGATCAGATGGTCAGAAATAAATGTTCCGTTTGCTTCATGGAAGTCAGTTCGCATGCAATTGATCAAAAAAGAATAGAAGGGCTAGAGTTTGCTGGTGCCATATTCACAAATATCACGCATGAACATCTCGACTATCATAAATCATTTGATTCATATATATCCACAAAAAAAAGTTTTTTTGACCATTTACCTTCCTCTGCTTTTGCATTGACCAACACAGATGATAAAAATGGGCGGGTGATGCTCCAGAATACCCAGGCTAAAAAGTACACTTATAGTCTGAGATCAATGGCAGACTTCAAGTGCAAGGTCATTGAGAACAGCCTGGAAGGCATGGAACTTCTCATTGATGGAAATAATGTTTGGGTTCAACTTGCAGGGACATTCAACGCATACAATCTTTTAGCTGTTTATGCTGCAGCAAGTCTGCTTGGTGAAGACAAAGAAAAGATACTGCCCTCTCTAAGTGCATTAAAAACGGCGGATGGAAGATTTGAGATAATAAGAGGCAGCAACAACATATCTGCCATTGTAGATTATGCACATACACCTGATGCCTTATACAATGTGTTAACGACTATAGTCTCGCTAAAATCATCTCAGACAAGAGTAATAACTGTTGTTGGTGCCGGAGGAGACAGAGATACAACAAAACGGTCATTAATGGGAATAATCGCTTGCAACTACAGCGACAAAGTTATTCTGACTTCCGATAACCCCAGATCAGAATCATCCAATGCAATCATTGAAGAAATGGTAAAAGAGGTTGATGAAGCGGAGCAGATGAAAATTTTAAAAATCACAGATAGAGAGGAAGCCATTAAAACAGCTTGTGCATTGGCTAATCCTGGCGATATCATACTGATAGCAGGGAAGGGGCACGAGTCCTATCAGGAAGTTAATGGGATAAGGTATCCTTTCAATGATAAGGAAATTATAAAAACAGCGCTATCATCAAATAAACTAACATCATAACGAGTATGTTTTATTATTTGTTTAAATATTTAGAAGAGGCTTTTAACTTTCCCGGCGCCGGTCTGTTTGAGTACATTTCATTCCGGGCTGCTTTGGCAATAACTACGTCTCTTATCATCTCATTATTATTTGGAAAAAAACTAATCAATTACCTAAGGAAGAAACAAGTTGGGGAGACTGTCAGGGACCTGGGATTAGAAGGACAAAAAGAAAAACAAGGAACGCCAAGTATGGGAGGATTGATTATTCTTGGCGCCATCCTGATCCCTACCCTTCTATTTGCTAAGCTAAATAATATTTACATCGTATTGATTTTAATATCAACCGGATGGCTGGCATTAATTGGATTTATTGATGATTATATAAAAATATTTAAAAAAGACAAAAAAGGGCTTGCCGGGAAATTCAAAATTTTCGGACAAGTCGGGTTAGGGTTAATAGTTGGGCTAACCATGTTTTTTAGTGATTCAATTGTCATAAGGGAAAAACTAAGCCAAAAGGATATCACTGTGCTAGCCCAATCAGCAGAAAATGGCAGTGTAGCACCTGGTGACAGATTCAGCCCAGAACCAATAAACTCAACCAAAACAACTATTCCATTTTTCAAAAATAACGAATTTGATTACGCAATTTTCTTATCATTCCTAGGTGAGAAATCACACAAATGGGCTTTCCTGATTTTCATTCCCATAGTGATACTTATTATTATCGCTGTATCAAACGGTGCAAATCTTACAGACGGGCTGGATGGCTTAGCCACTGGAACCTCTGCAATAATTGGTGCAACCCTGGGAATTCTGGCATGGGTATCGGGCAATATCATTTTTGCCGATTACCTGAACATCATGTACATCCCAAATATTGGTGAATTAACAATTTACATCAGTGCATTTGTCGGTGCCTGTATAGGGTTTTTATGGTATAACAATTACCCGGCCCAGGTTTTTATGGGAGATACCGGCAGTCTTGCCCTGGGAGGAATAATAGCTGTTTTTGCAATCATCATCCGTAAAGAAATCCTGATCCCTATTTTATGCGGGATCTTCCTTATTGAAAACCTGTCGGTGATTATGCAGGTGGGCTACTTTAAATTCACAAAAAGAAAATATGGGGCTGGAAAAAGGATCTTCAAAATGGCTCCCTTACATCATCATTTCCAGCTTTTAGGGTACTCTGAACCAAAAATAGTAATGCGTTTCCTGATTGTTGGAGTGATGCTGGCTGTAATTACAATCATAACATTAAAAATCAGATAACTAATAATAATTAACAAGATACCATTGAATGAAAACAAAAGACATACGCAGGTTGCGGTACTGGGGGCAGGGGAAAGTGGCGTTGGTGCCGCCCTTCTGGCAAAGAAAAATGGGCTGAAGGTTTTTGTTTCAGATAATGGAATCATAAAAAACAGATACAAGAACGTTCTTTCACATTATGAAATAGCATTTGAGGAGAGGGGGCATACCTGTGAAAAAATTTTGCAAGCTGATGAGATCGTAAAAAGTCCGGGAATACCTGATAACTTACCATTGATCAAGTTGTTAAAAAAGAAGCGGATACCCGTTATTTCTGAGATAGAGTTTGCCGGAAGGTATTGTACTGCAAAAAAGATTTGCATAACAGGTAGTAATGGAAAAACAACAACCACGCTCTTAACAGGTAACATACTATCTAAAGCCGGCCTGAATACCGGAGTAGCAGGAAATATAGGAACAAGTTTTGCCGAGTTAATTGCTAAAAAAGAGCATGACTTTTATGTGCTTGAAATTAGCAGTTTTCAGCTTGATGGAATGTATGATTTTAAAGCTGATATAGCAGTACTACTCAATATCACCCCCGACCATCTAGACAGGTACAATAACGAGTTTTCGGGATATATCAATTCAAAACTCAGAATTATTCAAAACCAGTCTAACCTCGATGCGATAATATATTGTGCTGATGACAAAATAATAGAGAATGAATTATCGAAGCGAAATATAGCGGCAAAAAAATATCCATTCTCAATATTTCAGCACATTACAGATGAAGGGGCCTGTTTATCACATCCTCTTACATCAGAAGTAAGTGAAAATGAATACAAAAAAGAAAATAAATTAATTGTTAACATAAACGGTGAAACATTAGAAATGACTTTAGAAAACTTAGCACTACAAGGCCGACACAACATTTACAATTCAATGGCAGCAAGTATTGCAGCCAGGATATTGGACATTCGGAAAGAAACCATCAGGGAAAGTCTTTCAGATTTTCAGCATGTCGAACATCGATTGGAGTATGTTGCCAGGGTCCATGGAATTGAATTCATTAACGATTCCAAAGCAACAAATGTTAATGCTACATGGTATGCTCTTGAATCTGTTAACAAACCAATTATATGGGTTGCGGGAGGTATTGACAAGGGCAATGATTACGGCCAGTTGAAAGAGCTGGTCAGACAAAAAGTAAAAGCCATTATTTGTCTGGGGCTGGACAACACAAAACTAATCAAAGCTTTTTCTGATAAGGTAGATATTATGACTGAGGCTCATTCAGCAGAAGAAGCGGTACAGGCTGCATACCAATTAGCATCAGATGGAGAGACTGTTCTTTTATCCCCGGCTTGCGCCAGTTTCGATCTATTCAACAATTATGAAGACCGGGGGCGAAAATTTAAAAATGCTGTTAAAAAGCTATAAACGTAAAAAATTCAGCTGAAAATGAATTTCATTAAGGGAGATAAGGTTATTTGGATTGTAGTAATTATTCTATCGATTTTTTCGATACTTGCTGTTTACAGTTCTACCGGAACCCTGGCTTATAAATATCAGTCGGGAAATACCGAATATTATCTTTTCAAACACGTTGGAATCATGATCCTGGCATTAGGCCTCATGTATTTGGCTCATTTGATAAAATACACATACTACGCCCGAATTTCACAAATTGCCTTATATATTGCCATTCCGTTACTTGCTTATACATTATTTTTTGGCACCTCATACAATGAAGCATCCCGGTGGTACACATTGCCGGTGATTAACATTTCATTCCAGCCTTCTGATTTTGCCAAGCTGGCATTAATTATTTTCATTGCACGGTTGCTTACCAAAAAAACAAAATGAAATAAAAGAATTTAAGTCGGCCTTCGTACCCATCATCCTCCTCCGCTTATTAATATTTTTACTTTATGCTGTGGCAATGTTTGTTGTTGTTTTATGTTGAGTTTCAATGTCTCTGCTAACACTTAGAATTATACCGATGGCAATACTTGTGAACCATAATGATGTCCCGCCCATTGATACCAAAGGGAGAGTGAGTCCTGTAACAGGGAGAAGCCCTAATGAAACGGACATGTGTATGAATGCCTGGAGCACCAGGCTTAAACTTAATCCAATTGCCAAAAATGCCCCGAAGTGCCTGGGGCTCCGTATTACGATTTTAATTGAACGATGAAGTAAAATCAAATACATAAATAGAATGAGAAAGCCACCAATTAACCCGAATTCCTCAATGATTATGGCATAGATGTAATCTGAATAGGGGTGGGGAAGAAAATCTTTCTGCATACTGTTGCCGGGCATCTTACCAAAGATGCCTCCTGTGGCTATAGCGATTTTCGCTTGCTCTGCCTGATAGTTTCCTTCATCACTGTTGCCTGTGAACTGTTCAACCCTGTTTTTTCCATGTGCCAAATCTTCCAACATCCGGATATTGATAAATGAGCATGATTAATAACCCCATCATGACTACACTGATTCCAATCAACGCAAATATGTATTTTAAGTTTACCCTTCCAATGAAAATTAAAACCAGGGAGGTAAGGAACAGAAGCCCTGCAGTTGAAAAGTCGGCGGGTAAAATCAGGCCGCAAACAAGCAGAATGGGAAGGATGATGGGTACGAAGGCCGACTTAAATTCTTTTATTTCATTTTGTTTTTTTGGTAAGCAACCGTGCAATGAAAATAATTAATGCCAGCTTGGCAAAATCAGAAGGCTGGAATGAAATGTTAATCACCGGCAATGTGTACCACCGGGATGCTTCATTGTATGAGGTGCCAAAAAATAATGTATAAGCAAGTAACGGAATGGCAATATATAAGGCAATTTGTGAAATTCGGGCGTAGTATGTGTATTTTATCAAATGAGCCAAATACATGAGGCCTAATGCCAGGATCATGATTCCAACGTGTTTGAAAAGAAATCGTAGACCTACAAGGAAAAAGGAAAGATGCAATCTCCTACTTCCAGTTAAACCAAGACAAAATAACACTTCTCATCATTGGAGGAAGCCAGGGAGCACTTTCAATCAATGAAAGTATCAAGGCAAACATTGAACTAATTACCAATAAAGATGTGCAAATTATCTGGCAAACTGGCGAGAAATACTATAACACTGCCAGAAACATGATCGAGCAGCAAAAAACAACACTGATAAAAGTCCATGCTTTTATCCAGCGAATGGATTATGCCTATGCAGCAGCTGATTTGGTAGTATCACGTGCTGGCGCAATAGCTATTTCTGAATTGTGCGCTGTTAAGAAGCCAACCATATTTGTCCCATTTCCACATGCTGCCGAAGATCATCAAACCAAAAATGCTATGGCGCTGGTTAAAAAAAATGCAGCATTAATGGTCAGAGACTCTGAAGCAAACGAACGTATTGGGAATATGATAATCAACCTCATTGAGGAGACAAAACAAAGGTCGCTTCTGGCAACTAATATTGCAAAGCTGGCGCACATTAATGCAGCAGATGTGATCGCAGACAAAATTCTGGAGATAGCTAAAAAACGATGATGAGTTAAAGAAAAATAAGTGCTTTAAAAATGGATCTGTCAAACATAAAAAATATTTACTTTCTTGGTATTGGAGGGATTGGTATGAGCGCATTAGCTCGTTACTTTCATTATCATAAAGTAGCAGTTTATGGCTATGACAAAACCGAAACAGATTTGACCAGAAAACTTGAGGCAGAAGGAATTGATATTCACTACGATGAAAATCCATCACACATTCCGGTGAATATTGACCTGGTGGTATATACGCCAGCTATCCCATCAAATAATGCTGAGTTTCAGTACTTTAAAAAAACCAATATCCCAATAGTAAAACGAGCTGAGTTACTTGGGTTTCTGTCTGAGGACTATTTTACAATAGCTGTTGCCGGATCTCATGGAAAAACAACCATCACATCTATCATTTCATATATCCTGAAAGAGTGCGGAAAGAGTATCATTGCATTTATCGGAGGCATCAGTAAAAATTTTGAATCCAATTTCGTGATTTTGCCTGATGCAACGTTTTTGATTGTTGAGGCGGATGAATTCGACCGGTCATTTTTGAATTTACAGCCCGATATAGCTGTAATAAGTTCTATTGACGCCGATCATTTAGATATTTATCATAAAAAAAATAATTTGCTTGATTCATTCACCCAATTCATTAATAACATCAAGCCAGGTGGTACACTCATTATTAAAAACGACCTTTTACAGGTTAACAGACAGGATATTACAATTAAAACTTATGGAATAACACCCAATGTTGATTTTCAGGCTTTAGATCTTATCGTTAATAATGGTGTTCAACATTTCCATTTACATACCGCAAACAGGATCATTGAAGATATAAAACTACAGGTTCCCGGGGTATTTAATGTTGAAAATGCTCTGGCTGCTATAGCTGTTTGCTTATCTATAGGAATATCACCTGAGCCAATTTTAAAATCATTACTCACTTACAAAGGCGTAGAAAGAAGGTTTGATATGTAGTACTCTTTTCATTGCTGTCTCAAATACTTAATTTATTTTTTTTGTTTTTAAGAAGTTCTCGATTGGTATTACTAATCTGTCTATATCTCCTGCACCCAATGTTAGGAGAACCTCAAACTTTTTTTGACTTAACACCTCTATGATCTCTTGTTTTTCGCACAATATCTTTTGCGTTTTATCTATTTTATGCAGTAACATCTCAGAGCTGATTCCCTCAATAGGTGTTTCTCTTGCCGGATAGATTGGTAATAGTATTACTTCATCCAGTATCTCCAGGCTTCGAGCAAAATCTTCAGCAAAATCCCGCGTTCTTGAATATAGGTGAGGTTGAAAGATCCCTGTTATTTTTTTTCCGGGATAGGTCTACGATTTCTTTTCGTACAGGATTTCCGGTTATAAGGATTTTTTCCTTTGGGAAGTATTTTTCCATACCCTCATATGCCACGCATATTTTATTTGCCGCTTTACTAAGCAGTTTGTTTGTTATTCCGGGATAGGAATTTTGTTCCTGAAGAAGTGTGGGAACCCCCTTTTTTGAAGCAACTTTTAGAGCAGGCCCGCTGGCATACCCACCAACACCCACCGCAATGTCAGGTTTAAACTTGTTAATTATCCGTAACGCCTGAATCAGGCTAAAAATGACCTTAAATGGGAAAAGTATGTTTTTTAATGTTATTCTTCGTTGGATACCACTGATCCACAAGCCTTCTATCTGATACCCGGCTTCTGGTATTT
>Ga0255382_10178_pt1 | contig 10178 bp, 6 predicted proteins | sample ANMaggSeSYBR01H9_FD_182101 | JGI IMG/M metagenome (GOLD analysis project Ga0255382, IMG submission 182101) | Sediment cell enrichment communities from methane seep in Santa Monica Basin, California, United Staets - ANME aggregate JGI... | ecosystem: Environmental > Aquatic > Marine > Cold seeps >... | reverse complement strand
AGGCTTTTGTCCTCTCTTTTTTTTAGGATAGTAGGCATTTCAATATCGCGAATGAAATCAGAATTTAAAAAATTTGTCGAAATCAATAGTATCGCCGCATTTGCTTCATTGAGATATTTTTCAATTTCTGGCTGCCAATCTTTTCCGACGTCAGTTTTTTGATCATCCAAGATTTTTATTAATTTCTCCTCTTCTAATACTGATAAATGATCTACTACTCGATTTTTCCATTCTTTATCTTTGTGACTGTAGCTGATAAAAATACTTTTCATATGACTTTATTTTATACGTTATTAATTAATCATTTAGTTTTATCTTGAGAATCCAATTCTGACAGTTACAATTAATACAAGTGTTCCTTTAGCTCGAAGTGCCTCAAGGATCAGGTTTACTTCTTTTACTTTTTCTGCTTCCTTGTGGGAATAACTGAAAAAAATATCGTAATCCATATCAATTCATCATATTTTAATAATCAGATCAGATGAATGGTTCAGTCGTTTTTCTCTGAATTTGGCTCATAGATTTCGTACCCGACCTCCTTGAGCATTTCTGGAATACGGCTGGCAGGATTAAGGTCATTATCCTGAATATCAGATGACAGTTCACCCCACTGAACAATATAGGGGCTGGTTTTCTTATCATAATTCTTTTCACCTTCACTATAAACCCATCCTTGCATAATTTTTTGCAATACCCAGCGATCATGCTCTTCTTTTGCAATTATTTCAATTTGTTTTGGATTCAGAGTTACCACATTTTGTTCTTCACCTTGTTGAAGACGCCTGATCTTGTAGCCAATCAAATTTAGCTTATCAGGGATCATTCTCACGCTGCTAAAGTTCGCATCTTTAAGGTCTTGTGAGAGATTATCGAACTCAACTAACGCTTTGTTCGTTTCAAGGGTATCTCCTTTTTTCTTACTATCCTGTATATATCTGTCATGAAGAAGTCGGGCAAGACGTTCAATCAAGTATGGATCATTGATTTTTTCAATCTCCTCCAAACGGTACATCTCGTATCCTATTTCCTGAAGAATTACAGGAATCGCATAGACTGACTCCAACCAACCTTTTTTTACATTAGCATAGCGTTTATCACGAGGAAACAAATTCTGAATAATATAATCGTTACTGCTAGCAAATTTTGCGACTTCATCAGCAGTAATAAGTGGTATATTAGGAATCTCACGTTTGATCTTTCTGATACCGTGATTGATAGCCCAAAGTTTATTTGGAATATCCTCAGCAGCACTTTTGAAATCTTCGAAAGAAACACTAGTCATCGATTCTTCCTTGCCTATTCGAAGACTCTTGTATTTCTCACACATCACTCTGGCCAGACATTCGACGATACAATCTTCCCTCTTACGATAGGACATCTCTTCAGGATTAAACCGATCCTTTAGTAAAAGCATAGACTGATACCGCTCTTTTTTTGTTAAGAACAGGAACTCATCAGCATCCACATGCATATCAAGCTGCTTCTTAACCGGAAGAGCTGAAAGATCGAACCTTTTTTTACCTTCAAGACGGCTCATTTCGATAAGGGCCTTCATTGAACGTGTTCCATGATTGTATTTAGTCACATTCAGCATTGCCCGCAGGACGCCGTCATCGATACTAAGTTCCTTTTTTGAGTTAAAAAGACCAGAAGCTGTCTTATCGTTTTCCAACAACACTCGCAGCAACTGTGCTCTACGGATAATGAATGCATCATCATAGTCATCTTTTGTGCGCTGGCGGTTGGGTCCCATAACATTGATAAAACCCCGCAGTCTGCTAACAAAGTCGGGACCTTTTGCATCCCAGAACACCTTTTCTGCTTGTTCTCTTTCTCCCTTTTCTGGATTATTACTCTCTTCTTTTTGTTCGTCTTTTGAAATATGTTCGATACAATGTATATTTACATTTTTCTCTGCAGATGAAGAACCTGCAACTGAGTTATTGTTATGAAGGTTGTTTTTAAAATTTTCAAACGTATATCTTGTTCCACCAGCAAATACGAAGATCGCATTTCCGATAGGATGTATCGCTTCTCCTTCTTTGAACTCACCATCCTGCATCGGTGCTAGGAAGTATTTCAACCACCTAAGAGTCTGACTCCCACGGGCCGAATCGAATTCATCGAAAAATACAAAAGGCACTTTGCCTGACAGTACGACATCTCGTACTTTATGGAATGCATTGACCAAATCTTGATAGTCACTAAACTGGGAGATATTAAAGAGCATACTTTCAAGTTGAACTTCATCTGGATCAATACTTTTGAGTACCTGTTCAACACCAAAGGATTTGCCGGAGCCAGGAGAACCAAAAACAGCAAAGCACAGAGGATTTTTAGGTTCTTTGTTCGAAAGGAACTCGATTATTAATTCTTTGATTGCGCTGTAACTTTCGATCTCAGCGCGGTCAATGGCTTTAAGTTTACCAAATTTACAAATCGGTACACTTTCCAACCCTTTTGTCGTCCCATTTAAGACCATTTCCCTTGCTACGCACTGGCGAGTGTTATGGATTTTATGATCAAGGATTCGCCAGAAGTCGGGATCGGCATCTTTAGGTTTAAGAGTAGTAGGCAGTTCTATGGTACTGTAGACATAGTTATATTTGGCACTTTTACTTAAAACATCATATATGTTTAACTTATTATTTTCTTTTTTCACAATGAGTTTATAGGTTCTACCGTCATTAATTTCGAGTTTTACATTGGTTTCGTCAGTATTAAGTTTTAATAAAATGAAATTATTTTCATCAATCAACCTTATAATCTTACCGTTCTCGATTTTCTCAATTTTTGCTGTTTTTACCCAATCAATATCAAACTTCTGCACCAGGAATTCTATAAGTCTTTTGCTATCGTTTCCTGGGATTTCACCCCAGCTAAATATGTGCAAAAAATCTTTTAATGCCGGGTATTTGATTCCACCATCATTTTTGTATCCAATTTCAATAAGAGCACGTGAATTAGCAAGTCCCTGCTTGATTCCTGTCCTAAGTCCAGAAAATCCTTCTTTTGTCAATTGTTTGACTAGCGTTGCAGTAAAGACCGACATGACTCCCATCATATTGCCTTCGACATTTGCTGTGAAATGGCCTTCAAGTAAGGATGGATCAAATACAATAATGGCATCGATGACATCATTCTTCCTGCGATAAAGGATAGCCCCATCAGTATCAAACAAAACCACAAGGTACGGACATTTCTTTAGCGAATCAAGTGCATCTGACCATTGGAGTTCAAACACGAAGTCTTTAGCAGTACGCTCCCATGATAGGGATTTGCTGATGTGAATTCCTTCTGTCCTTCGAAGATCATTGGCATTTATAATTACAATGAGATTTTCGGGGGGATTTTCTATCACCTTGTCCCATAGGCTACCAGCAAGGAGAGGGAGACTCATCTTGTATATGACGATTGAGTCGCCGACAGAGTTTAAGGCTTGTGGCCATGTACCAGGCATATCGCGAAATCCATTTCCTGCATCATCGAGTACAATGATATCGGCTTCAACATTTTTTGATTTTGGAATCCATGATGGTAATTCTCCATCGGGCGGCCCAATGTACCCAATAAAATCCTTGATACGTAAAACCTCAGCCTCTTTAATTCCCTTGACTTTAAAATTGTCCAGCACAACATTGGAGTGAATCACCTTATCAGGTGAAATATCGCGTAGCTCACCATCTTTTAATAAATCTGGACCATTCACAACGTTTGGTATGTTCTCTTCATCAAGGGACTGTTTGATAAACTTGCTCAACAATGCTGCCCCACCAATGAGTGCATCTGAATGTAATGCATGGTGTAAACGCCAGTTCTCTCCTTCGTCGCGGGCTTTCACAGGGTACATAAACCAATCAATAGTTACGTCTCCGGCAACCACTATCGAGTGTTTTTTATCAATCATCTTCGTCATCTCTTCTGATTTTTGCTGCTTTTCTGCCTTTGATTGTAATTTTTAAAGAATAAATAAGTTTATGCTTTAACTTTACTTTATCAGCTTTACACCGCTATACGATGAAATCTGTTAAGAAATACTGCTTTTTGAATGTACTTATAGTAGGGCTGACTCTAGCGTCTGGCATGGGTGATAAAAAAGCGTTACAGCAGTTTGCTGAATACTGACGTGGAGAGGACTATATCAAACTAAGAAATAGGATGTTTCACAGTCAAGTTAAACTCAGATAATAATCCGTGAGTTATGGAATGTAAAAACAAAAGAGAGAAACCATTTATATTTAGTGCATTATTCCCTTTAGATATATTGAACATTTCTTCTGATGATGATTTTGTCTCAGGGGAAATAAGGTAATAATTGTAATTATGTGAATCTCCTGTGGTTATAGGGTAACAATGCCGGGAACAACAAATCAGATACTAACCTGTCAAGAATGTAATTCTAAAAATGTCACATTCAGTGAAAAGCGGCAGGATTACGTGTGTGCTGAATGCTTTCATGAATTTACTGTTACATCTTCTGGTCATCCCCGCGTATTCATCTCCTATGCTAGATATGATCGAGAAGAGTTTGCCAGGAAACTGCGTCGCTGCCTTTTTGAGGAGCATGGCTTTTCGTTGTGGTAGGACCGCACTGAAATGCAATTGGGAGAAGCTTGGTGGCAGCAGATAGAATCGGCCCTGAGAAACGAACATATGGAGTACCTTGTCCCGTTAATGACACCTGCCGCAATGACATCAAAGATCGTACGAAAGGAATGACTGTTGTCAAGGGAAGAAGGTGTGTGTACTTCCTGTTATAGCCTCATCTAACCTTGATATTGACAGCCTTCCTCTATATGAGTGCTGCTCACTTTGCAGACCTAAGTGTACCTGAGGAGAAAAAAAGATTTATCAGAATATTTGAAGGTCCAAGTCAGACCCAGCATGTGCCATTTATGGTAGAAGATCTTCTCAGGGATTTTGTACCGCAAAAAGATAAATTTAAACAAATAGTATCAGGTTTGTTGGATACGCAGTGATAGGAACCAGTTGCCATTACTGCTGCGCTGCGAGGAGGGGGTGGCTATGGAAAAACTCGCTTTTTCAGATAATATACCATGATGAGCACATCCTGGAGGATTTTTAAGACGGCATTCTCTGGGTGACGCTGGGGGAGAAGCTAGGCGATCTCATAAAATATGTGGAAGACTTTATCCGTATCCTAATTGAGATTGTCGGATAAGCCCTCAAGTTAATCCCAAATCCGTCCATTTTTTCATGAATTCCAGGATTTTTCAGAAAAAATCTGATTTTTTCACCAAAAAACCCATATTAGCCCATTATTTACCTCAATATTCTCTAAATTACCTCACTTTTCAACACATTTATAGATAGCATACGCTATCACTGACATTTGCAAGCCTCTTCACATTAACAGCGATAGCAGTGATAATGAATTGAACATTCACCTTCGTCAGCCCCCAATATCTTGCTCTTTCCATCCCATGGAATCTCTTCATCTCAGCATTCTTTGGCTCGATATGGGCTCTTTCCTTCATGTCATCCTTAAAATCCTGAGTTTTATTGTATTCCTTCGCCTCCATCACCAAATCATGATGTTTCCCTATAGTGATAGTCCTTCCCTCCTGTTTAGTGCATTGATCTTTTAACGAACACATGCTACAGATTTCTTTCTTGAATTTGAATGTTGTCGTTCCTTCCTTTTCATTATAATTTGAGATCATGGTTTTGTTCCCGGCAGGACATGTCACGCCAGTTTTATCCAGAATAAACTTATCCTGGGGTAGAAGTCCGGTCGGATTAAAACTTTCTTGTATCGGAGCAACGACCGTAATTCCTCTTCCTAACATCTGAAACCTATTTTCGGCACTTCCGTAGTGAGTATCTCCTCTGACCTTTTGCGGCTTAGACCTGTTTTCTGTCTTCTCATCCACAAGAGGCAAAAGTACATCTCCGTCATAGGTATTACCTGGTGTCCCGATGATGTTTGTCACAAATCCGTCATCTGATTTCATTATATTGGCCTTATATCCTGTGAAAGGTTTTGAATCAGATTTAGCTCCATGTCTTGCATCTTCATCCACAAGACTTACTAATTTGTTCTTCACATGCTCTTTCTTCTTCTGGATTTTACCATTTTTTTCTTCTATATTTTCATTCAGTATCTGATTCAATTGCTCAATTTTCTGTTTGACTAATGGTAATTCCAGTTTTTCTGCTTTGTCCCTTATTGCTCTTGCTTCTTCAACTACATCAACCAGTTTCGTTTTTTTCTCCTCGGGTTTTAGAGTGTGTAGCTTCTCTTTTTTGTCAGCGGTCTTTTTGCCTCCCAGTTCTTTGAAAAGCTTTGGATCTGCTGTTTCAATTTCTTCCATTATCGCTTTTATTCCCTGTCTTATCAAGCCAATGGTTCCGGGGATGGCAATGTTAGCAATCACATGTGTGGCATCAGCAGACTGGTTCCCTTTGGCAAAGCCTGCATCTTCTATTTGTTTCAATATCATGAAGAATAATTTTTTCCATCTCTTTTCTCCAAGCCTGTCCCTGAAATCACCCAGTGCACTGTGATCGTAAGATCTGTCTTCTATAGGGATTCCAAGGAACCATTTTGTTATGATGTCAAATCTGGCGGAATGTTCCATTTGTCTATCAGAAAAGTCATTGAGATATTGAACGATTGCTGAACGGAACATCCTTTCAGGGGTGTTTATTACAGGTCTGCCATTATCGAGCGAATAGAGGTCGTTGCATGCTTCGTTCACGAAGGAAAAATCTATAACCTGATTTATTTTGTAAAGAATAGTGTCTTCAGGTATGAGATTTTTATAGACGGTTGGACCGTAAATGAAGGTGGTTTGTGGGGCTTTTGGTATCGAAAACATATTATCACACCTAAATCATAAATTTTAAGTGATAAATGTGATTAACTAATATAAATGCTTCGATATCTATCGATTCATATGTAAATAATCGCCAGCGTGGGTGTTTATTTTTAGCGGGATAATGTCAGATATTATGTTCAACGAGAATTTTAATGCGGACAGTATAATAATTTGACGGAAGTCGAGGACTTTTCCGACAATCTCTAATTGGTTAACCCTTCGAATTAAAAAATCTTCAGGCTGCAACAGCCCACTTGATAGAGTTATTAGCCGACCGTCATATTCTCTTGGTCATTGATGATGTGTGGAATAGCGCACATCTTAGATCGTTTTTACAGGGCGGTCCCCTGTGTGCCCGGCTAATTACCACACGAAACCTGGATACTGTGCCTACCAATGCCATAAAAGTTGATGTGAATGCCATGCCGGAGCACGAAGCGACTGCCCTACTGGCGGCCGGTCTGCCTCCCGGATTGCCTCAAAGAACTTCTGCGGGATATTTTCAGGCACGGTTATCCAGCCGTATCGGTCCCCGATCATTGAGACAAAGAAGTTGCACCGCTTGATCTCAGACAGACCAAAAGAGCCCCGCGCTGTTCGATCTCCTTCTCCGTGACCCCCCAGCGCAGGTCGATGCCAACGAACTCAACTCCCTGCCGCATGCAGCGGCTGCGCAGTCCCGGGAAGACGAGCCGGTTGAGGTAGTCCCGCTCCGCATGCATATTGATAAATGTTGATGAGATGAAAAGACGGGCGGTTTTTAATCTCGTGGATCTTGCTGGGTGGTGCATAGTCTCACCTCATGTTCCCCCGACGCACCCAGTATCACGTCGCTCACCAGAAGACGCGAGAACGACTCTTCGTCGAGATGTAGCTTGAGCTGCTCTTTTGCAGGAAGATAAGCCTGTTCCCATGACCTGCGCCCGTTTAACATGCTCATCTCGATGATGGCTTCGATCGAACGTGTGCCGTGTTTGTAACTTTTGACGTTGATCATTGCTCGCAGCACGCCGTCATCGATCCTGAGATGTTTTCTGCTGTCAAATAAGTTATCTGCCTTCTCTTCGAGTAGTGAACGAAGCAGCATCGCCCGCCTGATTAGAAATACCGTATCGTCTGACCCTCTCTGGTTAGGTCCCCTTATATTCACGTAACCGCGCAGACGGCTTGTGAAATCGGGTCCTTTTGCATCTTTATACGTCCTCTCTTCTTCAGGGTCCATAGTATTGGCATCATCGGCATCATCTCCAGAGAATCTTTCAAATGTATTGTTTATTCCGCCTGCAAAGACAAGGATCGATCTGCCGATGGGATGCATCGTCTCCCTCTCCATGAATTTTCCGTCCTGCATCGGTTCTAAAAAGTATTTCAGCCAGCCAAGTTTCCCATTAAAATCCGAATCGAACTCATCAAAAAAGACGAGCGGAATCTTCCCCTCCAGTGCAAGGTCGCGGACCTTATGAAACGCGCTGATCAGATCAGCCTTTGAATCGAACTGGGAAAGATTGAACTTCAATATCTCGATCCTACCAGAAGCGATACTCTTTGCAATCTCGGTTATACCAAAGGATTTGCCAGAACCGGGCGAACCAAAGACCGCTATTGAAAGCGGGCGGGTATAGCTCTCTGATTCAATATACTCCCGCATCAGGTTCTTTATACTGTGAAAGCTCTCAATCTCATTCCGGTCAACACTCTTTAACTTCCCAAAGTTACCTATTGGGACATTTTTAAGTGCGGCAGTCTCTCCTTCCTTTACAATTCCATAAGCGATGCGCTCCAGCACTGGATCGTTGATCTCTTTGAGGATGCACCACGATTGCGGATCCGCATCCTCTTCCGTGTTCTGGTCCGATATTGCCACATCTGCTATGGAATCGCCTCTCTGCTCACTATCTAAATAAATACCAGCTACGGTATAGGGATATTCAGGTTCGTGTTCGTGTTCAGGTTCGGTATTGTCCGTTCCAAAACCGCGCCTGACAAGTTCCCGTGAGGCATTCAGCCCATCACGCACCGCCCTTCCCACTGCATCAGAGAGTGGATCCCCACAATCACACAGAACCGCTATCCTTGCTGCGAGTGCGGCAACGAATACGGAAGAGATTCCCTGCATCTTTCCAGGGTAGTTGTGCATAAAGTCGCCCTCGCTCATGGTCGGATCGAAGTATAGCCGGGCTGTTGCGTGATCGCCCGCAAACGTGTAATGTATCGCGCCTTCGAGACCGAAACGAACCACAAGATTGGTACAGCCTGTAAGCCCCAGTCCGGCGTTGTATGCCATCTGCCAGACGAATTCCTTGGCGGTCCGCTCCCACGAAAGAGAGCGGCTGATGTTCATGCCGCTTGCACGCAGATCATCCGCGGTCACGACCACAACCAGCCTTTCGGAATGCTTCTTTGAGATGTGGTCCCACAGATCACCGGAAGCAAGAGGGCGGTGCATCTTGCATACCACGATGGGTTTTGCCCCTTCGTCCTGTATCGCCAAAGGCAATCTCGTTTCATCATCGCGAAATCCGTTCCCTGCATCGTCGAGAACCACCATATACGCACGAGGATCGTCATCTTCAAAGGAAAGTAGAACCGGGGCGTCTGCGGTGGGTCCTGTAAACCCTCTGCAACGCCCGATTCGGTAAACCATCCGGTCTTTATCCATATCCCTACGGTCTGATGAATATGGGAAAAGCTCCAATTCAGCATTTGAGTGAAGGAGGACCTTCGGAGGAATTTTATCGATATTCTTCAACTGCGGCGAAACCACAGTGATACCGGTTGCAGTGCGCATAAAATCCGCTAAAAGAAGTGCACCTCCAGGTTTTGCGGTCATGCGTGTCCCGGAGTAAAGTTTCCAGTTTAGCCCCGCATCTTCCGGGTTTGTGGGCCATTGCAGCCAGTCAATGCAGACATCCCCGGTAACAACGATTGTGGGGTTCTTACTTTCCATGCTTTCTACTCCTTTGCATTATGATTCATACCTATAGCGTTTACAATCAGATAAATTCATCTGCGTTCTCTCGTTCATGCACCAATCAACGGGTCAGATCCCTCAATGGAATCCCGGAGTTACTGCAGGGATGTCTGACCACGGCTCTGCATAGTCTGTCTGTCCCACCATACATCGAAACCATGCTCGGTCAGATCGTTGTGGAGCTGCTCGACGAATGGCTCATCATCGGCACGCGCGTATTAGATGAAAATTTCTGCCATTTGATCCCCTTCAACTGGTTCGTTAAAGGAGATTGTGATGGTTGTTTTTTCTGCCTTATGCCTTCTCTCAAATCTGTAGGATCATTTTCCAAATCTTCTACAAGTATGTTCCAAGGGACGCTTGAT
>Ga0255382_10177_pt1 | contig 10184 bp, 10 predicted proteins | sample ANMaggSeSYBR01H9_FD_182101 | JGI IMG/M metagenome (GOLD analysis project Ga0255382, IMG submission 182101) | Sediment cell enrichment communities from methane seep in Santa Monica Basin, California, United Staets - ANME aggregate JGI... | ecosystem: Environmental > Aquatic > Marine > Cold seeps >... | reverse complement strand
TCTTGAGCAAGATGGGGACATGGTGACCACCGCTTACCCCTTGCGAGAGGAGGAACTCCCACCTGATTTTAGGCCAGGTCAGGAAGAAGTAGGAATGAGACATCATGGAATGACAGTGGTGTTTGATGAAGAAAAAGGTCCCCTTGTTTACGATCTAATGTGTAAGGATGCATATTTCGGACAGCCACTAGAAGAGCATTTAGATATGCTATTCGAAACAGATACACGTCAAAACGTATACATGTTTTTATTAAGTCCTGAAGACGCTCAAGGCGTACAGGATAGGGAGACAGATGTTAGAGAACTATTTAAGATGTCAGAAGAAGCGGCAAAGGATTATCCAGCTTCGGAAGATCTACCCAATGGCGTTTGTGGTTTGTATTCTGAACAGGAAGTAGACTTCGAGGAATGAGATCATTTCTACTCAATCTTCTCATCTCGGTAACTGAGCCTTCAGGTGGTGGAACAGAACCGGCGAAAAAAGTTTCAAGCTATCATCATCCTGCACTACTATTTCCATTTTGAAGAGCATAGCTATTTCTTCAGGCAAGTCTTTCAGATTATTGCCGAGCATTTTGGGGGTACGAACTGCACCTAACAAGAACGCATACTGCCTCTCACTCATACTACTCAGAAATCTCTGTGAAGCTAACTGCATTTCAGAACTCTGTACAAGTTCCTCAAGGCTTCTTTCTTCTTTGAAGTACAGCATCGCTTTGATATAAGGAGGATAACCACCGGCATATTTATCAATGTAGTCAAATTTCTTACCAAACCCTGGATTAAGTATCTTCTTTAGGTGATAGATGGCTGTACTTGGTCTCATTTTGAAGCGATAGAACCCGCTAGCTGAATATGTCATTTTGAATAAAACTTGGATATGGGACTGGGCATTCAGTAGTTCCTTTCTCAATTCAGTTACTGTAGAGTAGTTGCTGCATGTGAGAATCAGTTCCACCCTTCCCTTATACATCCCCCTAATTGATTTAAAGTAGTCCAGAACCCATCTGTATTCGGGTAGGAGGATTTTTTCAATGTTGTCCAGCGCAAAGAGAATTCTTAACTTCTTGTCTTTGTTTAGCAGGTTGTATAGAGTTTCCTCACTTGGTCTTTCTTCGATTTGTAGATTGGGAACAAGACCACTATCCATTAGCGCTCTGTACAGATTTTTTACAACTATAGCTTTCCTATTGACGACGACATTTTCTGCTGTAGGAGAGAAAAATAGTGAGTCCAGTTCGTTTATTAAACCCATCAGATTCCAGTAGCACACCTTCACGTGCTTGTCCGGAGTGGATCTAGTGAAATTAATATTGCATGTGAAGTACTTCATTGTGGAAGATTTGCCCGTGCCATAGGGTGAATAGACGAGCATGGAACTGAACTCGCTTACGCCATTATTGAGGCTTTGGATTCGGTCTTCAATTAGACCTCGGGGGAAGCGATTACAGTAGTCTCTCAGCATTCAGATTTGATAACTGCAGGAAGGTTAACCCGAACAGATGATATAATCACGACATGAAATCGACAGTTTCACTAGAGGTCTCATACAGTAGAGAGCGTGAGCTTAGGAGGCTATTGTTCGTTTGCGCCCAAATCAAGAAGAAGTTCTATCAAAGCAGGGGATTCTTGTTGTTTCAAGAGGTACTTTCAAATGAAGATCTTCTCCCAGATGATGTCATAATTCTCCCAGAAGTATTGTCTGCCCTTAGCAAAGATTTTGATTGGGATGAGTTTGATGATAAATTTTGGTATTCGAACTATCATTATACCCCAATACCCAAACGCTATCTCTCTCTTGGCGATCTATTCCCAGAAGATTCCTCTATCCCAGACTTCAGCCAAGATAAGATAGAGGAATGCTCGAAGATTGTTGCCGAATTGCATGACATTGATAACTTAAAAATTAATGTTTACATAACTCATCAAGGCACGAAGACAACATTCATGCCGGATAAAGTTGAGCCAGCAACTGTACATGTATATGCAAGGTCTGATGTAGAGGACTCTAATATTGTCTATGGTGTGATCGGTGCTGTTGAGGTCCTTCATACTAGGGATAATCCGCCACCTTGGGAGGAAAGGCAGGCAGTCAGAAAGTACCTTTTCAGCAAAACAAGGATCTCATCAGTATTGGGTTTGGTTGAGACCAGTCCTCTTGAGTACACCGAGAAGTACAAGGAACTCTACGAAATCAGTTTGGCAAACTACAAAACTCTCGGTTTCCCTGTAACTCCTGTGATCACAAAACAGAACGATGAACTAATCCTAGAGGATCATGGGCGAATCGATTTCCTCTCCAAGAGTGAGAATCTTGTCCTAGACCTACTTACAAGTAGAGCAAAACAGATCGTCGTTATGGATGAAATTGCAGAACTCATCTGGGGAGATGCCAGTACAGCAAAGTTTTCCTTACAGGCCATATCCAAAGTTATTGAGAGAATCAGAAAGAAGCTAAGAGAACATGGAATCAACAAGCAAGTAATCTTCACCAAGAGAGGACAGGGGTATTTGTATTTTGAGTAGGCGGCACTAGTCTCTCCCAAGATCAAAATATAGCTTGAAAGCTATATTCCAAAATTCGCAAAATAGATAACACTCCTCCTATGGATAAGAAAATCCAGTCCATCAAATTTCCCAACTAGATAGGTTAGATTTGGCTTTCAAAGTAATAACACTTCCCATATACTAGATGTAGTTTGTATTTATATTGTAATTAATAATACTATGCCAATAGACAAGACAGATATACTTATTGTAGGAGGTGGTCCAGCAGGAATTGTAGCAGCTGTTTCAGCAAGAAAGAGTAATCCAGACAAGGATATTACATTGGTCCGGGAAAACAAAAGACATGTTATCCCTTGTGGTATCCCATATATATTTAATCGACTAAAGTCTGTAGCTGAAGACGAGATGCCAGATAAACCCTTGGAAGTGAATGAAATAAATTTAATAATTGATAAGGTAATTAAGATTGATTCAGACGAGAAGAAAGTTTTCTTTGAAAAGACTGAAGAACTGCACTATGAGAAATTAATTCTTGCGACAGGTTCTAAGTCGATATCAGTTCCTATAGAGGGTATTGATAAAGAGGGAGTATGGAAAATTGCAAATAATTTTGAATACCTAGAAAAACTTAGGGAAGCTGTGGTGAAATCAAAAAATGTACTGATAATTGGAGGAGGATTTATCGGTGTAGAACTTGCAGAGGAATTGAGTGGGATTTCAGGATTGAATATTAGTATTATTGAAAAATCCGAATACTGCTTATCAACAACTTTCGATGAACCATTTGCTATCACTGTTGAGGAGAGACTAAAAGAAAAAGGAGTAAATCTCTATACAAGTACAGTTGTAGAAGAAATTGTCGGGGAAGGGAATGTTGAGTCAGTGAGATTAGGACACGAAGAGATACCAGCTGATTTGGTTATTGTGTCTATTGGAGCAAAGCCCAATACTGACTTAGCTAAAGAATCAGGGATTTCTCTTGGGGGCTATGGAGGAATTGAGGTAAATGAGTATTTGGAAACAGATATCAAAGATATCTTTGCAATTGGAGATTGTGCTGAAACTAGATGTTTCTTAACCAAAAAATATATCCCCATAATGCTTGCTTCTACTGCCTGTCATGAGGCTAGGATAGCAGCATCCAATTTGTACAAAAGGGAAAGACTAATTCATAATGATGGTACGTTAGCTGTTTTCTCGACATGTATAGATGGTCTAGCAATAGGAATTGCAGGATTAAATGAAAAAAGAGCTAAAGAAGAAGGATTTGATATTGTAGTGGGTGAAAGTAAAGCTCCAAATCATCATCCTGGAACATTACCGAATACACAAGAGATAAAGGTAAAACTTATCTTTTGTCGGGATTCCGGGGATTTATTGGGTGGTCAAATTATGGGACCAGAAAGTGTAGGGGAAATGATAAATATACTTGCGTTAGCCATTCAACAAGAGACAGATGTATATAATTTTGATGTTTTGCAAATCGCTTCCCATCCCCTTTTGACTGCTGCTCCTACGATTTACCCATTAATCACTGCAGCTCAATCAGCATTAACTCAGATAATTAATAGAAACGATATCAGTGGGGATCAATAGATTAGTTATGTGATTTAAGCTGGGCAAAATCCTGTTTCAAAACCGTGAACTTTTCAGGCGAGTACAAAGCTACTGCTGGATGAAACATTGGGATAAATGACATCTTGCCATATCCCAGATTAATGGGATAGCTTTGACCATGACATTGAGAGATCTTATTTACCTTATTCTCCACACTAGCTAACTCGGCAACATATTCCATCGCAAATTTCCCCAAAGTTACTACCGCTTGTGGCTGAATGATCTGTAGTTGTCTCAATAAGAAAGGTGAGTAAGCCTCAATCTCTTGGGGAAGTGGGTTTCTGTTATTCGGAGGTCTGTCTTTAACCACGTTGGTGATGTAGATATCATCTCTGGATAAATTAATCGATGACAATAATCTGTCTAGTACCTTTCCAGACTTGCCTACAAAAGGTCTCCCACCTCTAGCTTCATCTAAACCTGGGGCCTCCCCAATTATCACTATCTTGGCGAAATGATCTCCTTGCCCAATTACAGGATAGAAACCATTCTGTGTGCGGTACTCATATAGTGGTGAGTCCCGCAGCTCAAACACCTCAGTTTTAATAGAACGCAACTGTTCAGTACGATTAGTTTCCATTGTTAATAATCTCAAGAATATCTGTTTTTACTGTATTGTCAAAGCCGGAAAATGCTCTATTCTCAAGGAAGATTATTGGGTAGTACCCGAAGGAGCTAGATACACCTTCACTCACACCGCCACTCTGATTACGATAGTTACTAAGCTGATCAGCAAAATCACTATCAGATGTTAAGTGTTCAACATAGGTAATACTATATCGTTGAAAGAAATCTAACGCCTCTATACACATAGGGCCAGTCCCATTATGAAATATCACCAATGCAGTATTATTCGTTGGTAATGGCTCTGGGACATCTGGTTGATCTGTCTCACCAATATCCGTTTGTGTAGAGTCTTGCTCTTCTATCAAAATACTTGACTCCCCCGAACTGGTAAACCAATAAACTCCTAAGCTAAGTAAAGCAACCAATATGATAATTCCGACTATTTTTGTCAATAGATATTGTCTCATTGTTAAACTATAGTTCCTCGATTGCGCAAGGATTAGCTACATTGGTTTCCTCCTTGTAAGGAATCAAAGGACGAATCTTTTCGGGAGTATATGGTGCATTCTTATTGATTGGGATTTGCCACATTGGTAAGTATTTATCTACAGTACCTAAATCATCTAAACCTACCCAATCTATATCTTCAGTATCCCAGAACTCTAACCACATATCATGCCATCGTTCTTTATACCCACCAATGTAGGTATGTGATACGCCAACAAACTTAGTCTCTTCTGTGGCTCGGGTCAAATCTGCCAAAATATCTTCTGGATTGCCAGCTCTTTCATAATAACTATAATCACAAAGGCTTCCATACTTAAACTCTGGGGTATCAATATTTGAAATAGACAGAATTTTTACATCATAGTCATCTGGTTTGTATACCGTCAGGGCTAACTCCGTTGTGCCACGCGCTGTTACATATTCAATTTCCATTTCTTCAGCAACTTGTAGAGTTACTTCATCAGAGGCCATATATCGAGAACCAACGATGCGAATCTCTGTATCTAAGGCTGCTTCGACTCTAGAAACTGTATCCGTTATGACAGTTTTTTGTTCCTCATAGGACATACCCCATAACGGAGCTTTTACATAGGATGCAATGATTTCTAGGTTTCCGACTTGCAAGATGGCTTTAAGATCTGTGGCGTTTGCTTCAGCGAAGTCTGGGCTCATCATTAGTAAACCTTTGATTCCTCTCTCATTCATAGCATTCACCATGTTTGCCAGTCCTTCTGTTTGCTGAAACTCTATCAAAACCATCATTGCTTGAGGATCTAATTCTTCAGCCATGGTCGGTCCAGTAGTATCTGGGCGGGAATCAAATATTGTGGCTATCAGCAATTGTCCTAACAGCAAAATCACTACACTTACTACTGCAATTACTACTGGGGAGAGCGACTTCTTCATCTTAATAATCTAATATGTAGAGTAGTTATGTAAATGTACTCCCAAATATTATCTTAGTCAAGACTGGGTGCATAACAGGAAACGCATAGATCTATAAACAGTGAATTTAGCTTTCAGATTAGTAGGATACTTAATAAACATATTTATGATATTATTCAGAATTTTATAAGTAGCAAATGAATAACACCACTCCATGGGATCATCTAAGTGATTTCTTTGATGTAAAAATTGATGATGACAATATTGAGGGAGGAGCTATGGATAACATCATTATTGCGTGGCCTCCTATGCTAGAAATAATTGGGAGGGCTTTCCCCAGCACAAGGAATAGGCATGCTCTAGATTTTGGCTGTGGCGTAGGGGAATTTTGCCTAAAACTCCACAGACTTGGATTCTTAGTCACGGGGATAGATAAGTCTCCAAAGATGTGTGATAAAGCTAGAGCTTACTTACCAAAAGATATAGAAATCATCTCTGCTGATTCTGCAAAGGTCGTTAGTAAGAAGAAATATGAGAATCTCCTTTCAAAATTTGGCTATGTACAAGTAGCTGAAGAATATCCAGAACTCACAGAAGATTTCTTAGCGAAATATCCACTGAGTGTTCCCCCAGATAAGGTTGCCCCATCACAAGACCCAGAGCATATGATCATGGCTTATAAGAAGGAGTGAAATTGGATGTGAGAATCGCATCAAGAGCGAATTAAAATGACCCCACCGGGAATTGAACCCGAATTTCCAGATTGAGAATCTGATGTCCTAACCGTTAGACGATGGGGCCATTGCACCGCGATTATATCAAAATGGCCTGATAATTAGAACTGTATTGGTCAAATGGATGCTAGAATCCGGTGATTTGTTCGGAATTTGATAATTTGGAGGTGATGTTTGAACAAAAAGAAGATTCGAGGAGGAATTGTGGCATTTATAGGTTTCTTGCTTTCGCCGCTAACGCCCATGAATGATCTTTTTGTGAATTTCCCTTTTGCCTACGCCATGGCCTTTCCAGTAGGTTTGCTTAGCCGAGACTTGTTTGTTCCTGCATTTATTGCAGCATATTGGCTGAGTAATATTCTGGGTTTGTACATGATGCACCGTGGCAAGAACATGATCAGTGGGAAGGAGATGGATTTTCGAGACGAGTTGAAAAGTACGATCGTGTGGTCAACAGTCTACACAATCCTCATTTTCATACTAGTACAGATCGGAATCCTCCAATTCCCGGAGGAGTTCTGGGCCAGAATTACTGGGAGCTGAAATGCTCCCGTTTCTTATTCTTTGCCCGCTTTTACAGTTTCCTCCGTCTCCCCCATCTGCCACATCAACTTCCCGAATTCAACTATCAAACCAATCCCAGTTGCGAAGAGGGCAATGGCCATCCCAATTCTTGCGATCGAATCTAGATCTCCACCATCCCAAAGTCCACTCAGATCAAAAGGATAAATCTGAATAAGGTTCCACAGAATCACCATTGAGAATATCAAGCCCACCAGATTAGCTGCAGAACGCATCATTTTCGTTGGCTGGATGATACTTACGCTTTGCATTGTGATGCTCACCATAGCTGCGATATTGATCAGAGGGAGAACCTGCAAGAAAAGTTCAGCGTTAATGAAATCAAGTTTGTCGTAGAAGTAGTTTGCAGCAGCCACAAATAGGGCTTGGAAAATGATATTTATTATGGCCTCAGTTTGGCGTCCCTTTCGCTTTAGCTCAGGAGAAGCATGCTTGTCCCAATCTAGTTTTTCGAGATCCTTCAGTTTGTCAAAAAATGATTTTGATTCTTGTTCCACTTGGGTCTTGTAAGATATACAATTGTACTATCTGGCTCTCACGAGATAAATACCGCCACTCGGTAACAAATCTGGCTATAATAGCTGAGTGAAAGAACGAGTTAAGACGACAATTCTCCCGGCCTCAATTTTCCTGCTGTGCATTGCTATAGTTGCCCTAGTTGTCTTTGTCTGGAGCGTTTTCCCAGTCATAAGTATCAATCGTGCAACTTTGCAGATGGCTGCAAACGATTTCTCTAGTGCCTCCCTAATCGAATGGAACAACACAATCGAGCAGTATGGATACGTTCTTGGTATCGATAGTGAAGCTACAGTCTTGGAGAACTTGAAGGAGTACTCTGAAGCATATGCGCGGTTCAACCAGGACAAATTGGTGGAGTTGATTCCGATACAAGTTGAGATTCTAGAATCAAATGAACAAGAGGTCCCAATTCCCCAAAGATACAGCATAGACAAATTTTTACCTGTGGGAGTTCAGTATATTCACTCAGCCGGAAAGGCGGGGCTAGTCGAGATCTCAGATATATCACTACAAATTGGGAATGATGAAACTCAGGAGATTCAATTAGCAAAACAGCTTCTCCCAGCACAACCAGATATTATTCGCCAGGGAACAAACGATTGGGAGAGATTTGAGCCAGTTGTTAGGAACCTACTTGAACAATTCCTCGAAGCAGCAATGGACAATGATCAGGAAACTGCCCTACAGTTTGCGGGGGCTGATACGCAGAATCTGAATCTAGGTAAATTTCAGTTTATATCTATAGACTCCTTGGTATTAGTCCTTGCAGGAGAAACTCTTCCTGAGCTTGGGGAACTAGTCCCAGTTGTTAGCATCAGTGCAGATAAATTCAGATGCCCAGATGAGCTGGCCCTTACGGTGGCATATAATCCCGAGGATTCAAGACTTGAGATTATGAATGTCTCTCAGGTGCAAGCACAAATTTGTACTCCCGCGCCTAGCAGCATCAATCATTCATGCACCGATTGCAGCTTGGCCCCTGTCGATAAGATCTATCGGTTGGCAGCAAGTTATATCCCAATGGTTGAACCTACCGGCTTGACAGGAGGAGGAAATCTGGTTTCTGAGGCCGCGCAAGCGCTCAGAGATATTTTTGCAGCTGCCGCGGCTCAGGGGATACCAATGACGGTAGTCTCAGCTTACCGTTCTTATGAGGTGCAGGTGAATACTTTTGAGTATTGGGTGCAGATAGAGCAGTCCAAGGGCTATTCTCGAGGTGTAGCGGAGCAGAGGGCAAATACATACTCAGCTATGCCAGGCCACTCAGAACACCAGCTTGGAACAGCAGTGGATATAGGCTGTGTGAATTGTTTCCCATTCGCAAACTCCCCTGAGAACCAGGTGATCTACTCATTTCTGGAAGCCTACGCGCATGAGTATGGCTTTGTGGTTTCTTATCCTCCAGACAGTGAAGCATTAACAGGGTATCAGTATGAGCCCTGGCACTTAAGGTACGTTGGAAAAGATATGGCCGAGGCGATGATGGCTCAGAACTACATCACTGCTCCAAATGTGTTTGTTACATGGTTCTTGTATCAGTTGGGGAGATATTAAAATCGGCCCCTTGTGGGACCGATTGTTATTCTGAATCTAGGTTCAATCCACTAAACTACTTCCTATACCCCGCTTCCTTCATATTGAATAATGCCACGACAAACAGAGATTCACTCCAACCGAGCGGAGTATTCTCATTATAGTCAGGTGAATTTGAGAAGAACAGCTCGGGCATTCCTTCTTTTGTATCAGCTTCAACTAGTTGGTCTAGGAACTGCTTTGCCCTCTGTATATCTCCCATCTGTTTGTAGATTATCGCAAGCCATGCCAGGCCGAATGTCCATTCGGCCTCTTCACTAAATCCATCTGGATTGCGGTTGTAGTACCGGTCTCCCTTGTACCTGATTACTCCATGTTCTCGAAGTAGGTGATACTCAACGTTTTCTAAGATCTCATCCCGCTCTTCGTCCGTGGTCACTTCATATGGCCAGATCAACGAGAGTTCTGCCAGATCGGCAAATTTCCTCTCAGATTCTCTTGGCAAAAGCTCTCTCAATGCGATTTCCCCTTTCTCAATCAAGTCCCCAGGAACGTCAATTTCTGGGAGGGTATCCACGGCCTTTAGTCCTCCAACACATGCCCCAATAGATGAGGCATGGAGCTCTTCATCTTCTTCCCACATTCCGGAATCCAGATCCTTCCAGTACTCAATACTTGCAAGGTATTGGATCAGTTTATTCGTGACTCTTATGTGGTCCTCTGATTCGAAAA
>Ga0255382_10176_pt1 | contig 10191 bp, 7 predicted proteins | sample ANMaggSeSYBR01H9_FD_182101 | JGI IMG/M metagenome (GOLD analysis project Ga0255382, IMG submission 182101) | Sediment cell enrichment communities from methane seep in Santa Monica Basin, California, United Staets - ANME aggregate JGI... | ecosystem: Environmental > Aquatic > Marine > Cold seeps >... | reverse complement strand
CAATCCATCGCATTCCCTCAACACCTGTTAAAGAAATCGTGTCTCTCTGTAGTATTCCTCCAGGCATAACAACAGTAACACCTGGTGAGTCAATAAAAGATTGCGCCAGTGGCAAACTGTTGGTTAACACCGTTAAATTTTTATGATCCTTTAAAAAACTACTTAACGCCAGTGCAGTAGAACTTATATCCAGAAAGATAGCTTCTCCATCATCAATCAAACGAGATGCGGCAAGCCCAATCTCATTTTTTTCGCGAATCTGTTTTTTTCGCCTTAAACTTAATGATAACTCAGGGATAGAAGTGGTCGCAATTGCACCACCATGTGTGCGAATGACCAATCCCTCCTCGGCTAATACTTGCAAATCAGTTCTAATCGTCACCTCAGAAACTTTAAAATAACGACTGAGACTTTGCACAGTCACCTGCCCAACTTCATTTGTTTTTTCCAGGATTTCTTCACGCCTTGTTTCCGGGTAGATATTCTTTGTCATAGCAAGCACCGCCTTTGCGTTAGCTTTCGTATCTCTTTCATTTTCTTTCTATTATACCAAATAATGAAACCTTTAGGAATGTGGCTTTTATCTAATTTCAATTCTCTGCAAATGAAAACTGATTAAGCTGGGCACTGTAGAATAAAAACCTTTTCAGATAAAATATAAATTCCAAGTAATATAGATTTAGCCCAGCAAAATTGCACTGGGCTAAAATAAAACTAAAACGGCTCCTCCAAATTTCAAGTCTGTCTGGAGTGATTCTTTACAATTAATGCATCAGTTGTCCACCGGTTACATTCATCGCCTGACCAGTAATATAACTGGATTGATCAGAAGCTAAAAATACAACCAGGTCGGCGACATTCTGATAACTACAACCTCGTTTCATGGGAACCTTATTTATATATTGTTTGCGTACTTCTTCTTCGGGGATTCCTAGTTTCTTTGAATACTGCTTATAGAGTGAATTTACCCATAACGGTGAATCTAACATATTCCCAGGACATACAGCGTTCACTCGGATTCCTTCATCTGCTACTTCTAGAGCCAAACTCTGTGTCAAACCTATCCCTCCGAATTTCGCTGATGCATATGCGGAATTTTTGAAGCTCCCCACTTTACCAGATTTTGAGTTGATTTGAACAATTGATCCTCTTTTTTGTTCTTTCATTACACGGATTGCGTGTTTTGCACAGATAAAATAGCCAACGAGATCCACTTCGATTACTTTTCGCCAGCGATTTATATCAAATTCAGTTACTGGAGCTGAGATCAAGATACCAGCATTGGCTACCAAAACATCCAATGATCCGAAAGTTTTAATGGTTTCATCGACCATCGAAGAAACCATCTCTTCATCTGTCACGTCTACCTGAATAGCGAGAGCTTTACGGCCGTATTTAGTCCGAATATCCTCTGCACATTTCTCAGCAGCTTCAATCTGCAGATCAGCAACAATAATATTTGCCCCTTCTTGAGCCAATCTGTGACATAGATACTCACCCAGTCCCTGAGCACCCCCAGTAACAATTGCGTTTTTTTCCTCTAATGTATTACAACTCATATCATACTCCTAATTTTTATTTATCAATTGAATTAATCCATAATTGCCATTAATCATCCAATCTTTATCTCTTGCCATTATGTTTAAATATTCGTCCTCTGATAATCCTGTCATTATTTCAGCTTTCAGGGTTCGAATCATCACCAAAGGAATCGGGAAATATTCCAAAATTTCTTCAGTATGGCTCGAGGGTTCCCATTTTCTGTCGCCCATTAATCTACGGTAATTAGCATCACCTTTCATAATAATCATAGATGAATCAGAAATTTCATCATAAAAGCCAGAACTCATTTCCTCAAACATCAAAAAAGTAGATAATTCTTCTGGCTCATTGATGGCAATTCGTCTATGCGAAATATGACCCTTGATTCGTTCAGCAAATTTCCTGCAATCTTCGCATCCTACCTGTTGTAGTTGATTGATAGAATCGACTCCATCTTTCCTCATCACATCAGACACAAAAAAGGGAGACGGCTTAACAAATAAACTTATTTTTTTCACCAATTGACTTTGCAGTAAAAAATCAATAAACAATAAATCGCTAAAAAATTCTCGACCGACATTATCAACAAAATAACTAATTTTTTCGACGCCTCCCACTAGAAAGTCTTGGATATTTAGTGAATGATCTATCAATTTCGTCAAGTGTGAGGCGCCTGTCAATTCTTTGTCCGAATGTGCAAGATTGACTGTTATGTTGCTTAGATCGGCTCTATTGCCCCATAGACAGGCATCTAGATAGGTTTCCATTTGCAATTCATTTTGCTCATGTAGTCTAAACAATCCCGATTCTATCATACCCATTAAATCGGATTCCATTAAGTTCTTTTTTTGCACCCCAAATGGATCAAGTAAAAAATTCTCACTTACTAATTCATGATAGCCTATGATTTCACATAAACGACGATAGAAATATGTTTCTGCAAATAACCATGGTAATTCTAACCAGGTTTTCCCCTCATATTCAGCTACTTTCGTATTCCAAAAGATGGCATTCTTTGATAGATTATTAAATGGGTGAATTATTCCAGAATCTATTTCTTCAATAAAACCACGAATCCGCTGGTTTATATCAATAGAGAAATGATTATCATCTATAACCCTTTTCAAAATCATCGGTTTACGAGTTTTTATTGTGAATTCAGCAAACGAATTATGGTCACTGGTCTTGATCAGTGGTGGTTTCTCATCAATATGCTTCATTTTCTACCTTTAATTTCAACAATAAACTTTCAACTTCCTTTATCGAAGAGAAACAATTATTTTCTGATTTTGCCGCAGCTGTCCCTGAAGCGACTGTCCATTTTGCCATCGTCTCTAATGATTCTTTTCTATCCATAGAATATATCAAACCGGCTAAAGCAGCATCCCCAGCTCCAACCGGGTTTCTCTCATTGATTTTTGGAGGTTCTACACGAATTGCTTTTTGAACAGAAGAAAGAATAATTCCCTTTTCACCCAAGGATAAACACACTAAGGGAATTGACTGGGCGAGAAAAGTGTTAATAATTTCTTCGTTTGAACACTTATGTCCAATTAGTTCCCATGCTTCAGTTTGGTTTGGTTTTACAATATGAGGTACTGCGTTCAACCCCATGCGTAAAGCCTCCCCACTGGTATCCATTGCGACAATGCAGCCTTTTGATTTAAGAAGAATGCAGATGGCTTTGTAAGCCCCGTCCGGCAATCCTAATGGCAGACCTCCTGAAATCACCCAGACATCACCTGCCAGCATAATTTTTTCTATATGCTTAAGAAAGGCTGTCCACTCCTCACCTTTTATAATTGGCCCGGAGTCATTCACTTTCAGGTATTTACCATTTTCATCTCTGATAACAGTGTTTGTACGAGTTTCGCCCTCGATCCAAAATATTGAATTTTCCACACCTTCAGAATTAAGTTCTTTCAGAATTCTTTTACCGGTATCTCCGCCTAGGAGACCAATCGCGATATTATGAGATCCCAAAAGGTTTAAAGCCCGAGAAACATTAAATCCTTTTCCGCCTGCTTGTGATATTTTGCGTTGTGCTCGAACAACGCCATTAAACAGAAAAGAATCAATATAAACTGTTTCGTCGAGTGCTGGATTTAGCGTTACTGTATAAATCATCTTAATTTAGCGACTGGCAAAACCATTTCCTCAATATTCAACCAGTCACGAATTCCATTACTATCTTCAATCAATCAACATCAAACGCAAAAATTCTTTTTCAGCAGCATTCGTCCACTCGCCATGTTCGAATAAGGCAAAAACAGTTGGTAATTTCTCTTTAAATTCTGGCAGAGAAGTCACAGGAAACTTCTTAATATGGTTGAAGATGACTACTTTTCCAGGATACTTTGCATCGTTGACAGCTTTTAAGCCATCGCGTCCATAATGTAATGACCCAACAGCAGCCACAGTTCGTGTTGCATTCAATTCACCCGATTCTATTTTGTTGAGTGTCAATTGCATATCATCTAATCCAGAGCCAGAATGACCAATATATCGGATATTCTGCTGGTAAACTTGCTCAAAATCTACTTTCACCATAGTTCCCCGCGCAATACCAGCAAAGATATTCATCAAACCATCTTTAGCCAGGTATCCCGAGATTTCTTCAATTAAAGGTGCAATAGGAGCTAAAACAATGACATCGGAAAAACCACCTTCATCCATAACGTCTTGTATTGCGGCTTGATAGCTTACTTTCTCCATTGGATTGAGAAGAACGAGATCAATCCCTCGTTCGGCTGCTTGAGCTGAGTAGGTATCACGCATATCCTGCAACCGCATTTCACTGACATCGGTGCATACAATTTTCCGGGGCGAGTTCTGAAACTCAATAGCACGTTGAACGTGCATGCGTCCAATAGGACCACCAGCTCCAGCATAGAGGGCAGTTCCACCACTCTGAAGAGTATTCCGAGGGAGACCACTCTGATACGTGGCAGAAATATCCGTACCGGCTGAGCCAATATATAACCAGCGATGATAATGAACCCTTCCTAAATCTAAAGAAACCTTTTTGTGTAATTTTTTATCTGCCATGACACAGTAAATACCAAAATTGTCTAATTTCGTGCTGCTGCGTTCGACTTTTTCTATATCGACACCCAGCATGATAATGTCGTCGACAAATTCTACGGGTAAATCATCAATTGTATCCACAATTACGACATTCGTACCGTATTTTTGGGCTTTCTTTTTAATTAAGGCAGTCATTCTCTCGTTTAGAGCAGTAATAAATACTGTTTCTGGATGCGAACTTATATCAAACCCAGTCGTCAGTTCGAAATCTCTTTCATCATTAACCCCAATAAACCATGCCTTTCCGCCAGCTTTCAGGGTCGTACGATATTGCAGGCTATACGCAGCAACAACACAGGCCCATGGCTCCGCCAAAGCCCCTTCTGCATAACCAGTAGAATCTTCCAATGCAAGCAGGTTATTATTTCCACCGTCGCTGCATAATACGATAGGTTTTATTACCCCATATTGAGACATTCCGCCTTGAAAATAATATCCATAAGCATAACTAACGCCTTTCTCATAAATATCAGCCTGAATTGTGAAACGTTGACCAATTTGATATTGATCTTTTAATTTCCTACCTACTTTTACTATTGTCATTGTCAATTCGTGGCCTAAAACGACCGGGTCCTCTGACATATTCTGATAGATCCTTGGGTGATCCTGTCCCTGTTTAATCACCTTGATATCCGAAAAACAAATGCTATCGGCGTCATGCCTAACGAGTAGTTCGTCATCGGAAATTTTGTCTATCATTTTTTCAATCGTACCGCCCTCTTCATCTCCGACATTATCCATGCCAGCACCATACACCGGTAAAATTAAATATTTCTCAGGAACTTTACCTTTCCCAAGAATATATTGTTGTAGTTTCTCCACCATGTGAACTCCTTAATTTGGTTATTTTTTTACTTATTATACTTTAATGAAAATCTGAAGTACTTCTTCAGGTGAAAGACCACTGCTTAATTGTTGAACTTTCTTGATAGAAGCTGTTGATGGCTCTACCCGTTTACCGATTTCGGTATAAAACTCATTTTTTAATTTTCGGCTCTTAAAATTATTTTGTGACCACTCACTTTGATATCCAAAAGATGCATGACGCTTGAGAATGCTGTGGCCATAAATAAAATAGGCACCATCAATAAATGCATCACGTACAGGAATCAATTCAGATACATTAAAATCGTCAACGAACTTCAAACCATAGGCATTCATCTCTGTTCCGACATTTATAGGTAAGTTGTTCTCTTTTGCCATAGCGACAAAGTCATATAGATTCTGTACCTTTTGCAGACGAATTTCATCATCTGCTATATTCCAATTGCGGTCTGGCACAATATTGACCGCAACAGCTCCCTTTTCGATCATTAGTTCCATCATTTCACCCATGGCTTGTTCTCCAGCTGTGGTGCCGTCTAACCATGTTATACAAGGCAATCCTCCACCTGCCAGAATCATTTGATGAACCTTGTCGACAATTGGAAATGATCCGGGTCCCGGCTGAACATAACCAATGCCACCGCGTTTCATTAACTTTTTACGAACGATATTTTTAAAACCAGGCAAATCTTTTTTCAATTCAATAATTTCATTTTCAGAAATATTCAGCTTATCAGACCAAAACAACTCAGGATTATCAATCCTTTCATCAACGGCCTTAACAATCGCTGTTAACATATGCCTTTCAGTTGCATTCCCTGCGGGTGTCAGCGGCAAAATTTCTTTTTCATAATCAATTACCAATGGTGCCAAGTATTCGTTTAAACGAATTAGCATTCCTCGATTACGTTCTTCTGCACGATGCCGCATATTGTCTAGTATCTCTTTACTATCAGAACAAATATTATCTGAAGTAAATCCTAGCCCCATATGATAACTAATTCCAGGTTCGCCTGGAGAATTTATTTCTCTCTTTGAAAATTGCGGTATAAAGACTCGTGTCTCAAGTCCAGCACTGCCCCGTACACCTACTACTTCACACGCATCTAAAAATTCTTCTACCCCATCAAGTACATCAAAATCAACAATTCCAACAAATTTGATGCCCATTTTCTTTGCCATCCATGCAATAGCTGAGGGAGAGTAGCCATAACCATTGAAAGAAAAGAAAGTGTGACAGTGCATATTTGCAATTTCTTTTTCTTTAGAAATTGTTATCTCGTTATTTACAACTAATTGCATCAATTCACCCAAAGCCGCAGTTCGGTTAGGTTTTTTAAAATCATTTAACTGAGCTTCCAATTGCTTTTGCCGATTCAACATATTTTTCACCTGTATTTTGCAAACATTTTCATTAATAGGAAATCCATTTCAATATTGCCAACCTGTTATTTTCTATTTTTCTAGGATTGCCGCGCGATATTTTTCATCCATTCGGTTGCTGATTCGTAACACATTCTCTTCGCTCATATATTCGACACCGCCGCAAGCATAAGCACCGACCAGTATCTTTGCCCACTTATCAGCCATCAGTTGAATGTTTAAAGCTTCTTTGGCTGTTTTTCCAAGAGCTACAATACCATGGTTCACCATCAAGAGAACTTTGGGCGACTTACCATAAGTTTCCCTATAACGACGGAATTCGTCACGAACTGCTAATGCCAATGTAAAGCCTGGATCAATATATGGAACAACTGCCGGCGCAGAACCACATACGACAATCTGGTCTGGACAAATATTTCCTAAAAAGGGGTTGGCACCCAATTTGCTGCAAAGAATCTGATTAACGGATACAGCGTGGCTATGTGCAATAAATTTTGCACCGCATTCTGCCATGCATAAGGCATGTAAGAATGTTTCAACGGATGGTTTAGGATATTCAGGACTAACTAATGAATCTTTTAATGCATCTGACACCTGCTGGTCGTCCAGGGCTTCACCATCTAAGTAAGCCAATGTCTTTTTCAAACTAACTCTGCTGAAGCCCTCGGAGCCAATTATCGGAAGGCTATGACCCGAAGCTTTTACCCAAAAAGTGCCATCCTCGCAATTCGCACTTGTGTTTCCTTCCCCCAAAATTGCTAGTTGGCGTTCTTCCTTGCCGATTTCATGTGAAAGCCATATTACTTCATCAAGTTTTTTCATTGCACCCATTTCAGTACTCCATTCCTTTTCTGCAGTTTCACTCAAAAACCAATAATTTGTTTCAATGTTACAATTATTAAAATTTCTTACAACAAAATTATACTAGAGTCTAAATATTCATCGCGAAATGGTAGAGTAATAAAAACTTAAAATGCAAATAAATAAAAATTTTTCGATTCCTTCCAATATTGTTGAGCTTCTTGCTTATTATGGGCAAGACCGGAGTGACCTGATTTTCAGTGAGGACGAAATTAAAGCAATCTGGTACGCCTTCACTTTTGCAAAAGATGCACACGAAGGTCAATTTCGACTGTCAGGTGAACCTTTTGTCTGTCACCCCCTTGCAGTATCAAAAATTATTCTAGATTTAGGTATGGATGCCGAAACTCTTATTGCCAGTTTGCTGCATGATGTTGTCGAAGATACAATATTTACGATTGAAGAAATTGAAGAGAAATTTGGATCCAGAATCGCAATCATGGTTGATGGTGTTACAACCTTAAAGCAATATGAAAATCCTGGTTCGAATGATGCAGAATCAATAAAAAAACTTTTTCTTGCAATTATCAACGATGCACGTGTTATTGTTGTAAAGCTCGCTGACCGTCTGCATAATCTAAGAACCATATCCCCCTTACCCCGTGAACGCCAGATAAAAACAGCAAAAGAAACATTGGAAATATACGCTCCTATTGCTGAACGACTTGGCATCTGGAGCATGAAAGGGGAATTAGAAGATCAAAGTTTTAAATGCCTTGAACCCGAAACCTTTCAAAGTATCCTTTCTTATCTTGAAAAATCGGAAGACGAGCACAAGGCGATCCTTAATAACTTGATTGAAATGTTGACCAAAAAGATGATTCAATCCAATATCCAACAGGATCAATTTTCCGTTATTGGACGTAGAAAATACATCTACAGCATCTATAGGAAAATGATGCAGCCTAAATATCAGGGGAAGGGGCTGGAAAGCATTTACGACAAACTTGGAATTAGAATAATTGTGAATACAATCCCGGATTGTTATGCCGTGCTGGGATTGATTCATGCAGAATGGGCACCCATACCGGGTGAATTTGACGACTATATCGGAATGAAACTCCCATCAGGTTATCAATCCCTACATACATCTGTAAAATACGGCCCTGACAAGAATGACATTATCGAGTTTCAGATAAGAACTTCCGATATGCACAATGAGGCAGAATTTGGGGTTGCCGCTCATTGGATTTATAAAGAAACAAGGCATGGCAAACGTGATATTGCGCTGGAAAACAAAATAAAATGGCTGCGCTTGATGCTCGATGAACCTCCTGTTGAGGAGGACGATCCAGAAACCTTTATGCAGATGTTGAAAACAGATGTCCTTCAAGAGAGGATTTATGTCTTCACACCACAGGGGGATATCATTGATCTTCCCACCGGGGCCACCTCAATTGATTTTGCCTATAGTATTCATACAGCAGTGGGTCACCGTTGTAGAGGTGCAAAAATCAACGGAAAATTGGTCCCTCTTGATTATCGTCTGCAAACAGGCGACCAGGTGCAAATCCTTACCTCAAAACAAGGTGGACCAAGCCGTGACTGGTTAAATTCAACATTGGGTCTTGTTAACACCCAGAGAGCACGTTCCAAAATTCGGCATTGGTTTAAAACACAGGCGAAGGAACAGAACCTCTCTCAAGGAAAATCCATGATTGAGAAAGAATTATCTCGTCTCGGTATGGACGATGCTGATCTTAACGTTCTAACAGCTTCTCTGGATTACAAAAGCGAATCTGATCTCTATATAGCAATTGGTTGTGGGGATTTATCTCTTCAAAGAGCAGTTAACCTGCTTTCCGATCATTATGGTGATGAAGAAGACCCGTTGTTGATGAAAATTCAACCAGCAGACCGCAAGGACGATCAAGACGCAGTTTCGGTCCTCGGCCTGAAGGGATTGCTGACCAGTTTTTCTAATTGCTGCACACCTGCACCAGGTGATCAGATAGTTGGATACATAACACGTGGTCGAGGTGTAACTATCCACAGAGCAGATTGTCCGAACATTCTGCGCCTCCAGGAAGATGAACGAGAGAGAATCATCAAAGTTGCCTGGGGTGAGCCCCAAAAAACGTATCCCGTTTCGATTGTTATTCGTGCTTATGACCGACAAGGGCTCATCGGTGATATTTCTACTGTTCTTAAAGATGAAAATGTTAATATTCTAGATGTAAAAATTAAACCAAGCCACAATATCGCAACAATACAACTAATGCTCGAAGTTATCGATATCGCGGAACTCAGCAAAATTCTGGCGCGACTCGAGACTCTGCCAAATGTAATTGAAGCCCATCGAATCAAACCAGGATAATTATTTTTAGGAACCTGATGAATGCTCATTGATCGCAAGAAAGATCTCCGCTACAACTATGCAGTTAATTTGATTGAAGCCTCCTTCTGGGGATTAGGATCAGGTTTATCATCTACAACAGCAATTCTCCCTTTATTCCTGCTAAAATTTACCGACTCAGCCCTGCTAATTGGGCT
>Ga0255382_10175_pt1 | contig 10206 bp, 10 predicted proteins | sample ANMaggSeSYBR01H9_FD_182101 | JGI IMG/M metagenome (GOLD analysis project Ga0255382, IMG submission 182101) | Sediment cell enrichment communities from methane seep in Santa Monica Basin, California, United Staets - ANME aggregate JGI... | ecosystem: Environmental > Aquatic > Marine > Cold seeps >... | reverse complement strand
GCCGAAATCCAAGAGCTTTACAACCAAGGTGCGCCACTGTTTTATGAAGATTTCTCAAATGGTTATGAACGCTGGTCATTCTATACATATACAAGTGGACTTCACGGAGAAGTGCCGCCACCAGAAATAATTGATGGAAGCATATATATTACAACTCACAATCAACAAAACACTTTATTAGCCGCGGGATCGACTATGTGGGATAACTACTCTGTAGAGGCAGATGTAACTGTAGAGCAGTCGCTCGACGATGATGGACGAGCATTTGGTCTTTTCTTTTATCTAAATGACGTACAGGAAACGGCTACCGGAAACTCAATGAATAGCTATTTATTGTGGGTAGTTCCGAGAGATAATGTTTGGTATTTGTATCGAGTTTTCCCTAGAGAAGGATCAATACCATTGCCAGTAAACTTATTGGCTTCAGGCGATCTAGCCGCACACCTAAATGGTCAACTTGAATTAGGTCAAGCTTACCATGTAAAAGCTTCGATTATTAATAATCAAATAACAGTATATCTCAATGAAACCGGCCAATCAGATAATCTTTTGACCACAGTTACTGTGATCAACGATTTGTTAAATGGCGGTATGATTGGCTTTGGAGGTGGCGATAGTGTTATTTCAATAGATAATGTAATTGTGAATCAAAACCAATAATGAGAGTATCAATATTTTTTTAATACAGGCAGGGTCAGCAACACCGGCCCTGCCTTATTTTTATCTCTTCTTTTTTTCTGACCATTTAACGTTCAATACCTGCATAACCCCGCCTGTTTGCAATCCCGGCCGGCGGGGTTTTTATTTCCCAAACCTGCCCTGAATTTTGCGCCTTCAACCAGCCCCAAAATCCCAATTACACCACACACCCCAAATCTCCGCAACGGAACACCCCAAATCGTGATACCACCTCACCAATTCCGCCCAACTCTAGCCAAACCCCCAAATCCGTGCTATGCTAATCCATAACCAAACTCATGCGCCCAAACCCGTGAGTTTTCCTGCCCAAATTCGTGACTTAACCACCCATCCTATGCCAACAACATCCACTTCCAAACAATTAAAAAAGAACCACCACTTCCACCTATTTTGGCAGTACCGCAACCAACCTGCTGACACCAGGGCTGATCTTTGCCCCTATTGCCAGAGTAGGGAAGTGGTTAAGCGCGGCCAGCGCCAAAAAAAGTTTTAAACTGTTCAGCTCTACCGCTGCAAAACATGCGCTAAAACCTTTACCGCCCAGATCGTCAAAGGCAAACATTACCCGCTTCGTATGATCCTGGACGGCATTTCACTTTACAATCTTGGTTACACCCGAAGCGAAGTTTGCCAACTAATCAAAGAAAAATACGGTCCTGAGCTTAAGCCATCCACGCTTACTAACTGGGTCAATGAGCTCACACCACTTTGCCGTTACACTCGGCTCCGGGATATAGCCACCAAACTCTACGGTCCGCACCAGATCATTAAATCAGTCACCCTTAACCACCAGCAGGTTTATTACTACCGCTACCACCAGGCCAAACTGGACATTTTGCTTAATCAAAAAGAGTTCAGCCACCATCGCTTCCACGACCTTGCCTCTTATCTTAATTCCATTGAAAAACACTGCCCGCACAATTATTTTCAAACCGGCTTCCGATCTTCGCAAGCCTTAGCTAAATTTGACCTTCATAACGTAGCGATCGCACAAAAACAAAACCACGCCACCCGGATGGCCCAACTTGTAATTCAAGCTGTCGGGCACAACCGGCTCAGGCATGAAGCCTTGCAGCAGTTTATGCTGGCTAATGATTCCGTGACCGTGGCCATGGAGGTGCCGATTTATCTCCAGCCTCAAGACATTAAGCATTTCACCAGTAAACTAGGATTTAAGGTTCCTTTAGATAAAAGAAAAGGGGAAAGGGGACAGGCAAATAATGAGATGTCAATAAAAATAAAGCGCCTGTCCCTATTACTACTACCCATAGTTCTTCTCAGGAAAAATCGGCAGTCCATTTATCATATGATAATTTTTCCTTGACATGTTTATCATATGATATATAATGCTTTCGAAGTTTTTTGTTGACAGGAGGTGGTAATTGGTTGACCTGCCCCAATTGAAATCGGCACTTTTTTTAAAGGAATTTAAACAGTTAGTTCAAGAAGGGGGGCTGTATGTCGTTAATCGCCTTGACCAACAAAAGTCCCTGGCTGAGTTAGGATTGACAAAGGAGGCCTGCACGATCGATATACTCGGACTGTCAGTGACAGATTATTGCAAGGGTCCTCAGCCAGATAAGGATAGGCCGGGTGATATTTGGGTGTTTGGGAAAGAGATCGCAGAACGGGAGGTATATATCAAGCTGAAAATTGTACAAATTGGGTCTCATAAGATTGCCAAATGTATATCATTCCATACTGCCGAGCAGCCACTTTATTACCCCTTTAAATAAACGGGGGGAGGTGAATACCATGAAGCAAATTTGCCCAAATTGTGAAAAGATAACCGATGTTCAACATATTAAAACTGATGAGGAGATTACTGTTAAGGGTGAGAGGATTAATGTCCCTGTTGAATACTATAAGTGCCTGGAATGTGGTGCTGATTTTGATGACCCTAAATCAAAACATGATCCTTTGGCTATTGCGTACAGGGAATATCGCCGTCGTCATGGAATGATGCAACCTAAAGAGATTCGGGAATTAAGGCATAGATATGGATTAACCCAAAAGGAATTCTGTAAACTCTTAGGTTGGGGAGAGGTAACACTGAGCCGTTATGAGAATGGCGCTCTTCAGGATGATACTCATAATACTATTTTACAAATGATAAAAGATCCGCGTAATTTACTGGGCCTTATTGAACTGCAAGGTGACTTTTTAGCCGAAGAGAAAAAAAACAAGCTTATTGGATTGTTAGAAAATGCTGTAGAAGAAACACATTCATTCCCTTCTATTTATTCGGAGCACTTCGGTAAATATGGGCCTGACATTTTAAGTGGTTTTAAGCAACTGAACCTAAATAAGCTTTTCCAGGCCATTATTTTCTTTTGCGTGGATGGTGTCTTAAAGACAAAGCTTTGCAAACTCTTATTTTATGCCGACTTCAAACATTATCGGAATGATGCTTCTTCGATCACCGGTGTTAGGTATGTTCATCTTAAACTTGGCCCTGTGCCTGATAGATATGCATACTATTTTGCAACACTGGAAAATGAGGAAAAAGCAATTAGTGTTGATGAGGTTGATTATGGGGAATACATTGGCGAAATGTACCACGCTGATATAAAGCCGGACTTGTCGCCTTTTTCAAATTCCGAGATAAAAACGCTGATTGAGGTTAAAGAATATTTTAAGAATTTTGGCGCACGGGAGATCAAAAACTTTTCTCATAAAGAAAAAGGGTACAAGGAGACCTATGATGGTCAGAATATTTCATATGCCTACGCTGAGGACCTTCAAATATAAAAGGATAAGCGCTCGGTGAGAATTTAAATACGTGAAAGGAGCATAATATGGGAAAAACGAGAGACACTTACAAATACTATTTTAAAAAAGGCAACGGAATTGTTCATGGTGGAATTACAGATAACTTGGAACGTCGCGAACAAGAGCATAAACAAAAGTGGCCTAATGGTCATATTTTCCAAGTTGGACGCCGTACTACGGAAGATGCTGCAAGAGAATGGGAGAAAAAGAAAGGCTTCGCATATGAACGACTCTGAAATAATACTGATTAAGTATCAAACATATATCAAATTGTGTGGTAATAATCATTCAAAACCCTTATCATTTAAAAGCAGGTGGTATTGGAAATGCCCGAAACCATACAGATTGAAAAGACCTTAGCAGAAGCAGTCACAAAATTTGTGGATAGTCTTCATCATATATACTCAGGGATAAAGGTAAAGCCGGTTTCTAATTATGAGGATGAAGATTTTACGTTTGAAATAAGTATTCCGAAGGATCTTTCTATTGATGAGGTTCTGGAGACCTCCCACAAAGAGTGTATTAAAGTAGAAGACGAATACGATCTGTTTATTCTTCCGAAAGTCATTTATAAGCAATAATAAATGAGTCCAACTGTGTGAGGGAATTCCAATACTGTAATACTTTACCTGCTGCGTAAAGCGGGACACCCCTAAAGTTCTAAAAAACTCAATATAGCCAACATTAATTGAAATGGGGGATGCCCGTGAAATATTGGCTTTTTCGTGGTGAGACGGGGCGGAGATTCTGGAGTATTTTTTTTGGGATTATTGTCAGCAAGAATTGAGTAATGAAATCGGTGTCATAAACTCAAGGATAAAATCCTTACGGCCTGCCCTGGTGCAACATCCCGGGACGCAGCTATTATCGCTGCAATATTTACAAAGCTGAAGTTATAGAACATATGCATTGCGAATCAGGTCTGGGCCAGGGATAAATTCCATCCGAGCCTATTGAGAAGTTATGGATTTCGGATTTAACATTGTGGTTTTCGTGATATGTTCCAGATAAAAAAATTTTTTGTGGCCAAAAAAACACCAATTGTATTGCTAAAGACTAAAATGGTACCCCCTAAAGACAACACAAAATCAGAGGGAAAGCAATTTAGGCTCGTTAAATTTTTTGCCTATGCGAGCTTTTTTGTCCTTATTATAGTCAGTTTCCCCTTCTCAATGGTCATTTCCCAACAGGCCAAAGATATTCTGATGAAGAGCTATGAGAACTATGCCTTACTTCTGGGCGAGAATCTAAACCACCAAGTTTTTCAAAATTTTGTGATACCTGTCAACAGACGATTTGGTTACATCAGACTGAGGGAAAAAGAGCAATCTGAGTGGATGGATCGGATCGTAAGGAACACGATCCACAGTTTCAATATAGACCTGGTCAACATCTATGAAACCGATGAAGCCGTGATCGCATACAGCACTGACCCCAGGCTGATAGGCAAAAAAGTAGAAGGAACTTCAGGATATAAAAAGGCGGTCAAAGGTAATCATTCCTCAGGGTTGATATCCGGGGCAGATTATCTTTGGGGGCTTGGTATAGAATGGATAGGGGGTGAAAAGAAACTCAGGACATATATTCCCTTCAGAGATGTGGACCCCTACACGGGTGACAAGGGATATGTTGGAGGTGTTTTTGAGTTGATCCAGGATCTGACCAAAGAATATGAGTCACTGGTCAAATTTCAGTATTTTATATTCGGACTTTCCAGTCTAATCATGGTCCTAATATTCGTGGCGCTTCTCCTGATCGTCCACAATGCTGAAGTGATTATAGAGGAGAGGGCTAAAGAGCAAAGGGAGCTTGAGTCTCAATTGAACCACGCTGAGCGCCTGGCCGCCCTGGGTCAAATGGTTGCCGGTGTTTCCCATGAGATCAGGAATCCCCTGGGGATCATTCGAAGCACAGCAGAACTACTGGGCGGAATGCCTGATTCTACTGACGTACAAAAAAAACTTTCGAGCGTTATCACAGAGGAATCAAGCAGATTAAACAATATTGTCACGGAATTCCTTGATTTTGCCCGTCCCCAGGAACCCAATTCCCAGGAATGCTACCTTGAAGAAATTATCAACAAAAACCTCCAGTTTCTCAGCCCCGAACTTGATAAGGAAAACATTTCTGTATATGATAATTTAGATGGCCGGCCTTTAAAACTCAGGGCTGACCCACAACTCCTTTACAGGGCTTTCCTCAATATTTTTATGAATGCTATTCAAGCCATGGAAAATGGCGGTAGCATGACCGTGGATGTGGCCGAGAAAAAAGACCATTATGTGGTAAGTATTGAGGATACAGGCTGCGGGATTAGACAGGAAAACCTCAGCAAGATCTTTGATCCTTTTTTTAGCACCAAGGATAACGGAACCGGACTTGGGATTTCCATTGTCAGGAATATTATCGAAGGACATAAGGGTTCCCTATGGATCGAAAGCACGGTCGGAGATACGCCAGGGCAACATGGCACAGGGACAAAGGTCTTTATAAAATTGCCAAAGGGATAAAGGATGATGGGGTCGGAAGTCGGAATGTGGAATTCGGATAAAGAGGAGCCATGAAATATGGACACCATCCTGATTGTGGACGACGAAAAAAATTACCTGTTAGTTCTTGAGGCCTTACTGGGACCGCAAGGGTATGAAATCATTACGGTCAATAATGCTCATGACGCCCTGCGTTCAGTCCGGGAAGCAGACCTCGATCTGGTCATTACTGATGTGAAAATGCCGGGCATGAACGGGATGGAACTGCTTGAAGAATCCAAGAAAATTAAGCCCGAGCTTCCGGTTATTATTATGACCGCCTATGGGAGCATAGAAATGGCTGTGGAGGCCATGAAAAAGAATGCCTACGATTACATCACCAAGCCCTTCCAAAATGAACAGCTAAAGCTGACTGTTAAAAAAGGCCTTGATAACTACCGTCTTATCAAGCAAAACAAATTGTTGAGCCAGGCCCTTTCAGATCGCTTCCGATATGGGAATATGGTGGGAAAGAGCAAACCCATACTCAAGATCTATGATATCATTGAAAAGGTCGCTCAATCCAAGGCATCCGTGCTTATCACAGGACCTTCAGGCACTGGAAAGGAACTCATTGCCAAGGCTATTCACTATGGAGGATCACGAAGGGACCGCCCCTTTGTCTCTATCAATTGCGGCGCTTTGACAGAAACCCTTCTTGAGAGTGAGCTCTTTGGGCATGAGAGAGGCGCCTTTACCGGGGCCGTAGCCCTGAAAAAAGGTCGATTTGAACTTGCTGATGGTGGAACCCTTTTTCTTGACGAAGTTGGTGATATGCCTCCTCCCCTCCAGGTCAAACTCCTAAGAGTACTACAGGAAATGGAATTCGAAAGGGTTGGGGGAACCAGGACTATTAAAGTAGATGTTCGTGTACTCTCTGCCTCAAACAGGGATATTAAAGACGATGTTGCCGAGGGCATATTTCGGGAAGATCTTTTCTATCGGCTTAATGTAATTCAAATCGAAGTTCCCCCTTTGCGTGAAAGGGTTGACGATATTCCCCTGCTTGTGAAGCATTTCATCGAAAAATATGTAAGCGATGAAGACAAACCAAAAATAGAACTAAACCCCGAAGTATGGAAAGCCTTTTATGCCTACTCATGGCCTGGCAACGTGAGAGAATTGGAAAATGTTATCGAACGAGCCGTGGTCCTTAGTTCAGGAGGTGTTGTTACCGTTGAGGAATTACCTGAAGAGTTGATTGGGGCAGAAGCCGAATTAGACGTGGATAGGTTTATTCCTCCCGATGTGCCCCTGCCGACAGCACTGGAGCGAATTGAGGAAAAGCTAATAAGAAGGGCACTGAATCAGTGTAATAATGTTCAGGCCCATGCAGCCGAAATGTTAGGAATCACAAAAAGCTTGATACAGCACAAAATGAAAAAGTACAATATCGCGGTATAGAGGTAAAAAATATTGTATCCCTATTTTATCAATAAATTAAATGTGATATCTGATGTGGCTCCTAACCTGGCGTTTTTTGGTACAAAATTTTGTACTTTTCATGCCCAAAAATTAAAAACTGAAATAGCAAATCCCAAAACAATATCTCAACAAAACAGACAGTTACATACTAACTGCGCGCAAGGTCCATTTTGGCAAACAACTTGCAATAAAAAACGGGAAAGTAATCACTCTTTCCTCCTAAGAGCACCAGCCGCCTATTTGAGCGGCTGGTTTTTTTTGGCCCTAATAACCTAAGCGCCTAAGGGCCCGTGTATCCCTGGTCCAGTTCTTTTCCACTCTCACTATCAGATCTAAATATATCCGCACCCCGAACATTTTCTCCAGCTCCAGCCTCGCCGAGCGACCGATTGCCTTGATCATTCGCCCCCTTTTTCCAATGAGTACCGCCTTCTGGGAGTCCCTTTCCACATGAATACGGGCCGCAATGGCAAGAAGATTTTTCGCGGGTATCTCTTCCATTTTGTCCACTGAGACCGCTGATGAATAGGGCAGCTCCTTGCTTGTGTGAGAATATATTTTTTCCCGAATGATTTCAGATACCAGGGCAACCTCTGACTGATCTGTTTTCATATCCAGGGGGAAAAACTGAGGACCCGGCCTTAAACTCTCTTTTAGCCTGTCAAGAAGCCTGTCTAAGCCATCCCCCTTTATGGCAGAAACAGGAATAATATCCTCAAAATCATATACTTGCCGGTAATGGTCAATAACTGGCAACAAGTGCTCTTTTGCCATCATATCGATTTTATTAATGACCAGGATACAAGGTTTTCTCATTCTTTTAAGGTTTCCCACAATGGATGAAACTTTAGGGTCATTGGGATGGCCAATTTCGATCATTAACAGTACCATGTCCACTTCACGACAGGCTGCACGCGCGGATGCCACCATGCTTTCGTGAAGGGCTGATCTGGTGTTGTGGATGCCCGGGGTATCCATAAATACAAGTTGAAACCCCTCTCCGTGGTAAATGCCGAGGATGCGATTTCGTGTTGTTTGCGGCTTGGGGGACACGATGGCCAATTTCGTTCTTAGAATATGGTTTAAGAGGGTGGACTTGCCCACGTTGGGCGGGCCTATGATGCCTATGAAACCAGATAAAAAAGTCATATTGTTTCAATCCTTACCTGTCCTGGAAGAACCGAATCATCTGGCACGACGCTGATGACTCCCGCACCCGTCTTTTTCTTTATCAATTGGAGACCCTGATTTTTGTACCCTCTGACCAGAGAAATCTCACTTTTGGGCGCCCTGATTTTGATCTGCGAAACCACGCCCCAACCTGGCAGGTTTTTCTGCATATTCTGGTAATGTATATGTGACCGTACAAGAAACCCGAAAGCAGTATGCCAGGGGCCCCCCACAATCTGTCCCTCTTCCAACAAAGTGGGAGAACTCATCAGCCCGATCCTGATGACAGGAATCCCCTGGTTTTCAAGTCGAACGCAGCCTTCCGCACAAATTTCAACGGCATCCTCAAGTCTCAAGGGTTCATATCTCCCCTTCCGGAACAAGTAAGCCAATTCTGTCCCCCGGATAACGATTGCTGGGTACAACCGGACCATATTCGGCCTCAATTTAATGACTTTTGTGATCGTTGATCTAAACCTTTCCCTGGAATCTCCAGGCAGGCCTGGCATAAGCTGGATCCCCACTCTAAACCCATACCGCTTCAGCACCTGAACCGCTTTAACTGTATCCTCAGCCGTGTGCCCTCGGTTTGAAAGCATCAATACGTGCTCATCCATAGATTGTGCGCCCAACTCCACGGTTAAGACTCCATAGCCTTTCATTACCTCCAAACGGTTTTCATCAAGGGCGTCCGGCCGTGTAGAAACCCTGATAGACTCGAAAAAACCCTGTTTCACGTAATGGGCCGCTGCCTCAAGCAGTTCGTTCATTAGATCCAGCGTAAGTCGGGTAAAAGTGCCGCCATAAAAGGCCACTTCCGGTTTTCTCCGCAGATCGAAGTCCTTGGAATGGATAGCCTTGTCAAGAATCGCCTCCACATGAGTTCTATTGATCGCTTCGCCGGGTTGTGAGGTTATTTTCTCCTGCTCGCAAAAAATACACCGATGAGGGCATCCCTGGTTGGGGATAAATATAGGTACAATTAAAGGTTTTAACTTTCTTTCAGGCACAAAAAAGCCTCCCTGGCCACTTTTTGTTCGGCCTCTTTTTTGCTCTTTCCCTCTGCTTGTCCTAATATTTCTCCATTGAGCGTCAATACTATAGTAAAGGTTTTGTCATGGGCCGGGCCACTTTCCCTTACCAGGCGGTATCTGGGAAGTGTTTTACAAGTTTCCTGCGTGTATTCCTGAAGCAGGCTCTTGAAATCATGGACCATTTCCTCAGTCTCTACTCTGTCTAATAAAGGTATAAACAATCTGGTAATGACCTCCATAGTCTTATTGAATCCTGCATCAAGATAAACAGCACCCAAAAGTGCTTCAACTGCATCTGCCAGTATAGAAGGTTTTTCCCTGCCACTGCTTTGTTCCTCACCTTTACCAAGGAGAAGATAGTTCCCCAATTGCAACGTCAAAGCAACACGGTAAAGCCCTAACTCGTCAACCACGAGGGCCCTGTACTTTGATAGCGTCCCTTCTTCGGCATCTTGAAATCGCTCCATGAGTAAATCACTGATAGCCAGGTCCAGGACCGCATCTCCCAGGAACTCCAGGCGCTCGTTATCTTCCAGATTTGCATCGTCCTGTTCATTTACATAGGAAGCATGACGAAG
>Ga0255382_10174_pt1 | contig 10223 bp, 17 predicted proteins | sample ANMaggSeSYBR01H9_FD_182101 | JGI IMG/M metagenome (GOLD analysis project Ga0255382, IMG submission 182101) | Sediment cell enrichment communities from methane seep in Santa Monica Basin, California, United Staets - ANME aggregate JGI... | ecosystem: Environmental > Aquatic > Marine > Cold seeps >... | reverse complement strand
ATGCTCAGGCCTTTTCAGGCCTTTTATTAGGAAGGACACCCAGGAGGTGATACGATGGATTTTTATACAACTGTATTAAGAAAAAGTGGCCCATATTGGGTTGCCTTATGTTTAGAAAACGGAATTGTCGGACAGGGTCACACAAAGGAAAAGGCGGTCGCAAAGGTAAAAGAAGCGATAGAATCTATTGAGGAAGTTCTAAAGGCGGCCGAAGATATTTATTCTGCTCCTTTGTCAATAAAGGAGTTGCATGAATTTTTGAAGGTAGAAGGCTTGGAGGCCATTCCAGAACCGTTGGAAATGAGAGCGTTATATGCCTAAAAATGTGCCATCTTTGAAAGCAAGACAACTCATCCGACTCTTGGAATCCGGTGGCTGCAAGTTTTATAGAGAAGGTAAGGGAGATCACAAACTATACGTGCGTTATGTTGCGGGAAAAAAGAGAGTAGTGCCCATTGACATGGGTGAGAGGGAGTTTTCACCACCTTATGTTTTAAGAATATTTCGCCAGTTTGGATTTACAGATGGAGAAATAGATGGGCTGCTTAGATAAATGCCCAACAGACCCAGTAGACGTTTTTGATAGATAATAAAAAAGTTGTAGCTTCTTTCCGCTCCTGGCGGATTATTCTTCATCACTTTCATCAGGGAAGTTATGAAAATAAAAGAATAAAATATCCTGCCTGTCCCGTTAAATTCCGAAGGACAGCGAAGCGTATTTAACCGGGGTAAAATCCAGTAAATTCTGTCCAGATAAAAGGAACCAATAAACCAATGGACGTAAGATGCCCTAATAAAATGAAGTTAGTCCAGTTAGTCAAGGACGTCCCCCAACGTCTCCCCAACAGCCTTTATCCCTTGATTTTTATGACTGGATGCATTTTTAGGAAGGACACGTCGGGTAACCGATGCCTTTACCCGGAGCCATTAGATGACGTCCATTAGATGACGTCCATTAGATCCTGGATTTTATTTGGATAGTCCGAGTCTCACATTTTCTTATTATAATAATCAAGGTTTGACCCCAGCTCTGGATATGGCTATCAAAGATATCAAGGATAATTACGACCTGTACGTTGAGAGGTTAAAAAAATGGTTGAGAAAATAAGAAAATCTGAAGAAGAAAAAGTCATTGAGATGCTCAAACAAGAAGGCTTCCGTGAACTCAGCAAGAAAGAGATTCAAAAGGAACCCTATAAGTCCATTTATAGGCTGCCTGAATGTTTCGATGAAAATACAGGAACGCCGGAAAGTCAAATTTCTGGAAGATAAATCAACACGTGCGTACTCATAGGCAGCAATGATGATGGATAAATTAACAAGTCACCTGCCCCCATAACTCACAACATAACGTCCCCACCCGCAGCAGGATGCTTTTTTAGGAAGGACAATGAAAATAACGGAAATATGAAACAACGTCCCCCATTATATGCGTCCCCCATTACGATCCGGAAATTATAAGCGAATATTTGATATAAGCTCAAAATGTAACAACGTCCCCCATTACTTCCGATGAAAAAGATGGGTGCCTGGCGGAAAAAACAGTTGAAGATGTTCTGCGGTTTTTTGGAAAAAATTTAAAAGAATCCCGCCGAAGATACCGACAATTTGTGGAAAAAGGAATTAAGCAGGGTCGGCGTGAAGAGCTGCAGGGCGGAGGGTTGGTTCGAAGTGCTGGTGGTGATAAAAGAGGTCTTTTAGGAAGAAAAAAAGGAGAGCGTGAAAAGGGAGATCAACGAATTTTGGGTAGTGGGGATTTTGTTGCTAATGTCATAAAAAATGCTCACGAAACCATGGATCAAACTGCCCAATTTGATATTTCATTGGATGAACTAATTTCCAGGATTTGTGCCGAACATAAGATTAAAGTCAAGGATTTGATCTCCAAAAGCCGGAAGCGCTACCTCAGCAAGGCAAGGGCCGAGGTATGTTACCTGGCTGTGGATAAATTGGGTTATCGTGGTGACGACGTGGCGCGCAGCCTAAAAATAAGTGGTAGAGGTGTAAGCGATTGCCGGCAGAGAGGAAGAAAAATTCTTGACAATACGAAAGTTATAAACGAATATCTATCATAACTTCATAATGTAACAGCGTCCCCAATTCTGACTATGCCTCATGAATATTGACTTTCCTAAAGCAATGCCATATTATTTTTATTTCTGGAGAATGGGTGTTGCTTTTTTTGTATAAACCTCTTATAAAAACAGATAATTACATAACAACTTAACAACTGGTCATGTAACTCAAGCGGCGGAGCTGTAACAAGCTGAGAAGTAGCCAAAATAAGTTGACAAAGTTGCCAGCGTCCCGTCCCACGAAACCTTTAAGATAGCCCGTAGAAGATACCGCCAGTTTGTTAAGAATGGAATAGATCAAGGAAAACGCCCTGAATTCCAGGGAGGTGGGCTGGTCAGGAGTGCCGGTGGAGAAAAAGCAGGCCTTCTCGGGCGAAGGAAGGAAGAACGCGAAAAGGGAGACCAGCGAATTTTGGGCAGTGGTGATTTTGTGGGTGGTGTTTTAAGGAAGGCTGGAGAAGAATGGGAATCGCAAACAGGTCCCAGACCATCTCTTAAAGCCTTAATAAATACTGTATCAGAAGCCTTTGATCTGTCTTCTCAACAATTGAAGTTAAGGAGTCGAAGAAAACCTATTGTTGATGCTCGTTCGGTTCTTGCACGGGTTGCAGTCAGAAATTATGGTTATAAGGAGTCAACAATAAATAACTTCACATTTTTGTTGGCCGAATCGTGTAATTCCAATTAGGCAAAATATCATGATTTTCCAATTGAAGTTGAGACATTTCCTTATCAGAAATTTTTTGACCATACTTATATCTCTTCCGAACCAAGGTCGCTTTTACTTTTAATCCAGGTCCTTTCTTAGGAGTTGTTTTTGTCTTTCTCAAATATTTAAGTATTGTTTCGTAGCTATTCAGTGGTACCCCTTTCCAGTTATTGCTGATGGCACTAAATAAGCGATGTTCAATCGGGTTCCATTTTGATGCGCCTGGCGGATAGTGACAAACCGTTACGCAGAGACCGAATGGATCACATAGCTTCTTTTGTAACTCATATTTCCATGCTCTTGGGCGATATCCATTACTTCCTCCCGCATCCGCCAGAATGAGAAGCTTTTTGCATCCCTTATATTGTTTAGAGCCGTCCTGCTTCCACCATTTGGCAATCGATTCTACTGCAAAGGCCGGCGTATCATGATCAATGCCCACAAACATTGAACCTCTATTGGCCAGAATGTCATAAACACCATAGCCTATGGCGATTCCTTCAGCATACTGCTTGAAATCGTGATCGCCTACTTCAAAGGCTTTTTTACGCCATGCAGATCCATTGTTTTTGAAATCGCCTACCATCTCTTTCTTCTTGGCATCTACACTAATACTAGCATTGCCCTCATCGGTAAACTGAGTGCGGATACCATTGATGTACTTAAACTGTTTATCTCTTTGCGCTTTTGCTTCGGGCGTCTTTCTTGCACCTAAAGCCTTCTTTTTGTGATTGACTTTCAATGAATAGCCAAGATCTTTCAAAAGTCGGCCAACAGACGTTCGATTAACCTCCTTTATACCCAATGATTTAAGTTCATGAGTTACCTTTTTGGTCGTTTTCCTTGTCCACTTTAAACCGGTCATGGGATCACCAGCCGTTTCGTACTCCATCAATTCTTCTATCAAGGCGATGATTTGCGACGTTTTTTTTCCAGAAACTTACGACCCCCGCTGACTCGGCGAACCTTATCTGTTTCTATTTCACCACGGCATAATTCCTTACGACCTTTGGCCACCGTATGCATATCCAAACCAAACAGATGCGCTATCTTCTTGTCCCCTCCGTAACCCAGTTTGATGGATTCCAACCCGGCGAATAAACGCCGTTGTTTCTCATCCAGAAGACTAAGAAACAATTCAACCAGCGTTTTTCCTTCTTGAAACACCATCTCTGAACTCATAGATTCAAGCGTAGAATCTTTAATGATTTGATGCTTCTTTCTATCATTATATTGACGATTGCGTTTCCTCATCCTTGATGAACAATAAAGATAACGCCCGGCCACTTTCTGCCTGGAAATTCTATTTTCCTTCAAAAGTTTTAAAACCGCCACTCTGACAGTTACGTGTAACAGGCTCTCTATCTCATATTCAAAATACCCGGACACACTACGATCAACATGATGCGCAATTGCGTTGAGTAAAGAACCTTGCTTTGAAAAATGAACGGCGCGACATGACCATAATTCTTTCGCATCGAATCTGACAACCTCAGGAACGGTATAATACTTTCCCCGGTGTGAATAACTGCGCAAATAGTGCAGTTCTCGAAGCTTCCTGAAAATCGTGGCATCCACCTTTGTGCCCATTACTTCCTTCATCTCTACCATGGTGGACATTTTATTCTTTAAAATCAACCTCTTTAGATCATTGGAGTGATATCGTTCTTTTTTCATAATGTCATAATTATACCTTTGAGTTGATAAATTTGTATAATTAAAACATTATAAAACTATCGATTACATGTCAAGTTAAATATCTACTAACCCTTTAATATGGGCTATCATCCGGCTTTCTTAAACCGAATTATCATCATATTTCATGTCTGCATTAAACATATAATTGCGAAGTTATAAATTGTTGGCTCCTAAGGAGATAGAGGTTGCTCAAGCTCTGTCGCTGAGTCCCTCCTCGGTGAGTAGAATTGTGGAAAGCGGTAAAAGTATTCTTGACAACAAGAAGGATGTTGCTGTAAAGATAGCAGATATGGAAATATGAAACAACGTCCTCCATTACGTCCCATTACGTCCCCCATTATAATCAGACTCACAACATAACGTCCCCCAACTTTGTACGGGAGGTGATAAAAGATGATACAGCAGCACGGCAATGACACGGCAGAGATACTTCTGGGAAAAATTAGAGAACTCCCTCAGACTCGCGTTCTGGAGGTGATAGACTTCGTGGATTTCCTAAGAAGTCGCAGTCAAAAGGACGATGATCCAATTTTAGATGTAATAGGTTGTCTTTCGGGGAAATCTTTATCTGCACAGGAATTAGAAGAGGAACTCTATGGGAGAGATTCGGCGTAATGTCTGATTTGGTATTCATAGACACGTGGGGCTGGCTTGCATTAGGCCATCGAAAGGATGCTCACCATCATGAAGTGAAAGTCGTTTATAAGCAACTGCGAGCTAAGGGAGCCCGGCTGTATACCTCTGACTATGTGCTTGATGAATTGATAAGTCTCCTTTTTAGAAGAGAAATATTTGAGGAATCAGTACGTTTTCTTGACGGGCTTTTGAATGCATCCGAGAAAGGATTGCTCACTATTGAACGTATTACCTCAGCGAGATTTGCTTCTACATGGCTATTGCGCAAGAAATTCCAAGACAAAACGAGAATTTCCTTTACTGATTTGACTTCAATGGCCCTAAAGTAATGCAGTTAAGTAGCAACGTCGCCCATTACGTCCCCCATTACAGGACATAAAGCAACAGATGTTGCGAGAGTTTTAGGGATTAAGAGGGTGAGCGTTCATCATGCAGTTAAAAAAGAAAAAAAAGTCCTTGAAAATTTACCATTACCGTTATAAAGGATAATAAACTAACAAAACTACCAGCGCGGGGCCCCCCCTTAGAGCCCTATATCTTCGGCGAGAGAGCCCGATCACCAGCGTTGAGACCATTAAATGGATCTCGGGAGGGACAATGCAGGGCCTCTCACTGAACACTTTAATCTGGATAAGGGATGATTGGTGACCACTGCCTGCCCAGCAGGCGGAAGCATTGCGGGCAGGATGAGTGGTATGCCGGATAAATGTAACGATTAGATAGAGTGTTTGCTTATAAGGTGAGTGATCCGCTGAAAAAATTGATAAAATAACGTTGGATAAGTGCGTCCTTTAAAAGCCATCACATCTAACTTATTGAATTAACAGCATTTAAAAATTAATCACTTTTTTCTTGACAGGAGGAATATAGGATGTCTCCACAGCTAAAGGATAATAAACTAACAAAACTACCAGCGTCCCCACAGCCTAGCGTCCCCACAGCCATATAATGTCCCCCATTCCAAATTAAATGTAAATTGATTGCTTTTAACCCACAACATAATTATACTCGCAACATAACGTCCCGTCATATAGAACAATTTTTAATACAGGAGGACCATTGCCATGCCAACCATGACTGAAGCAAGTGCTAATCGCGATGCTTTGAAGCTTCGTATTAAGCCTGAGGTGCGCGGCCTGATTGATCGCGCGGCGTCGCTGTGTGGCACCAACCGGGCCGATTTCATTCTGGAAGCGGCAAAAGCGGCGGCGGCGGAGGCATTGCTTGATCAGCGACAAATCAGCGTTTCGCCGAAGGCCTACGCGGAATTTCTCAATCGCCTTGACCAACCTCCCAGGCCCAATGAACGCATGCGTAAAACCATGCAAAGTTCGGCACCGTGGGAAGACGCGTGAATCTGACCGCTCCCGTACCCTTGTTGTCCAGGCATGAGGTTGAGGCATTCTCGTGCGGTGTCAAAAGCCTGGATGGCTGGCTCAAACGCCGAGCACTAAGGAACCAAATAGCTGGCGCGTCGCGTACATTCGTCATATGCGAATCAACCCGTGTCATGGCCTACTACGCTTTGGCCTCCAGTGCGGTTGTCGTCAATGCCGCACCTGGCCGCTTTCGCCGCAACATGCCTGACCCGATTCCTGTTGTCGTGCTCGGTCGGCTTGCGGTGGATGTAGCATGGCATGGATGCGGTATCGGTCGCGCCATGGTTCGCGATGCGGGGATGCGCGTGCTACAGGCCGCAGAGACTATCGGAATCAGGGGGATAGTGGTCCATGCGCTCTCGAACGAAGCCAAGTCTTTTTATGAACATGTAGGATTCGAGCCGTCTCCTTTGGACCCCATGACCCTGATGCTTACGCTCTCGGACTTGAAGGCGTGTTTATGCGGACATCAGACACGATAAGGAACGTGGACGAAATAACTTACTCAACTATGCATCACAGCTTCAGGCCACCTTTGCCCGATCTTAAATCACAAAAATATCAAAATAGCCCGCTATTCCATCAACTTTTGTGATCTGAGATCGAACAAATCTGACCCAGAGTCATCTATGCGCCTACTTGTGGAAGTTAATTCGTCCACGTTCCTAAGCAAGTTATGTGATTGAGCGCCAATTATTTTTTGATGATTATTGTTGCGAGGATTGTTTAACACAATAATGTCAGAAGGTAACAACCTCCATCGCGTCAGAACACAGTGCAGACTAAGGGTCAAACGTAGAATGACCCCATTTTTCTCGAATGGCAAAGGCAGCATGAATAAAAAAATTAGGAAGGACAATAATTTTTTAGGAAGGACACGTCCCCCTGGAATAGTAAATCCTGTCAAAAAAACTGGAAAAACATAGAAACACATAAAATCATGGGCGCCCCCCTGAACTGGTGGTGATACATCTGTTTTGTCGCCAAAGGATAAAGAAAATCGTGAATTATCAGACCAGCGGGTGCTTGGAAGTGGTGGTTTTGTTGGTGCAGTACTTCAGGAATCGGAGAGGCTGCTTAAAAAGAAATATAAGCCTAAACGGCCTATCGAGGAATTGATTGAGGTTGTGGCTGAGCAATTGGACATATCGCCTGAATTAATTTGCTCAGGAAGCAGAAAACGATTGATTTCTGACGCGCGGGCTTTGTTGGCGTATTTGGCTGTAGAAGAGACAGGACATAAAGCAACAGATGTTGCGAGAGTTTTAGGGATTAAGAGGTATCGATGATGGAAAATATAGCAATCTTGAAACGCACACAAGAACTTCTGGAAGGAGCTTCTCTTGGTGGTCAGGATGTGGATTCAAAGGTGATGCATTTGCTGAAGGCAGAATATCTCCGTCGCCTCAGCCAGTATCGGCGCGTTGACCTTTTGCTGACACAAAAATATGGGATGTCGTTTGATGAATTTATATCTTGCAGGATTGTTCGTGAGAGAGGATATGCCTGGGATGTTGAGTCGGATGCTATGGAATGGGAAACAGCCATTAGTGGCATAAAAACGATGAGGCGCAACATAGAAGAATTGCGGGAGGAAGGGTATGTATGACGCCGATTTGCTATTGGCTGAGTCGCGGGAAGCCCTTGACAAAGTATGGTTCTTGCAGTCTTTAGAAGTGAGTGATCGAACTGATTCGACATTATCTTTTCGCCTGTATATTCGGCATGACCTTTTTGTGCAAGTTTTTCTTGGTGAATTGACAGATTCACTATATTTCGCACTGATAGAGGGGAATCAGCGTATTTTTGGAATCGACCGTGAATGCAAACAATGGCATTTGCATCCATTTGAAGCTCCCCATAAACACGAATACTTTGCTGAAGGTCTGGGGCCTAAGCCATTATTAGCGTTTCTTTCAAGGGTGGAAATACTTCTCGTCGAAAAGGATTTATTGTGAAAAAATAATCTCATAGCCTATTGCCATCCTTAAAACGAATGGTAAACAACCTGAACAGATAGCCTGTCCGCAGGGCATGCTTCTTTTTCTGATCGTTCGTTCCGATCAGGAAAAAATATAACCTTAGCGTCCTTAGCGTCTTGGCGGTTCAACAGCCTTTATCCCTTGATTTTTATGACTGGATGCATTTTTAGGAAGGACACGTCGGGTAACCGATGCCTTTACCCGGAGCGTCCCCACCTAAAACACCTGGGGGACTCAAATTTAACTTGACATAGTCATTCATTTTGTGTGAATTTATAGATAATTAGATATCTATTTACAGAAAAATAGTTTAATTACCTAAAAGGAGAATTCAAATGCAGTCATCAATAAGATCTGTGATAGATGTGCCATTGCCAACCCCTAAGAAAGTAACTGCAAAATCTAAAAAATTCACAATTAAGGAATCACATCGATTCAGGGGAAGTGTGCGCATTACCTGTGGCAAATTTTATACCGACGAAGAATTTGAATCTCGCCGAAAACGAATTTTGAGTACTCCCCTTCCATAACAAATTTTCTGCTTCAGGTCTGTTATATGAATAAAGAGTTACAGCGAAAAGCGGTAGAGCTTTATATTCGTGTTAAGGGCATGTATATCCTTGCGGAAGAAACCACTCCTGGATTCATGGATTTCCTTCAACCTGTTTTTGAGATTAATCGTGGTTTCGATCACATGAGTAGGGTAATTGCTGCGGAAACAGGTTTAACAGTTCCTCAGCAATTCCCGCTGCAAAACGATTTAACCTATTCAAATTATTACAAATTACCAAAAATAGTTTACGACGAAAACTTTAACAGCTTGATATTACAACAAAAAATTTACTTACGAAAAACTAACAATATCAATATGTTAGACTTTCGTTTCGTGAACTTATTTAAACAAAATACAGTAATTTCAACAGGTTAAGCTGTTTTGCAGCGGGAATTGCTGACAGTTCCTGATGATCCTGAGACCTATATTAATGAGAACTTAAAGAAAGCGACAGGTCATTTTTATAGAGCATACTTTGATATTACAGACTGGCTATCCATGAATTTAAGGGAATCTGTAACTGAAGAATTTAATGGCTTTTCTCATACTTGTATTGCAGAAGTTGCGCCTGAATATTATTCGGAGATCGCACCAGCCATAGAGGAAACATCGAAACGAATCGCAGAGATTCGAAACAAAAAAGATGTAGGTAATGCTGGGACGGTCATCCTCATGGAAGATTATGCCGAAGTTATAGAGACCATGCGGGAGAAGATTATTAACATTAGAAGGAAAAAAACTGGATTAATTGATTGTGAAGAGCGACTGAAGCGAGAAAACAATTTAAAAGTGAAGAAGGAGCTCCTGATTGCTATTGTAGCAGCAGTTGTGGGAGCACTTGCTGGTAGTGGATTATGTTTTATGTTGAACTGAGTTATTATACCACAAAAGAGACATCCATTTGTAAATAAGCAACTTTTATCTAATCTGAAATAATGACGCTTAAAGATATTTTCTTTAATCGTCTTTTGTTTTTTTCCCTACGGGATTTAACTTAAGAATAGTGGATTGGCAACATAACGTCCCCCATTATGGTTCTTTTTCAGATCGTCCGTTCCGATCTGGAAAAATAAAAAAACCCTTAGCGTCTTGGCGGTTCAACAGCCTTTATCCCTTGATTTTTATGACTGGATGCATTTTTAGGAAGGACACGTCTGGTAACCGATGCCTTTACCCGGAGCCATTAGATGA
>Ga0255382_10173_pt1 | contig 10240 bp, 8 predicted proteins | sample ANMaggSeSYBR01H9_FD_182101 | JGI IMG/M metagenome (GOLD analysis project Ga0255382, IMG submission 182101) | Sediment cell enrichment communities from methane seep in Santa Monica Basin, California, United Staets - ANME aggregate JGI... | ecosystem: Environmental > Aquatic > Marine > Cold seeps >... | reverse complement strand
AGCAAGCACCTTTCAGTGGCAAGATAGTAGATGGTGTGATTTGGGGGCGGGGCACATTAGACGGCAAAGGCCAGCTTGTGGGTGGTATGGAAGCTATTGAGTATCTGCTAGGTACGGATTATCAGCCGGAACGCAGTATTTATCTGGCCTTTGGGCAGGATGAGGAAGTTGGCGGACAAATAGGGCAAAATCTGGTTTCACGCAGATTTAAAGAAAAAGGAGTCCATTTTGCAGCTGTGCTTGATGAAGGCGGGGCTATCTTATCTGGACAAGTTCCAGGTGTAAAAGTGCCTGTTGCTTTGGTTGGAAACTGTGAAAAGGGCTATGTTACCCTGGAGATTAAATCTAAGGGCGATGGTGGTCATTCCAGCATGCCGCCGCAGGTTACAACGATTGGTCGTTTGGCAAAGGGACTGGCAAAGCTAGAAGCCAATCCTGTGCCCAACAAAATCGAGCGGATCATTCCAATGTTCGAAGCACTTGGTAAGAGGGCTCCTTTTGTTTATCGGTTAGCTTTCTCGAATTTATGGCTGTTCCGTGGTTTTCTTCAGAAGAAACTCCAAGAAAATCCCAAAATGGCCGCCATCATTCACTCGACGACTGCGATTACAATGATTAATGGTGGGGTGAAGGACAACATTCTACCATCTAAAGCAAGTGCAATTGTGAACTTTCGGTTATCATCAGGTGATAGCATTCAGCATCTGATCGAGTATGTGAAATTTCTTGTGGAACCCTATGATCTGGAAGTGAGCGTGGCAGGTGAACACCCCTGGGAAGCTTCGCCAGTTTCAAACGTGGACTCCCCGGCTTTTGATCTCCTGAGTACTTGTATCCAGGAAACCTTTGGTGAAGTTGCTGTGACGCCTTTTGTCATGTTAGGAGCCACAGATGCTCGTTATTACTCTGAGCTTAGCGAGCATGTTTATCGGTTTGGTCCTGTTCGGATGCATTCTGATCAATTAGATTCGGTGCATAATGTCAACGAACATATAACAGTTGAGCAATTTACTGAGACGGTCCAGTTCTTTGTATTATTGACGAGGAAATGGGCGAAGGCTCAATGGGTTGAGTAGAATATCAATAATAGAAAAAAACCTCCCTGCTAAATAAACCAGGGAGGTTTTTGTTTAAAGTATTAACTTGCCTTTATTTTTACAACGGTGACACCGCTGCCACCCTCGGATTGCTTTGCTTCTTCCCAATTTCGTATATGAGATGACCGGTTGAGTTGCTGACGGACGACTTCTCGCAGACGCCCGCTGCCTTTACCATGGATTATACGCACAAAGGGCAGTCCTGCCAGAAAAGCTTTTTCAATGTAAGGAATCAGTATTTCAACTGCATCCTCAGCCCGTTCTCCACGCAAATTCAGTTCCATACCTGGAGAAGGATAGGATATGCTAAATTCTTGCGCTTTGGAAGATGAATCATGTCTGGGGGAGGCTTCTAATTTCTTGCTGACACGTTCTAATTTTTCGTAAATCAAAGGATAGTTTTTCTTCAACACGACATGCAGGGCTTCAAATATTGCTGAGTCAACTTTTTCAGCATCCAAATTTGAAAGTGTTTCACACTGAATTGTGTCAGAAAGATGAGCAGATAGCTTTTCACTATCCATTTTTGGTAGAGCAACTAGTTCCACCTTGTCGACCTTTGCTTTGCCAAAACGAAACGCTCGAATCAATGCTATAACAACAAACAAAATAACTAAGAAACCCAAGATTATAAATGCAAGTACCAAATAATTCATTAAAAACTCCTTTTATTCAGCCAATAAATGTAGACAACTTCAGACATATGAAAGTTTCAAGAAGAATGATTATGGTTTCAAACACCCTGAAACCTTTAATTTTTTACCGTTCATCTGGGGGAGGTAGAAAAATAAACTCAGATAGAGGAACACCTTTAGGACAAGTATGGTAACTATAATAATACCCACAGGCATCAAAACAGGTCTGTACGATACATTCTTCTCCTTTATAACTGCGGTATTCTGTTTCACAATTCACATTCTGCCCTCGTTCAGGGCACCATGTTTTCGGGTCGCCATAAATAATAGCGGGGGCAGGCGTCGTTGGACCGCTGAAATACTCCTGTTTATGGACAATCTCATCCCGCGTCTCGTCTGAGCAAAAAACAACATCAACCATTTCATCATCGAATTCAAAATATTCCCCGGTGCAAATCAAAATATCCGGGTAATTTGTATCAATCTCACAATGATACAACTCTTTTTCAATCGTCGCATAATAATCCTGAGAAACCCCGGGCACCGAGAAAATATACATATACATTTCACCAGAAGGTTGGTGGCTGTTGATCTTTGATTCTAGAAACCCAGTAAAGGGTGTTGGACTGGGAGTCCATGTCATCGTTATTGTAGGCGTCAAAGATGCTGTATTCGTTGGTTCTGGCGTTGCAGTAACCGTAGGCGAAGGCTCTACTGTTGATGTTTTGGAGGGTGTTTGTGTTAAGGACGCCTCTGTTTGTAACAAATTTCTTTGTTCTTCCCCTTCATTCAGCGCTGCCCCCATTGCAGCATTAGAACAGGCATTCAATAAAAGAATTCCCGTAAACCCTATCACCATCATTCCCCGAAAGCTTAATAATTTCATTTTTATTTACCTTAACTTTATAGATAGTAAAGATTTTACCCTGAAAATAGGAGTCATTATTAAATGGATGAATATTACAGCAGTTTTTCGTATACAATAGTCATAGAGATTCGCGTTGAATTATCCTTCCGGGAGAGAATTACGAATGGTAGACCTGATTGGAAAGCAGATTGATCGATATCAAATTGTCTCACAACTTGGCGAAGGTGGAATGGCGACAGTCTATAAAGCCTTGGATACCCGACTGGAACGTTATGTAGCGCTCAAAGTAATCACTACAAACCTTCAAAGCTCACAACAATTCTTACAGCGATTTGAACGCGAAGCAAAAGCCCTTGCAAAATTATCACACCCAAATATCGTAAATGTCCATGATTATGGTGAGGAAAATGGTCGACCCTATCTCGTTATGGAATTCATCGATGGCGGGCACTTAAAAAGCCGCATGGGCTCACCCCATGCATTTCAGGAAGCTGCAAAACTACTGATACCCATCGCTTCTGCTCTTGGTTATGCTCACCAACGCGACATCATTCACCGCGACGTAAAACCAGCCAACATTCTATTGCAGCGGAATGGCACACCCATGCTTTCAGACTTTGGAATTGCGAAAGTCCTTGAAAGCGATCAACCCCAGTTAACACGTGTTGGTGTTGGGATTGGCACCCCTGAATATATGGCACCCGAACAAGGGCAGGGCAATCAACTCGATCACCGAGCTGATATCTATTCTCTTGGATTAGTTTTTTATGAATTAGTCACCGGACGGAAACCTTTCCAGGCAGATACTCCAATGGCCATCGTTTGGAAACAGGTCACAGAACCACTCCCAGACCCACGGAAATTTGTTCCTTCACTGCCGCCTGCCGTTGTCACTGTGCTTCAAAAGTCACTTCAGAAAAAACCAGATGACCGCTATCAATCGATGAAAGAATTTGAAGAGATATTTGAAAAATTAACCACAATAGGGAACAAACTGGATTCAGCTACTGAGAAATACGAACGCCCCTCTCCAACAGTGCCTCCTGATCAACAACAGAAGTGGACACAGAACATGCCTGCCAGCAGCATTCCCTCGGCCTCACAACAGCAATTTGATTCCCCACCGATACAACCACCTGTAAGTCAATCATTACCCAGGGTTGCCCCCCCAGAAAAAAAGAAAAATAAAGGCTGTTGGATCTGGATCGCCGCAGGAACCGCCATTGCTCTTGTTATCATTTGTGGCATCATTGCCGTTGTACTTGGTCTTCCTGATGACTTTTTTGGACTTTCATCAACAGATACTCCTACACCTACCGTCACACCCCTACCAACTAACACACCTACAGCAACCCCCGAACCCACCATGACGGCAACCTGGACTCCTGTTCCTACAAACACGCAGATCGCTGACATCGAACAGGAAGCAGGTACTGAATGGGAAATTTGTTTGAATGAAATTACACCACCGACTTTTTATGGCATGCCGGTAACCTACTGCGACAATTTCAACTCAAATAACGGTTGGTATTTGGAACCATCAGAAAATGATCGAAAAATCCACGACCGCTACCTCAGCGGTAATGTCCTCTACTGGGATATCACCAGCAAGCAAGGGGTGATGACTTACGAGCCGATTCCCGTCCATTATTCCTTTACCAATTTCGCTGTGCAAATGAAGTTTAAACGCTTCACAGGGCCAGACAATTCAGACGCCGGGCTTGTTTTCCGAATGGATTATGATGCGGGTGACTATTACTTTGTAACAGTCAGTGACGTAACCCAAAAATATGCGTTTTACCTGAAATATTCTGACTCCTGGACAACACTAAAAGAATGGACTTATTCAAGTCTGATCATCCCAGATGATTGGAATTCTATCGGGATTTATGCTGATGGATCAACATTCGACTTGTATATCAACGACATCTATGTCGAAAGCTTCTATGACAGCACCCTGACAGAAGGCGAAGTTGGAATTGGTGGTGAACTCTATGCCGCAGGAGATTTCATCACCTTCGGTTTTGACAGTATCATTGTTCTGGAACCCTGATTAAGCTTCATACCGTCTTAGAATCTGCACTGCATAATCCTGATGACTGAGCCGCAATGGTTCAGGAGTAAGGATTTTAACCGCACCTCCCAGGGGAAGCAACTGATTCATTGCCTCAGACAGATGTGTAAATTGAAGGGATACGAGCCATTCACAATCCAGTGTCCTTTGTTCGGCCCCAATAATAAATGGTCTGAGAGAACGCTCTATTTCCACCCAGCATTTTGCTTGTGCGAGAATCTGAACGGGATATACTCCCTGAATCCGTTGTCGATTCACGAGCCACTTTGACCAGAATTTTGAAAGATCGAAATTAATATCCCGATCAAATTGATCTTCCAACAACTGGACCTTCCACATTTCTTCCAATCGATAAATCCGGAAATTGTCATTTCGTTTTGCCACTACATACCAGCTGTTCTCTTTTGATACCAGCGAATAGGGTTCAATCTTCAAATTAAAAAGTTTCCCTTTGGGGTAGAAATGCATGTCAATACAGATAAATCGATCCTCCCAAACGGCCTGTTGAACTAGAGAGAGGAATGATTTAGTGTTCACTTCTGTTTTTCTCCCAATTCTCCAGGGTTGCGAATCAAATAAAAATCGTTGGTGCATCCAGCCACTCTCTCTACTTCTTACCATTGACAATGAGGCCTGCAATTTTCTCATTGCGCTGCTTAGGTTCTCATCCATCCCCAGCCCATCTAAAATGGAAGGTATATTTAAAGCAAACAAGGCGCGCAATTCTTCATTATTCAACCCTGTTAGTTGTGTTCGATAGCCATCAACCAGGCAAAAACCACCCTTGACTCCCTGCTCCGCATATACCGGAACCCCTGAAGTGCTGAGAGCAATCATATCCCTATAAATTGTTCTCTGCGAAACTTCCAATTCCACTGCCAACGTGGCAGCACTGGTCTTTCCCTTCGCCTGAAGTATCATCAATTCTGTCAGTAAACGATCTGCTCGCATCTTTCCTCCACTTTTTCATCGTTGATTAAATTCTAACATCGAACTATGACAATTCATGTCATAGTTTATCAATTAACATAGAAATACCTTAAGGAAAAATGCCTGATTCAATAAATAAATTAAGACTCACAAAGGAGAAATGATAATGAGTATACAAAATGATGTAAAACTGGTCACACTGGAAGAAATGCGGTTCATCTCCTTTCATTGCTTCGGGGAGCATCCTGAAGACATTGCAACAGAGAAACTGCGCAGCTGGGTTAATGCTCACAATCTCACTGACCATGTAGAGGAATATCGCTTTTTCGGATTCAATAATCCTGATCCTTCAGCAGGAAGCCCAAATTATGGTTATGAACAATGGATGACTTTGGCAGAGGATACCATTACTGAAGAAGAGGATAAGGTAAGAAACATCAAAGGGGGATTGTTCGCCATGCTTGGTTTTCGTAACGCAACTCCCGAAATGTTTGGACCGACATGGGAAGCCCTTGTCGAGTGGCGGCAGGATAGTGGCTACGAATATGACGACAGTCGTCAATGGTTCGAAGAATGCCTTACACCTAAAACCCTTTTAACCATCAAAAAAGGAACCTTCAGCTTTGATTGTTATATGCCGATCAAAAAGATAAACGATTAAAACCCGTCTGAGATGAGCTATGTTTTATTTCGACCGCACATAAATCATGCAAGATTCCGGAAGTTCTCATACTTCCGGAATCTTATATATTCATTCCATTTTTCCAATCCTCTGAACATAACTCGTCACAACATTGTCAGGTTGTTGTCTATTACTCGTTGTTTCTTATCCCTCTTAATATGCTAAAATAGCTCATAAGGCTGGATATTTTTTATTCTTTTGCGAAAAATTGAATCCGACCCAGTATAAAGGAATGCAGCATCCAAATTCATGCTATCCGCTGCTTATTTACCATGGACGGAAGGAAACATATGTTGAATCTAAAACTGACCGTAGCTGGTGATTCCGATGTAGGAATCGTTCGAAAAAATAACGAAGACTACCTGACTTATTTCATTCCCGGTGATCCTCAGATAACCGAAAAATGGGGCAGACTATTCATCGTCGCTGATGGTGTCGGTGGTGCAGCAAGTGGTGAGGTAGCCAGCAAATTCTCCGCTCAAAAAACGCTCCACACTTATTACAGTCAGGCGACAATGAAACCCTGGCAACGTATCAAAGTTGGAATGAAACGCGCCAACACCGAGTTGGTAGACTATATCCGTCGAAATGCACAATCCCGCATGGCAACCACGATGGTTGCAGCAGCTCTCAATGGCGATGAAATGACGATTGTCAATGTCGGTGACTCACGTGCTTACCTGCTCCGAAAACAAGAAATTAAAATGATCACACAGGATCATAACCTGGTCAACGAAATGATTCGTAATGGTGTCCTCACCGAAGAAGAAGCCAAAACCGCAAAAGTGAAGAATCAATTGACCAGCAGTCTGGGTGGGCATGAAGCTTTTAAAGCCGATGTTTTCCTGGAAACTTTACATCCTGGTGATTTGATAATGCTGGCTTCCGATGGCCTTTGCCGTTATGCCGAAGATCTCTCGATTATCAAAAATTTAATGCTCTCCGGCACACCTCAACAAGTTGTCGATAATAGTGTTCAATTTGCCCGCAAGAGCGGCGGCCAGGATAATATCACGGTATTAATGATCCGGATAGATGGAGCGATCACTGGCACACTCCCCTTACAGGAAGATAATGGAGCGCGACCTGATCCAACTACTATTGAAGAAGTGGTTAAGGATCCGCTTACCATGGTGGCACGGTCACCAGAACAAGAACAGAAATCGACAACAAAAACAACTCTTCTTGGGTTGTTTCAGCCCAGCACAGCCCCAGCCATATCGATTACTGAAGCCTACGCCGTTCCCGGAATTAACATGGCAGCAGATGATGAAGAACTGGAAGACACGGGAGAATTGACAAGAACTATTGGAATCATAACCGCGTCAGACTCCGACGCGGCATCTTTCAACAATGTAGAATCGCCAATCCAACCTTTGTCTTCATCTGTGCAACAACAAGAGCCGCAAAAACAGGGGGCAAAGGTTGAAAAAAAGGAAACCGGAATACAACGAATAAGTGTTCAGGGGTATTCTTTAATGATTGTTCTAGCAGTAATTCTTTTTATCGCATTAGCGATTTTTGGTTTCATCTTTGGGAAACGTTTCTTGACCTCACCCAACTCGGAATTTTTAACTGTCATTCCAACAAGTACTATTACAGAAAATAATATTGAAGTCGTCGAGGAGGAAACAATCAGTGAGAAAGCCACAATCACCCCTCAAGTGGCAACGACCTCGCTCCCCACACTTGCACCAACTGAAGAATCCATCCTTACACAACCCAATGGCACCTGCCTGGCCCTCGTCAAGTCGGGAGACAACTTAAAAGAAATTGTCTCGAAACAATTTGATCTGGTCTATGAACCTGATCGGGATTATTTCTATTACGAGTGCAATGGAAGCAATGAAACCATGAATTGCGGTGACCCCATTTTAATCACAGACCATGGTAGTATTCAGCCAGGATGGTGGCTTGAGATAGAGAATGTCGAATATGATACCTGCCTGAATGACGGAGGCACCTGGGCTCCTCAACCATAATAATTCATTATCAGCAATGAAAGCCAGAGATCATATCCTTTGCTTTCCTGAATCAGGAGAATTGTAATGAAAGATCAATCTCAACTGAAAAAAACCTTATTCATTTTTCTAATGGGTTTAATAATTGCTGACCTTTTCTTATTCCTTCTTGATGGATTTTTCATTTGGCAAGTAATGCGGTTTCCCTCCTCACAGGTAACAGAAACCCAGGCCAATGCCGAAATGCTCACAACTCCCTCACAAACAGAACACCTCCTTTCCACCCTCACTAAGACCCCAGAAATTTCTCCCACTGAGGCTGAAGCAACGGAAACACTTACACCAATACCCACAAAAGAAACTCTGGTTCAGGACGGAAAATATAAAGTCAATTCTGGTGATACCCTGCAAAGTATTGCCCAGCAGATTGGGGTTTCGGAAGAAGATATCCGCAAAGCCAATCAGATGGTTGGTGACACCATCCTGCCAAAACAACACTTGATCATCAATCAGACAACGGATGTCGTTCGTGCTGAATACGTTTTTTCTCCCCTACCAGACAGAAAAATTTATCGGTTGAGCTATCAAGCAGATCAGTCAAGCAAACCTGATTTTACCCTTCACGTCATCCCGGATCAATACCCTGAAGTAGCAATACAGCCCCTCTACACTATCGCACAGAATGCAGTCAATCAGGTCGTTACCTTCTATCATGAATACCTGGATACGACCTTTGATCTTTATGTTTCAGGTACAATTTTAGACACAAATCACAACATCCGTTCAATGAGCAAAGACTCGCCCCCAGGTATGATGTATCTCCTGTATGATGGAACCGGCAGCCGGGAAGACATCAGCACTCTGGCAGCTTTCGAAACCGCACGGTTTTACCAGGACACCCTGTTGGGACAAACGACAAACACCATACTCAAAGAAGGAGCAGCAGTCTACATCAGCATGAGCACTACCCCATTTGAAACAAAGCACCTCCCGCTGCGTCAATTTTGCAAGGCCTATCAAGAGACTCAGGTGCTGCCTGACCTCAATGACCCTGACTTATCTTTCGATCATCAGAACACAGACTTGCGCAATTTTTTCACCGCAGGTTGTTTCTTTGACTTTCTCTATACAGAATCAAATATTGATACCATCAAAGCACTTTACAGATCCAATGATTATTCAGAACAATTTGGGAAACCCTTTGAAATGCTCATTGAAGATTTTGAAGACTGGCTCAGTGAAATCCCAATGGAAGAAACAACCCGTCCCCTGAAACTAGTAGCCACCGAAACCGATCTCACCGACCTCTACCAGGAATTTATGCCCGTCTTTAATGGCTCTGAAGAACACATTAATATATACCGCGAGATGGATATGGCTCGAATTGCTTTTCTAGAGGGCCGGTTGGATGATGCAAACCAACATATTCTCATTGCTAAAGTCGAAATCGGGAAGAATGGCATCTTATCCAATGAAAATGGGGGTGGTGGCGCACCAGATATGCAACCAACACCAACACCCTTTGAGATCAATATTACAGTCACCCCTGATCTCCCCATCCCTCAGCCAACCTCAGAAGTTAATTAATACCAAGTCGTTAAGTAATCGTGGTTGACATTCCATCTTGTGTGCTTTATGATTAGTTAAAGCACTATATGTTGCGAGGAAAATTTGAAAAATTTTCGGGCCAAAAAAAGTAAATATAAAGCACGCTGTAATTCAGTGTGTTTTTTTTTATAGCGACCTTTATCGCCAATAAATTTCACACTAAAAGGAGTTAAGAAATGGATTTTGGTTTAATCAGTAAACGAGACAAAGCAAGACGCTATGCGGAAGAACGTGAACGTTTCACTTTTGAGGAATTCAAGGTAAAGATTTCAGGGAAAAATAACGATCACCACGTTGCATTTAACAAAGGAAATTGGGATTGCGACTGTGGTTTTTTTGCAACCCATAATTATTGCGCTCACACCATGTCTCTAGAAATTATTCT
>Ga0255382_10171_pt1 | contig 10311 bp, 6 predicted proteins | sample ANMaggSeSYBR01H9_FD_182101 | JGI IMG/M metagenome (GOLD analysis project Ga0255382, IMG submission 182101) | Sediment cell enrichment communities from methane seep in Santa Monica Basin, California, United Staets - ANME aggregate JGI... | ecosystem: Environmental > Aquatic > Marine > Cold seeps >... | reverse complement strand
ATGGTCCGGTTCGCCATGATTGCAGATTACGTAGTCGATCTTGTCCAAGGGAGTCAACTTGGCGATGTTTTCCAGCAGCGCATCACTGTATTCGGCTTTGACGGTATCTATAAGTGCTGTTTTTTCATCGCGCACGAGATAGGAGTTATATGTAACGCCCTTGGGTGTTTCATATCCGTGAAAATCCCTTCTGTCCCAATCCACATATCCAACGGAATTTATTCCATCGCGCAGAACTCTGCTCATTTAATACTCCTTACCGTTCAGCAATATGGGCCATCATAAGTATCAGCGGCAACTCAATGGCCGGATCGCATTTTCGGGAATACAGACTGTTGCCGTATAACTTCGGCAATTATCCTTTAGAATGCGGCGAACCTGGAACACCGGGCTGTGTATTGCGGCACGCTTCATCCTCGTCTACTGCATTATCCGGGATTATATCACATGCGTTATTGGAGATGTATGCCTGGCGCGGGCGCTTCGGGCAATCGCATAGAATCATTCCTGGCAATTACCGGAGAATATGGGAAAACATCCACTTTCCAAAGGGATTTTATCAGGGGGGGGGATATCTCTCTGTCTTGTTCTTGTGTTTCGATGTTCAGTTGGTCCATTTTGTATTTAAGGATGCGGCGTGTTGTCCCCAGCAGTTCCGCGGCGCATGATTGCACATTATTGGCGCGTTTCAAGGCCCTGAGTATCAGGTGGCGCTCGAGACGTGCGACGGCGTCGTCCATTGGCAGGCCTTCGAATTCCGCAAGGCCCATCTGTGCGGATTTTTCAGCGGCAGGTATGATGTCGTCCAGGTGCCGCGTGGTGATTTCTGTGGCGTCGCAGTGATGCACGAGCAGGCGTTCGACGATATTTTCGAGTTCGCGCACATTGCCGGGCCATTCGTAAGATGCCAGGGAGGCGAGCACATCGGGATTGAAGCGCTTGACGTTGGCGTTTATGCGCTGCGCGTGTTTGTGGATGAAGAAATCGACAAGCATGGCGATGTCTTCACGCCGTTGTCTGAGGGGGGGCATCTCGATTGGCAGGACATTGATTCTGTAGTAGAGGTCTTCCCTGAATTTGCCTTTCTCCACTTGCGTTTTCAGGTCGCGGTTTGTTGCGCATATGAAGCGCACGTCCACTTCGATCATTTTGGTGCTGCCGACGGGATAGAAGTGTTCTTCCTGCAAGACACGCAGCAGTTTAGATTGGGCGTCAAACGGCATTTCGCCGATCTCATCGAGAAACAGTATCCCCTTGTCCGCGACCTTTACTTTGCCAATATGTTTCTCGATCGCGCCCGTGAAGGCGCCTTTTTCGTATCCGAACAGCTCGCTTTCCACCAAGTGCTGCGGAATGGCGCAGCATGAAACCGGTATGAAGGATTCAGATGCGCGTGTTCCTCCAGAGTGTATGCAGCGGGCCAGAAGGTCTTTGCCAGTTCCGCTCTCGCCGGTGATCAGCACGGTTGAGTCGACCCTCATGGCTTTCCTGGCAAGGTCCAATGCGCGGTTAAGTGCGGGGCTTTGCCCTATGATTGAATCGAATCCGCGCGCTTCGGTTTCTCGCAGGACGTTGAGAGCCTGTTCCTGCTGTTGTTCTTTCAGGACGCGCTGAACAACCAGGGAAATCGCGTCGACATCAAATGGTTTTACGATATAATCGATGGCGCCGTGTTTCATGGCTTCGACGGCTATATCAATTCCGCTGTTTCCCGATACAACAACGACGGGCACATCCGATGATCTTGCCTGGAGTTCCGCCAGCACGTCTATTCCCGACATGCCATGCATCATGAGATCGAGTATGACGAGGTCCACATGCGTTTTGTCCAGAAGGTCCAGCGCGCTCGCGCCGTCCTCAGCTTCAAGCATGTGGTATTCGCCTGATAGGATAAGGTCAAAAGATTTGCGAACGCCTGGCTCGTCGTCAACTGTCAGAATCGTCTTCATGTCCCGTTACAAAGACAGGCACGCGCAATTCGAATGCGCTGCCGCCTTCCTCGCTGTCAATAAGTTTCAGTTCGCCTCTATGCTGGCGCAGTATGCGGTGCGCCAATGTAAGTCCAAGGCCCATGCCGTTTTCCTTTGTGCTGAAAAAGGGCAGGAAGATGGATGTTGAGTCCTGTTTGCCCACGCCGGGGCCGGTGTCGGAGATCAGCACTTCGTAATCGCCTTCGCCAGTTTTTGTTTTGACACTGAGTTTGCCGCCGGCCGGCATGGCGTCGATACTGTTTCTTATGATGTTATGAACCGCTTGAGAGAAGTAGATGGAATCGAGTTCTGCTTCGGGCAGGTCCGGGTCCAGGGATGTTTTCACATCGATATCGCGTGCCCGGAATTCGTTCTCGAATGACTTTAAGATATTCGATAAGACCTTATTCACGTTTGTCTTGTTAAGAGACAGCCTTGGACTGCGTGAGAAATCGGACAAATTGTCCACGACGTTGTTTATTCGCGCGATTTCCCGCTGCACGGTTTTACTGAACACATCGCGGAAATCGGCCCGGTCGTGTTTTTTGGGCAGCAGTTGCGCGAATGTGTTGATGGCGACCATTGGATTTTTTATTTCCTGGGCGATACGTGACGCCAGATATTCCCATATCGGACTGTAATCGACTTTTTCCTTGGTTCCTTTTTCAGGCAGGCATGAGAAGAACACAACGCAGCCGGCCCCTTGCATAGGGGTCACGCTTAATCCGAGGCGGGCGTCGATGGCGGTATCTTTGATTTCGCACCGCAACCTGGGTTTGCCTTCGGCCATGGCCCGCAGGACGACATCAGTGAAATTTGAGCCGAGTTTTTGCACGCTTCTTCCAAGCATGTCCGTGGCGCGCACTCGCAGTGTTCGTTCGGCGGCTTTGTTGAGGATGGTGATCCGGCGATCTTCTCCGACTACCACAATACCTGTATTGACGTTGTCAAGGATAGCGTCCATGCGGTGGCGTTGGTTATTGACATCGCGGTAGAGTTTTGCGTTTTCAATGGATGAGGAGGCGCTGCGTGTAAACCCGGTGAAAAGCTGGCGTTCGTCGCTGCAGAAATGTTCACCGGATTCTTTCTCTCCAATGGCAAGCGCGCCATGCACATGTCCGGCGATCATGATGGGCGCTGACAGGCGCAGGCCCATCACTTGAAGATCTTTGGCCGCATCAGCCGGGAAGGTGTCCATGTTTCTATCAAAGAGGCGTGCGTGCTCTTCAAACCATCGCATCAGGCCGGATGAGAATTCCAGCGAAACAGAATTCGCTATTGCGGCGGGAATACCCGAACTGGCGGCTATGCGCACCCGTCCATCACCACCCTCGAGCAGCACGGCGCATCGGGAGGTATGAAAAACGTCCAGCAGCGCATCGGCCAGATTTTGCGCGAGCCGGTTTGTGTCTTCCATGTGTCCGGCCAGGCGGCTCAGCCAACGCAAGGCTGTCTGGTGCTGGCTTATGGTTGAGGTATTCGCCGTCTCTGTCCGGGAATAATCAACAGGGGTTTCCGTTTGGGCGGGCTGGACTGGAGCGATGGAGAGCATACTGTCCACGAGATCGTTCAGCTCGTCGCATGCAAATGGTTTCGCTATGCATTTTTTTGCGCCAGCCAGGATATAGTAGGCTTTTGATTCGTTGTCATCGCGTGAGTTGAGTACAAGCGCTGGAACGCCGGGCCTTGCCGCGGCCAGGCGTGAAAAGGATTCTCCGCTGATTGAGGGCATGTCATCTATTAGCAGCAAATCGGCCTGTATGGAAATAAGGCGGCGCAATGCATCATCTACAGATACTTCGAACAGCACGAGATAGGATTCCGGCAAGGCTTCTTTGAGCGATGCCTTCAGTCCGTTGTCTTCCGCAATGACCAATATAACTTTCATTGCCTAGCTTTTGCTCCCAACTAATTCTGCCTGATTAGCCATTGGCAGTTTTATTGTGAATTCAGCGCCATGACCTGGCGCGCTGCCTACATCGATACTCCCGCCGTGCCCGGATACAATGCCGTGTACTACGGACAGTCCGAGGCCGCTGCCGTTTTCTTTTGTGGTATGAAATGGATTGAAAATAAGTTCAATCTCCTCTTCTGGAACGCCCGGCCCGGTATCGGATACTTTTAAGATAACACATTCGATCGATCTGGTTGTACCTGACGTGCTTCCCGATACATTCAGGCGCCCCGAGTATACGGAGAATTGCAGCACGCCGCTATTGGTTTGCTGCATGGCTTCAAGCGCGTTGAGAAGCAGGTTCAGGAGGACTTGGTGCAATTGCTGTTCATCGCAGAAGACGAGCATCTCCTCGTATTGGAAATCTGTTTTGATTGTGACGTTTGCTTTTTTGACTTGGTTTTCGGTGAGGGCGATCGCGTCCTGGATGATTTTGCATATATTGTTCAGCGAGAAATTGACAGGCCGGGGGCGGGCGAAGTCGAGCAGACGGGTGACGATTGAATCGATGCGGTCGACTGCGCTCAGGACAGTGCTGGAAAAGATGTCCCGGAATTCGGGATCTTCGTATCGTGTCGGCAGTAATTGTGAAAATGTGCGGACGGATACGAGCGGATTTTTAATCTCGTGGGCCATGCCAGCCGCGAGTGTGCCTATGGAGGAGAGGCGGTCGGCGCGCTGGACATTTTGCTCCAGGTGTTTTATGTGTGTCAGGTCGTAAATCATGACCATTGCGCCTTCGAGTTCTGAGTCGCTTGATTTAAGGCAGGCCGATGAGATAACGACTGACAATTCCCCGCCGCCTGGTTTTGGCAGGATGGTTTCGCGTTCTTCGAGGTCATCTTCTACGCGCAGGGTCTGTTTCAGGGTTTGCGCAATTTCTTCAGGCAGGCAATCGATGCTGTCTCCTATGTCCATGGGGCCTATGACGGTTCGTGCGGCATCGTTCAATGTCTGGATGCGTCCGTTGTTGTCTACGGCGATAACGCCTCCGCGCATACTCGCCAGAATACGCGCCCTGTGCAGGTTGGCCTCGTCCAATTTATGATAGAGGTGCGCATTGTTGATGGCCGTCGCGAGTGAACTGGCCATTGTGCTGAACACATTGATGTCGTCCGCGGTGAAGATATCTTCGGATTCTTTTTGGCCCAACAGAATAAACCCCACGAAATCCGTCATCGATTTCAAAGGCACGCACAGATAGGCGTCCAGATCGGCCATTTGACTGGCCAGTCCGATCTTTGTTTTATCGGCCTTGTTTCTGACGATTTCTTCAAGAGACAGAGGTTTCGGATTATTCCGCATATGGTCCAGCAGTTGTTCATAGCCAGCCAGAATGTCGCCGTGTTCCTGGGGGGCTGTTGTCGAGTATTCAATGATAAGTTTCTCTGGGTCGTGCTCGCTGACGAGGATTATTTTTACATAGCGTACGCCTACGGTTTCTTTCATGTCGTTTGCGACTGTTTCCAGCAATTTGTCCATCCAGACGATACGGCTGGCGTATTGGCTGACCCGGCTGAGCAAGGCATGGGCGTCGTATCTGCGTTTAATTAGCATTCTGTCCAATATGAGGTGGACGCGCTCTTTTACGGGTTCCAGTACTACGGCCACAACCAGTGCGGCGAGCAGGATCGGCAGAATACGCAATTGCGAACTGGCGCTGCCGAACGACAGTGATACGGCGCCGACGAAAATCAGGGCGACGAGCGCCGTGGATATCGCATAAACCGTAGTGCGTGAAAGGATGAACCAGATATCCAGGAGATGGTAGCGGACCATCGCATAGGCGAATACCGTTACCATGAACAGCAAAAACAGGGGGCCGTAGGCTTCTGTATTGCCCAGGCCCATGAGCGGCCCCAGGACATTGGTCAGAACGACGAGTGTGCCGTATGCGGCCGTGCCAAGCAAAACGTGCTGCTGCTGGCGGCGTTCGATGCCTCGTGAATTGAACATCTTTAGCGTCATTAAAGGATAACCATATAGAATGCTGAAGATGACGCCAGCGATCATTACATAGAATACGGGGCCGTATTCTATGCTTGGCGGATACCCGGGTTCGATTGAAATGCCGGACAGAACAACGTATTTGTCCGTGAATGCGCCCAGTGCGCATATAACGGAACAAAGTCCCAGAAGCGTCATTACCACACGAGACCCTTTGAACTTGTCGCCTGGAAAAACGCTGAGGAAATAAATGTAGGACGCTGGAATCAGGCCGCCTGCGATGAATGTCAGGCGGAGGTAGTGCAGGATTTGTTCGGGATCGCTGCTTCGTACGATGAGCACGTAGCCGGATGTCCATACAGCCAGATTCAGGGTAAGGAACGCAAATGCGCGGTTGGCCAGGCGCCTCGGATTGCGGCAAATCACCAGCGCGCCCAGACCCAGGCACGCCAGGGCCACAATAATGTAGAGCGCTGTCGCTTGTGTGATGTTCATTTACGCTATCCGTCCTAATACTACAGAGCTGTGAGTGCCTCCAAAACTCATTGCATTCACCAGAACAGCGGCCACGTCGTTTATTCGTGATTTATTCGGCACAAAATCGAGGTCGCATCCGGGGGCGGCTTCGTCCAGATTCACGGTTGGCGCCAACCGCCCGTTATTGAGCGTCTGCACACCCGCCGCGACGCCGACAAGCCCGCCAACGGAATAGGGCTGCCCTGTCATGGACTTTGCCGCGGAGACAGGTATCCTGTACACTGTGTCGCCCAAGGCGCGTTTGTATGAGTTGACTTCGCTGTTGTCGTACATCTCAAGCGAAGCTCCATGGGCCTGGATATGATCGATGTCCGAGGGCGTCATACAGGCGTCTTTCAATGCGATACTGATCGCCCTGGCGAGTCCTTTGCCTTCCGGGTCCAGGGCCATGGGGCTGTAGGCTTCCGACGCCGCGCCGTAGCCTTTGTATGCCGCAAGCATCTGGGCGCCCCGCGCCCTGGCGAAGTCTTCACGTTCGAGTGTCACGACAATCGCGCACTCACTGAGCACAATGCCGTCCCTGTATTTGTCGAACGGCCTCATGGCTTTTGCCGGTTCATCATTCCGCTTTGACAAGATGCCCAGGGCGCAGCCGGCGGCAAAGGACAATTCGAAGATCGGACATTCAGTCGCGCCTACAATCGCCGCGTCGGATTTGCCGCGGCGGATTTGTTCCGCGCCCCATTCAAGCGTGTCGAGTCCGGTGGCGCATCCGCTCGTTATTGTAATAGCAGGCCCTTTGAATCCCATCTCAATAGAAACATTCGCCGTAGCGGAATGGCCGGAGAATTTTGAGGATGACAGGCGCGGGATGCGCTTGTACCCGCCGCTCAGGTATGCCTGGTACCCCGGCACAAATCCCTCGTCTGGATCGCCGACGCTGGTCCCTATTCCCGTGGCGACGCGTTCGGGGGAGTACTTGGCCTTTTCAAATTCGGAATCTTCGATGGCCAGGCGCGCGGCGGCGATTGCCTGGTGAACATGGCGCCCCCATGTGCGCACGATGTTTTTCTTCATGAAGTCGTCTGGCGTGAAGTCCCAGAGCTGTCCGCCGATCCGGCATGGCATTGTCGATGCGTCAAACCGGTCGATTTGGCGAATTCCAGAGCGTCCCTCCGCTATTGCTTCCCAGAAGGCTTTCCTGCCTATGCCATTGCACGCCAAGACGCCGATTCCTGTAATGATGATATCGTTTCGCATTGTTCTTCTTAATCGCCCATTGCCAGCCTCTCTCGCTGATCTTCCGCCTGAGTTTCACATGCCTGACTATTGAATTCTTTCACCAGGCGTGCAATGCCGTGCACATCGCCCGTCAGGAAATGACGCATGAGGCGGGTCCGGAATTCCGGGAGCGGTTTGCCAGTGTTGATGAAAGAGGAAACTATTGGGGTCTCATCCAGCATGCAGGCCATAATGCCCATGGATTCCAATTCCTGTATGGCGCTTTCGTGGAGTTCCATCGCTTCATTTGCGGTGATTCCATCCAGAGTGTACGGCAACGGATTCCACCTGCCTTCCGGCAGACAAAATCGGGTGCGGCAACGCAAGAGTTTCTTCAAATCATCTTTGGCGGACACGCCGTATCCATAGCGCCATGACTGTTGGTACCATTGGGAGCCGGGTAACAGCCTTGGCATATCAATGATTGCGGCGTCCACACGGGTGTGTTGTATCAGCCGCATGATCTCGCCGCGGGTGTGACGGTCGTCTCCGGGCGTTGGATAGGTGAAATGCGCCAGTGTATTGATCCCGTGCGAATGGCAGGCGTTTAACATTCTGCCTATGCCGGTAATGCTTGCATCCTTCTGGAAATAGTCGCGCAGCATTCGCTGGCTGCCGCTGCCAATATCAAACGACATGGATACGCATCCCGATGCTTTGAGTGCGGCGAATGCAGGCGTGCCTATGCTTGTTTCGTGCGTGCTGCGTGAATACGCGAGGCGCAACCCCCGTGACGTGATCGCGTGTGCCGTGGCTTGAATGTGGCTGTCCGGGCTGCCGTGCCCCATGATTCTGAATGCATGCGCGCCAAACCGGCCCGCAAGACTTTCGATTTGAGATATTACGGATGCGGTGCCGCGCAAACGAACATTGCCGCCGTTGAGTATTTGTGAACAGGCCGCGCATTGGCAACTGCCGCCGCGGCTTTCTTCAATGCTGAAAAGTTTGAGTTTGCGGTTGTTGCGCAATGCGCGGTACACGTCGTCGTCGTATACCGGCCGGGGCAATGCATCCAGGTCATGGATATATTCACGTTTCGTGTAGCAGGTTTCTTCATTGTTTCGAAACACGAGATTCGGCAAATCCGTCCAGCGTTCTCTGTCGTGGATGTTGTCCGCCAGGCATGTTATGGCGAGTTCAGGATCGCCCACGCAGATGCAATCGAATGCATCGGACTCCTCTATTAACCGGGTGGGATACAGACTGGCAATTTCCCCAAACGCTAATAGTGTTGTGCCCGGCGAGTGTTGACGTATTCGTTTGGCCAGGAGAATGCCGCTTCGCAGATCATCTGGGGCGTCCATTTTGATTGCGATAAAATCGACCTTGCCTTCATCGGCGAATGTGGCCGCCAGTTCATCGCAGCATTGGGCCTGGCGTGCGGCGAATGCTTTGTCGGCTGAGCGGACTTGCCACAATGTGTGAAGCAGAATAAGGGGATTGCGCGCGGTGGCGCCATTGAAGAGGCGATCAACAATGCGTGATGCGGTCGATTGGAATTCCGCCGGGTATAGCCGATCAATAAGACCTACAGTCCCGAAATCACGTATGACTGTGTCGTGACCGTCGGCAAGAAGCGACCCCGCTACGGACGCCAAATCGCGATCGGGCATAAGGGCTTTAAGGGACAATGGATAGCCAGGTAAACGGATGAGGATGCTTTGCGTCTTCATACTCTCTCCCGGGGCCAATGTAAACCAGAGGCCAAGTAAAGTAAACCACCATATATTGTGAGATTTGCTTCATACGGCAATACTCAACACAACATGTTGAACAAATAGTAACACGAACACCACATCTATGCAAGAAAAATATATACATACAATATTTTGAGGTTACTCTATAATAAATACAATATTTTCAATGATACTTGGGTGTGTACACAACAGGCAGATGCAGAAAGTGTTTGATGGCGCAAGAAACGCAGTTCAAGGTTGCATACCCGAGTTATATGACCGTCTTATTGTGCCGGGGAGAAGTGATTGTGATGTTTTTTATGATAATTCCAGAAATAATTTGCCTTCTGTGAGAAAAATCACTAAACTCTCACTTTTATAATTATCGGGCGGATTTCCTGTTAATTAAATAACGCAATGTCACACTGATATAAGGAATGCAATGATGCTACATGAACCTGCGGCACAAAGCGGAAAGGATTTGGCCTCTCCGTACAAAATGCGTTTAGGGGTGCGCATGTTCACCCTGTATGCCTCGATATATTTCATCGGCTTTGTCGGCATAAATGTCGTGCAGCCGAAGTTGATGGAAAAAATCGTATTTATGGGGATGAACCTTGCCATAGTGTTCGGGATGGGCCTGATCGTTTTTGCGCTCATTCTTGCGCTGATATACAACCATCAATGCACGCAAAAAGAGAAAGAAATGAACAAAGCCGGCGCAGACAAAGGAGATGAATAAAATGGATATCATGCCAGTTGTAATATTCGTTCTTTTTGTCGTCATGGTTCTGGCGCTGTCATTCTTCCTGGCCCGCAAATCCAAGTCCGCAAGCGGCTATTTCGCCGCGGGCGGCCAGATCCACTGGGGTGTCAATGGTATCGCGTTCGCGGGCGATTATCTTTCCGCGGCCTCGTTCCTGGGCATTTGCGGTCTTATCGCCACCGCGGGTTATGATGGTTTTCTGTATTCCATAGGCTACCTTGCTGGCTGGATTGTGGCGCT
>Ga0255382_10170_pt1 | contig 10315 bp, 7 predicted proteins | sample ANMaggSeSYBR01H9_FD_182101 | JGI IMG/M metagenome (GOLD analysis project Ga0255382, IMG submission 182101) | Sediment cell enrichment communities from methane seep in Santa Monica Basin, California, United Staets - ANME aggregate JGI... | ecosystem: Environmental > Aquatic > Marine > Cold seeps >... | reverse complement strand
TCGGTGAATAAGCGCACCTGGTGCGTCCCAGCACACACCCACAATGATTGTCCAACCAGGCGAAATGGCGCTGAGTAGTATGCCCTTCAAAAACAATGTGACAATCGCGGTGCAGTTTGACTTTTTTCCAGATCGCCAGATCATAGGGCGTTGTGGGGAGTGGTTTTAAAAGTGCTTTTTCAACACTTTCAAACTGCAGACGCGGTTGTTCTTTGGTGGTGCCATGAATGCGCATTCCGGCTTCTTCCCGGCACCACTCACGCACATCCCGGTTCGCTTGCTTCAGGGTCTGAATATCTTTTCCCCCCATGAATCGTCCCTGTACATAGCTGACCCCGCCTTCCACCTTGCCTTTGTGTTCCGGGGTAACCGGACGACATGGCAATATCAAAAAACCGTAATGTTCTGCACACTCTCGATAGGCCATCTGAATATGAGGATCATCCCAGACCGCTCGCGTGACCCCGCTTTTCAAATTGTCAATCACCAGCCGTTCGGGAACACCTCCAAAAAACGACAGTGCATTGCGATGACAGCGCAGCCAGGGTTCAATCTTCTGGTTGAAGACAAATTCTACATACGCATAGCGGCTCCAGGACAACACGATCACAAATGCCCATGCTTTTCGTTCTACACCCTGCTCATCCAGCATTTTACCCACATATCCAAAGTCAATCTCGGCTTCTTCCCCGGGTTTCATTTCTTTGCGCACATACGCTTCTATCGGTGGGGGATTAATCCGCCGCGCCAGTCGCAATACGGAGGCATAGCTGCCCGCATACCCTTGTTCTTTGATGCGATCATAGATGGCAGTCACTCTGACTTTCTCTTTCAGCAGTTGTTCGATCTTTTCCCGATACGGCTCTGCCTTCGATATGTTTTGGGGTGGTTTCTTCTCTGGCATGGTTTCATCCAGTAAGCGCATCAGGTGTTGGTGGTCGGGTAACTTTCCTTCCATCAACTGCTGCTCTACTGCCCACTCCCGATACCGCTTCACAGTTCGACGGTCTACTCCCAAATCTTTTCCGATCTGTCGGTCACTTCGTTCTTTTCGAATATGCCGATTCATTTCTCGTATTTCCATTAGCTTCAGTCTTCTTTCTGACATTGGTCCTCCTGGCTCTGTGTTTCTCTGCCAGTAGGTTAATCGATTTTTCCCTTGTCGGAAAGTGGCGCAGTGTTGCTGAATATGTCTGGTACATCCTTGGTGAATATCACTGGTACATTATAGGGTGTTCAGTGACACCTTATTTCATTATCTTAGGATTTGTCTACGTTAGCTTGGGAATATATGAGGAGACAGGTGGCTTGATAAACCTATTTTTCTAATTAAGTTTAGGAACTGATAAATACTTCATATTTCTAATGAGAGGCTTAATGAGTAATTTGAGAATACTTTTTCATAATATTCTTAAATTTGGACTGTGATTCGAACCAGTTTTCAATTAGAGATATATTACTATATGAAAGAAAAGTGTGAGGTCTTAATGAAAACCATTGTTGCTGGTGCTTTAGGGGAGTGCGTTCACGTTGCTGGGGTATTTAATTTTCTGCGTCTGGCAGAGCTGGAAGGCTGGAAAACCGTCTTTCTCGGTCCGGCCGTCTCTCCGACTGCAGTTCTCGAAGCGGCCCGAAAAGAAAATGCCGATCTGGTGGCAGTCTCTTATCGTCTGACCCCCGAAACCGGAGAGAGACTGCTGGCCAGTTTCTGTGAAGAGGCCGACGAGTTGTGTGAACAGGGCGTTCAATTTGCTTTCGGCGGCACCCCGCCGGTGGCAGAACGCGCCCGAAGTTTGGGATTCTTCAACGCCATCTTCGATGGCTATCAAACCCGCGAAGACATTATCGCTTATCTGCGGGGCGAAACAAGTGAAATAAAAAGCGAAGAAGTTTATCCCCAAACCACCATCGAGCGCATTCAATGGAAAGCGCCTTTTCCGATTCTGCGCCATCACTATGGCCAGCCCACCATGGAAGCTACCCTATCCGGCATCCGCAAGATTGCCGACAGCCGACTGTTAGATGTCGTCTCGCTGGGGATTGACCAGGACGCGCAGGAGAATTTTTTCAATCCCGAGTGCCAGAATCCCCAACGCTTTGGGGCTGGCGGCGTTCCGGTGCGCACGGTCGAAGACTATCAGGCATTGTATGAAGCTTCTCGCAGCGGCAATTATCCGCTTTTACGCACCTACACCGGCACCGATGATTTCCTGCGTCTGGCCGAAATGGTTGTCGATACCATTCACAATGCATGGTGCGCTGTGCCACTTTTCTGGTTCAACGATATGGACGGGCGCGGCCCCTGGAACTTGCAGGGCTCGATTGAGCAACATCAACAGGTCATGGCCTGGTATGGCAAGCGCGGCATCCCAGTGGAATTAAATGAATCCCACCACTGGGGCATGCGCGATGCTTCTGATGTCACCTTTGTCGTCAGCGCCTATCTGGCCGCGTATAATGCTCGCGCCTTTGGGGTGGGTGACCACATCGTACAGATGATGTTCAACAGCCCTCCCGGCGTTGCAGACCGGATGGATCTTGCCAAAATGCTGGCCCTGCTTGAGATGATCGGATCATTAGAAAACAAAAACTTCCGCATCTGGCGCCAGACCCGCACCGGACTGCTGTCTTTTCCTCTCCAGCCTGATGCCGCCCGGGCGCACCTCGCTGCCAGCATCTACGTACAGATGGCGGTCAAACCTCACATTGTTCACATCGTGGGGCATACCGAAGCCCATCATGCCGCCAGTGCTGAAGACATCATCGATGCCTGCCATATGGCGCGGCGGGTCATCGAAAACGCCCTCAACGGGCAGCCCGACCTGACCGCTGACCCGGTGGTGCAGGAGCGCAAAGAACATCTCATCCGTGAAGCGCACATTACCCTGGATGCTATTCGCTCTCAGCACAAAGACAGCGGCGAAGTGCTTACTTCGCTAGTCACACTGACACGGGCCGTTCAAATCGGCATTCTCGATGCGCCCCATCTCAAAAATAATCCGTACGCACGCGGAGAAGTGCGAACTCAAATTATCAATGGCGGCTGTGAAGCCGTCGACAACAATGGAAACAGCCTCTCAGAGGCAGAGAGAATTTCACAATTATTCTTTTAGTGAAATTCATAAAATGGAATAATAGAAGCAAAACAAGAGAGACTTCCTATTGCAATGAAAAATATAATTCGTCTGATGTGAATTATACCGAAAGGACGGAAACCATCTCAAAGGTTTCAAAATCAACACCAAAATCGATCAATAGCAAATCTCGCAAAATATGACTGGTGACCTTGGCAATCACTCGGGTGATCAAACCGAGAACTGTGTTGGTTATCAGTCATTCGATATTGCGACCCGCCTTCTAGATTTCATGGAAGACACCCTCAATCCGTTCGCGTTTACTGGATACAGAAGCGGTTCAATGTCGGGATGTTCTGGTATCTTTGATTGGATCGCTAAGGGGTCCAGATCAAGTTGCTGTCCTGATCAAAGATCTGGTTTCACCATTGAAGACCGATAAAACTTTTATCGGAAAAAATGTCACAATTGATGGAATGACTCGGGACGGCTTCCACAGCGAGGCGCTCATCTGTGTTAACCGGTACCAATTCAAAAATGGATCGGGAGACCGCCCGTTGTCGTTACCATCACCAGGTTGTAGCCGAAAGTTTTCAGATTGCGACTGGCGCTGCCCATAGTTGGCGCAACCCAGAAAGTCACTGTGATGTTTGTTGAGCTTGAGCTTGTACCCCAGAACAGGAATCGGTTTGGTATCCAATAAAAAACAAGTCTGTTCATGCTAACCTTTTTAGACAATCCAGAAGCGGCGCAATTTTTCTACAACCTGGTGAAAAATGCGAGACCTACGGTTGAATTGGTTTTGATCGACCAATTCCGGAAATAAATCCAGGCAGTTAGCCCGAAGGAAGGCTATATATTGAGTTTCACCGAGATAAGGATTGAAAATCTGTCCCAACATCAGTGTAATGACATTACAATCAATTTTTACTAATCTTTTGTTGATAACAATAGGATTCGATAGATAGAAAAAGAATGGGCTTCGTTAATCATTGCGTGAAATTATTTGATGATGAGCTTGAATTATAGTTCAAAATAAAAAACAGGAAGATGAAAAAATGAAAAGAATTACAGTTTATACAGCAACATATAACAGAGCTTACACATTGCATAAAGGGTATGAATCACTATGTAATCAATCTTGTAAAGATTTTGAATGGCTGATCATTGATGATGGGTCAACCGACAACACAAATGATTTAGTAAAGATTTGGATTAGTCAAAACAAGATTGATATTCGGTATATTTACCAAGAGAATCAAGGAGTAAATGTTGCACGAAATTTGGCGATAGAAAATATAGAAACAGAGTTAAATATTTGTGTAGATTCGGATGATTACTTAAAATTTGATGCTATTGAAAAGATACTTGGGTTTTGGGACTTAAAAAGTAAAGCAGACCATGTTGGATTGATAGCACTAGATTGTTATTCTTCAGGAAAAATTGTCGGTAAGCCAATTCCAGAAGAGATAGAGGAATCAACACTCTTCAATTTGTATGAACGATTAGGAATAAATGGGGATAAGAAAATGGTATATAAAACATCAATATGTAAGAAATACCCTTGTCCACGTTATGAGGGAGAAAAATATTACCCTAATCGTTATAAATACTACATGATTGATAAGGAAGGCCCTAGCTTAATTCTAAACGAAGCCATTTGTGTAGTGGAATATCTCACAGATGGCATAACAAATTCGCGTTTCCATCGTTATAGAAATAATACTAGGGGATTAGGAGACTACAGAAAATTTCTAATGGAGTATAATCCTAATTTGTGGAATATTTGTCGCCAGACTATTCATTTGATTGCCATGAAACTACTGTCAAAAAAAAGCCTAAAAAGTAATCATCCCTTTATAACATTTCTTATGTTACCAGCGGGAATTTTATGGTATTTTTATATTTTATTTAAAACCCGTTAGTTATTTTCAAAAGTTATCCAATGATATACAATCTTACTTAGCCTTTGACATGGCGGAGTTAAGTATTTATTAGAGAGTGTGAGTCAAGTATTGTTGTTTAAAGAATTTAAACTCACCAGATGTCAAGCTCCCCAAAACTTTGCCAATCAAAAGTGGACAGTTTCAATGATTACCAGCTTTCGCAAATTCAATAGGAGTCAAATTATTCAGAGCTTCATGCGGTCGCTGGTAGTTATACATCGTAAGCCATTCCTCGGCTAGTTCCTGTGTCTGTGAAATTGAATCTAATAAGTAAGCATCTAAAACATCTTCTCGAAAAGTGCGGTTCATTCGTTCGACATAACCATTCTGATTGGGTTTCCCTGGTTGAATAAACAACCACTGAACTTTATGTTCTTTTGCCCATTTTTCAGTATGTCTGGCCAGAAACTCCGGCCCATTGTCGCTGTGAATCTGTTTCGGATAACCGCGCCAGCCAGCCACTCTATCCAAAAAATCTTTGTCATTCGCTCAGCTGGTAAAGAATAATTGACATCGATCCACAATGCTTCTCGGTTATAGTCATCCATGATGTTGAAAGTTCGGATGGCTCAGCCATTCGTGAGGGCATCCTCCATGAAATCAATAGACCAGGTTTCATTGACTCGTTCTGTTTGTCGGAGGGCAAGCTTTTGACGACTAGGGATTCTCTTCTTGGGTTTGACACGCAGGTTTAGTTTCATTTCACAATAGATCCGGTAGATTCGATTATGATTCCAAGGTTTGCCCTGAGCTTTCAATTTTGCAGCCATCTTCGAAAACCTCCAGCTATGATGCTGCTCTGCCAACTCTTGAAGCACCGCGCGAATTTCTGTGTCATCTTTCTTTTTACCCTGGTAATGATAACTGGGGCGTGAGATTCCTGCAGTTTCGCAGGCTTTTCGTTCGCTCATTTGGAATGAAGTAACCAGATACTTGACCCATTCGCGCCGCTTCCCAACGGTTACAGTTTTTTTTCGATGATACTTTTAAGTCCTTCGTGCTTCAAACTCAAGTCAGCATACATCCGCTTCAATTGCGAATTTTCAGCTTCCAGAGCTTTCAAGCGTTTCAATTCTGTCTCTTCCAGCCCGCCATACTTGGACTTCTATTTGTAATAACAGCTCCGGCTAATGCCGTGATTGCGACAGATTTCATCCACCGGACTGCCGGTTTCGGCTTCTTTCAGGATGGCGATGATTTGTTGTTCTGTGTGACGTGACCGTTACTGTATCAAAAATCGATAGAAAGCAAAAAAGAGAATAACTCATCGGTTGTGAACGTACCTTCGGAGAGATTGCACCCAGGGTCTGGATTGGTGCGGACCAGAGAAAACCGGCATTGATTTTTGAATCTTTTCAGCATATTCTACGGATAAACTTTGTCTGCGAAGTGGATAGTTTTCAGTCACTTTTTCAGGCTTTTTTTGAAATGCCATCTGCCGTAATTGAGGTCTGGCCTGACAAATTGCCAACATGCCCCGAATTCCCCGGAGCTTCCAGGATCGCCCCCGGCCTTTCATACGTCTGACAACCAGTTTATCCACATTGCCTTCAATCGCACCTAAATTGCCTGCCTTTTGTCCATTGGGACGACATTCTAGATCCAGTAGGTTATCTTGATAATGCCGCAGATAATTCGAAAAGTCGACTAACTGGGTCTGTTGATTTCCATCGGCTTGTTCAATTCGAATCTGCAAGGATTGTTCAACCGCTGCATATCCCTGTGTCCGAATGGTCTCAAGCATAGCACGGGAATGGGCATGATTTCTGAGGGCACTCCGCGCGGCGCGAGCCAGATGAAAACGATCCAGCACATATTCTTGTGGAATTCCAAAACGCCGATAACTACGTTTGACCCAGCTATTACCATCCCCACCCGTTACTAATCGTTCCACCTGATCCAGATGATAGGTCTGGTAGGCTGTTTTGAGCAGCTCTTCCTGCCAGGCCTGTGAATTCAGTCCGACTGCCACGACACTCCGCTTGTTTTTCAGTTTTGAGCGTTGTTTTCCGACTTTTTCCTTCCCAGTATACATCGTCGCCACCCGCACTTCCACCGATTTCTTCTGTTCTCCCTGCAAATGCAGCCAAACCCCATCGCTTTCTCCATACAAGATTTTACTTTCAATCTCGCCAGGCTCTATCCTCGCTCCCTGACTGAAGACTGCTTCCCGTTCTGCGTCTCGATCATCCGCGATTTGATTCCCGACATTCCACACCATGCGTTGGATGCCGCTGTGGCTGACCATGGTTCTCAACAACCAGCTCATGCGTTCTGCCGCTTCTCGATAATTGCTTTCACTTGCCAGATACGCTCCCATTTGTTCAACTTGTCGACTGCACCGTTCATATCGCTCCAGCCCCAACAATTCATCCACCGGCTTTCTCCTCACCCCCTGTTCATCCCGGTAAATGTGTCGTCGATAACGAATCCATCCGGCTGTGCTGATCATCGTCCGTTTTTCTGTCCCTACATTTTGCCATTCCTTTGGAATTTCTATGCGGATATGTTCATCTACTGTTTCGATTCCCCTTTTCATCACTTTTTGCCCAATCTCTTCTGTCAATTCCCGAACACTTTCTTCCAGTTCTCTGATTTCGATTTCTCGCTCATATTCTTCTTGCTGTTCGGACACTTTTATCGTTATACTTATTTTGACATTTCTTTTGGTCATTGAGAGTTCCTTTCCGTTTGTTTTTCTCAAACTTCATTCTGATTGGTTCTCTCTTTTTTTGCAAATTTTCTATTCTATCGATTTTCCTGACTGTAACGACGTGACCTTTTCATGTAGACGGTTCTCCTTGTTTAATTATCTCAGGTTTTGTCTACTTTTGTTTGGCACTATTATGGGGAGGGTTACCCAGAGATTTGTAAGTAGGTCTCTTCTAAGATGGGTGTTAGGTTAGAAGCATTTGTCTCGATATTTAATATTATTTCCTCACGCCAGTTGGATGCGGTGAGAGATTACAGACAAGTGCGAACTTTAGTTCTAATTCATTCGTGTTTTCATAGCCGATGACTTTTATGTTTGTAGACAAGAATGCTCAATAAGGTTATTATGTAGCATTTTTCAATGGCATCTTTAATTAGAGGGGGCTTGTTTAGCACCCATGGGGTCGTATTAAGAAAGAAAATTTGAATTTATTAATAATAATTTATCTTGGTTTCAATTATTATGTGCAACAACGATTATTTAAGAATAACATAGCTGGGGTCTGAAAGCCCAGGCATTTTCTAGGGCGATGATTCAGATTGTTCATTACAAATTCAACGTCATTATCAGTAATCGACCCAAAAGAAGCTCCTTTTGGAAAGAACTGTCGAATCAACCCATTTGTATTTTCATTCGTACCTCTTTCCCATGAGGCGTATGGATGAGCAAAGTAAACTTTCGTACCCAGTGCTTTGGCAACTTCTTCATGCTTTGAAAACTCTTTGCCATTGTCACAAGTGATGGTGTGAACCTTATTTTTGCCAACAGCTGATAGTAAATCAATCATGGCCTGCTTGACAAGTGGTGCCGTATAGCGCTCCACCTTTCGAATCAGAGTGAATCGGGTTTTGCGATCCACCAGGGTCACCAGTGCCATTCGATGTCCTTTTCCAACAATGGTGTCTGCTTCCCAATCACCAATGCGCTCTCTGGTTTCTACTTCTGGTGGCCGCTCCTCAATACTGATCCGATTTGGAATCTGCCCCCGTCGGTCTTTGCTTCCATACCGTTTTCGACGTTTTTTCTTCTGTCGTAAATGCTTATACAGACTGCCTCCTTGTTGCTTATCTTTCAATATGTACTGATAAATCCACTCTGGCGAAACCTTTTCTTCATCATTGATCTGTAACCAACCTTGAATCTGTTCGGGACTCATTTTTGCTTCCAAATGCTCCCTGACTTTTCGCCATGTCTCAGGCTTGATACGACATTTGACTTTTTCTCTTTTTCTTTGCTCTGCTTTGGATTGCGCTTGTTTCGGTCGATATCCACGCAATCCCCGATTACGCCTGATTTCCCGACTGATTGTCGATTTGTGAACCCCGACTTCTTCTGCTATTTTTCCATAGCTATATCCAATTTTCAAACAGGCTTTTATCTGGTATCGTTGTTCTTGAGTAAGTTGTTGGTATCTCTTCATCATGCCCCTTCCTGGTCGTTGGAGTTTTTTGTTGAGTTTACCTTCAACTTACTCTTTCTACCAGTCCGTTGCACTTGCTACTTGAATCTAAGTATGTAAGATACAATGAAAATTAAGAAAATAAATTCAGTGGATTAATTAAAATATTCATTGATTTCTGATATAACAAAAGAATATTGAGGTATATTTTATGGTTAAGATTTTGTCAAAGTTGGAATCACTTAATAAATTAAGAATTTGGACAATCGCCTATCATGCGATTGAAAATTGTGAACCAGTATTTAAATCAATCGGGGGGCATGAGTTTAAAATATTAAAAAAAAATATATTTGTGACTATAGCTGATCCTTTTTTGTTTAAATTTGAGGGGTGTTCTTACCTGTTCTATGAAAAACAAAACCTTTTTACCATGAAGGGTAAAATTGCATGTGTTAATTTGGATAGTGAAAATCAAAAAAGTAAAATAGTTTTAAACAAATCCTTTCATTTATCATATCCTTTTGTTTTTAAGTGGAAGGGTGATATTTTTATGATTCCAGAATCAAAAACTAATGGAAAGATATCATTATTTAGGGCGAAAGAATTCCCATTTATATGGGAATTCTTTGATGATATCATTGAGTTAGAAGCTGCTGACACAACTACTTTGTTTGAAGAAAATGAATGGGTGATATTTACATACTGCAAAGAAAAATTATTGATTTTTTATTATGATGTTAAAGAGAAAATTTTGACTCCGCATCGCCAAAATACTAAATCCCCTAAATCAAGTACTGTTCGGCCTGCCGGACATTTTATTGTTGATTCGGAAGAATTACTACGACCATCTCAAAATTGTTTAAACATTTATGGAGAGGCTGTTATATTTAATGTAGTAACATTATTTAATCGTGATTTCTATAAAGAAGAAGAAAGATATAGGCTTAATGCTCAAAATATAAATATTGATAATTTAAAAATAATTGGGGTACATACATACAATAAAAATGGTGAGTATGAAGTTATCGATGTGCGATATGAGATTAAAGGAATTCATATATTTATAATTAATATTGTGTTTCGATGTTCACGTCGTATTTTCACATTTTTATTAAGAATTTACCGTTTTGTCTTAAAGAAATAAGGTAAGTAAGGTGAGAAAGAGACGATGCTTTTAATTTTT
>Ga0255382_10169_pt1 | contig 10319 bp, 6 predicted proteins | sample ANMaggSeSYBR01H9_FD_182101 | JGI IMG/M metagenome (GOLD analysis project Ga0255382, IMG submission 182101) | Sediment cell enrichment communities from methane seep in Santa Monica Basin, California, United Staets - ANME aggregate JGI... | ecosystem: Environmental > Aquatic > Marine > Cold seeps >... | reverse complement strand
AATAATCCATTTCTCAGTACCCTTCACCAACGTTCTCTATCACACCAGAGAATGGCTGCTTTGATGCGTGTTGGATCATCTCTTCCACTTTCTTCTGACACAAACGCCCCACAGCCCGACTTACCAACAACTACGGGTGTGATTCAAATGCGGCGGGAAGACCTTCCTCTGGGAATGACGGTACCTCTTTCCAGTATTCAAGCAATGGCAACTGCACCCACATTAACCAGCTTCAACAAGATTCCCCGCTCCTCACGGGATTCTGACCGCATCCCAGCAGTTCAGCCATCTGATACACCGCATCAAGAACCTGATAAAGCCCTTCCTTCCCAAGTTCAAAGACCATCCGCCCCCCCGACCATCCTGAATCCTTCCCCTCAACCCGCTACTGAAGGTAATCTTGAGGACGCGTGGCCGCGTTTGGAGGCGATCTTTGAACGCCATGAGGAAACCCAACAGCAACCAGATGAAATCGAGAACACCATACCTGCTGAAGAAAACGAAAACCACTTTGAGGAAAAGCTCACTCTTCCAGAAATCACTTCTCCCGAAGAAGAAACGATTGATAATGAGATAAATGTTCCTCAACCAGATAACGAAACAGAAAAATATTCGAAACAAATTCCACCAGCTTCACCGCAACCCCATATACCGCAGGCAGTCGTTCAAAAGCAGCCCGATAACGATCAAATACCAGAAGCACCACAGGAAGTTAAAAAAACGGATCTAACATTCGAACCTCCCTCACCTATTGGAAAAATCGTACCTTTCACTCAGCCTGAAACAGTAGAAGAAGATCAAGAACCATCAAGCCCTTCGAAGGCGAAACCAGCGAATGAATTGCCTTCAGAAGAGGATACAGGCCAGAAACGAAGTGTCTTAGAAATACCTGCTGTTGAGGAAGAAAGCGAAGTTGAAAAGATTACTGAACAAACGGTTCCACTCAATGCTGTCTGGCCGGTGGAACAAAGAGTTGTCAAACCGACAGATTATTCATCAAGTGCACCAACCCTCACTGCACCCTTGCAAGATGATCTTCAAGAGACATCAACTCAAACCGAACAATTCGATCAAGTCGAAAAGATCGTCCACTCTACTCTCGAGAATGTGCCTGTTGAACATCCCAGCCGCTCCAGCATGGAAGTCATCACTCCCCGCCGCTCACGACCCGTGATTCAACGGCAAAGCATGCAGATTGAAGAGTCGCATAAAGAAGAACAAGAGTTCGATGATGAGACTGATAGCAATTCTCAAAGCACTGCCCCCATACCATCATCGCAGACAGACGTCATAGAAACGGATATCGGCCCCTTACCTGCCGATTTATGGGCATTGCTCGATCAACCATTGCCATCAGAAACAACTGACCAGCTATCTCATCCAAACATTACGGAAACTCAATCTGAAGATACCTTCGCTCCGTTAGAAGAAGCGATTGCCTCCGCGGAAAAATACACACCTCCTATGAGTCCCCCATCAACTCCTGCCTCACAACAGTCAACCGCAATCCAGCGCAGTGAAGAATATCCTCCATCCCCAGTTCTGCCAGAAACCACCCAGATTCTTTCTCCTTCTCCTATATCACAGAACAATGTTCAAAGGTCAGTACAACTCACCTCAACAGATTCACCTGACACGGTTGAAGGGGCCCAGGAAAATGAAGAGGAAAAGCAAGGGTTTGACCTCGAAAGTCTCTCCTGGAAAGTTTATGCTGAAATCAAACGTAGATTCCAACGCGAGCGCGAACGTGATCGCTGAGTATTCGAAGGAAAGTTTATATGGCTAATACACGCAGCAACCTGGTAGCAGCAAAAATTTATGAAGTCAACGACTCTTATGAAGAAAAGAGCGGCGGTGTTTCAGTCGATTGTATGTTTAATCCCTTCGAATACACAGTCACCAAACAAAACACCTATGAGGAGAAATCGAAAAACAAATCTGCTGTTCCGCAGGTCGAATTTAAAAAAGCCGGCCCCCAAACCCTCAAGATCACCCTCATCTTCGATACTTATGAAGATGATAAAGATGTCAGTCTTATTACGAATAAATTATGGAAACTGATGGAATCGAAGACCCGACAGGAAGGCAACACCAACAAGAAGGTACCCCCTCCTGAAGTTGCCTTCGAATGGGGCGTTTTCCGCTTTGTAGCCGTCATCACCAACATGACCCAAAAGTTCACCCTTTTCAAGGCAGATGGAACACCAGTGCGCAGCACGGTCAATGTTACCTTTACCCAGCACACAGATCTTGAAGACTATCCTAACCAGAATCCCACATCAGGCAATGGCAACCCCCTGCGCATCTGGCGTGTCACCGCAGGTGATCGTCTGGATACCATCGCCCACCTTGTTTATGGCGATGCCACCCGCTGGCGGCAGATCGCCGAATTAAATCAGATTATTAATCCACTTAAATTGAAACCGGGCCAACAGCTTATCATCCCCGGAGATTAATCGTCATCCGCTTTGGAGTAATTAATGCCGCAAACATCCGAAATCGTCAGCCAGATCACAATCAAACTCAAAGGAAACGAACTCGACCAGGCCCTCACTGCGCAGTTGGTATCCGTTTCGGTTGATCAACATGCCTATCTTCCAGCTGCATTCACTATCCAATTCCACGACTCCGATCTACAGATTTTAGATCAAGGTACCTTCAACCTCACCGATGAAGTTGAAATCCTGTGCGAATCCGATGACGGACAGCAAACCAGTCTGATCAAAGGTGAAGTTGTTGCACTTGAGCCAATCTTTGGTCAGGACATGATCGCAGATTTAATCATCACCGGCTTTGACAAGCTCCATCGTCTCTACCGCGAACCCCATACTCGCGCCTTTCTTAACACCAAAGATAGCGATGTCGCAGAACAATTCGCACGTGACTCGAATCTCAACCCTCAGGTTGAGACAACCGCTGTTGTATATGACCATATTTTCCAGAACAACCAATCAGACCTGACTTTTCTGCAGCAGCGTGCTGATCGGATCGGATTTGAATGTTTTGCTGATGATGGAAAACTCTACTTCCGCAAACCGCAGCAACCGCAGGCACAGGTAACACTCACCTGGGGAGAAGATTTACTCACTTTCCGTCCACGTTTATCACTTGCAGAGCAAGTTGAAGAAGTCGTTGTCCACGGTTGGGATGTAAAGAAAAAAGAAGCCGTCATTGGCAGAGCCACGCAGGCCAACCTGCGTCCTGAGGTCTCTGAGAAAGCCAGTACCGATTGGACACGTCCTTTTGGCAGCGGTAAGAAAATTCTTGTTGACCAACCCGTAGGGAACCAGCGAGAAGCTGACTTGCTGGCAGATGCCAGATTGCAGGAATCCTCTGGGGCTTTCATTGTTGCCCATGGAACTGCCTTCCGAAAACCCCAGATTAAGGCAGGACAATGGATTCGTCTGGAAGGACTTGGAGAACGCCTGACCGGCAATTACCTTATTACTCATGCCGTTCACACCCACAGTTCAGAAGGATTAATCACCGAATTTCATGTTACTGGTGCAAAAAAAGGAACGATCAATGATGCCTTGCACCCCAATTCAAAACAATCCCGTCTTCCCGGTGCCATCCCTGCCATCGTTACCAATAACCAGGACCCCGACAAGCTAGGACGTGTGAAAGTCAAGTACCCCGGCATTTCGGATGACACTGAGAGCCACTGGGCACGGGTCATCAGCCCCGGTGCAGGTGACAAATATGGTTTCAGTCTCATCCCTGAAGTCGGCGATGAAGTGATGGTGATCTTCGGAAACGGCGTCATCAATCACCCTTATATTCTCGGCGGCGTTTGGAACGGCAAGACAGAACTCCCTCCGGCGGTTAAATCCGCATCAGAGAATCACAAAATCAAAGCCTGGCAGACACCCGGCGGCCATTCGATTGTCTTTTACGATGACAATAATAAAAAAATAGAAATACTTACCAATGATGGACGGAAAATCGCACTGGATGACAGCAACAAAAAGATTTCAGTCGAGACCCCCAGCTGTAAGTTAGAATTAGAAGACCAGAATCTGACAATTAAAGCCGGTGGCAAAATTGAAATTGATGCAAGCAACATCAAATTTAAAGCCAATGGCAATATCGAAATTGACGCCAGCGGTGAAGTTAAAATCAATGGCGCAATCATCCGCCTCAATTAAGGGAAAAAACATGGGACAACCCGCAGCCAAGCAAAATGATCAAATCACTGCCACTGACATCCATATCGTTATGGTTCCCTCTCCCAGCGGACCAGTACCAACACCGCTTCCACATGTCTTTCAGGGAATCCTGAATCAGGGGTTAAGTACTGACGTAATGATCAACAATCTGCCTGCTGCAACTATCAACAGCGCCGCCACCAACACCCCACCGCATCTACCCACACCGCCAGGAACCCTCTTTCAGATTCCCCCCACCAACCGTGGTCAGATCACCCTTGGCAGCACCACTGTGCTGATCAATGGCAAAGGCGCTGCTCGTAATGGAGATATGGCGCAAACCTGCGCCGATCCCGCACCCAATATGGCAGCAACAGTAGTTTCAACAACCACCAATGTATTGATAGGAGGATAGCCAGATGCCCAAAGAAATTGTCGGAAAAGGCTGGGCCTTCCCACCACAGATCAGCGCGCAGGGAGGTCTGGCACTCACCAATGAACAAAACGAACTCTCGCAGGCTATCTTTATCATCCTCTCCACCTCCCCCGGGCAGCGTGTCATGCGCCCCACATTCGGCTGCCGCCTTAACGAACTTGTCTTTGCCCCTAACAATGCACAAACCGCCGCTCGAGCGCGGCGTTACGTTACCGAGGCCCTCGGTATGTGGGAACCACGTATCCGTGTCATCGAAGTCAACATCCATCCGGATGAGGATAGGGATAACCGCCTTATTATTGATATTGAGTATGAGATCAAAACAACCCACGACCGCCGCAGTCTTGTCCATCCATTTTATTTGATCCCTGAAGAAGCAGCTTGATGACACCTGATAAAAATTGCAGCAAATTGTATTGGAGGTAACATGCCCTTACCCACTCCCATTTTAGATGACCGCCACTTTCAAGATATTGTTGATGAAGCCAAAAAACGCATCCCTCATTATTGCAAAGAATGGAGCGATCACAACGTCAGTGATCCAGGAGTTACCCTGATTGAACTCTTTGCCTGGATGACAGATTTGATGATCTACCGCCTCAATCAGGTGCCTGACCTGCACTATGTAAAATTTCTTGAGTTGCTGGGAATTCAGCTCAAAGGCCCGGAACCTGCCAAAGTACCGGTGACCTTTTGGCTTTCAGCGCCACAGGAGAATGCAGTCATCATCCCTGCGATTACAGAAGTCTCTACCACTCAAACCGAATCACAAAAGTCGATCATTTTCTCTACCGATATCGACTTTCACATCCACCCGCCCCAATGGCAGCAGATTCTTTCACGGAAAACTTCCCCTGAAGGTCAAAAAGGATATGCCAAACATAATATCCGCCGTCTAGAAGCAGGATTTGAGGGTGTCGAAATATTTTCCTCAGTACCTCAGGAAAATGACGCGCTTTATTTCGGCTTCGAGAACGAACTCAGCCATCATATCCTGGGCTTCGATTTTGACTTCGATAGGGCTGGCGGAGCAGGCATCGATCCTTCATTCCCTCCTTACATCTGGGAAGCCTCAACTGGCAGAAAGGATGACCGTTGGGAGACCTGCGAAATCGCCCTGGATGAAACTAAAGGCATGAATGTTCCCGGACGAATCCATATCCATCTTCCACAGATGGGTAAATATGCCGTCAACCGCAATAAGATGTTCTGGGTCCGTGCAAGGATTAAAGGAATCTCAGACGAGGAGATTGAACTCGGAATGCGCTCTTATCAAAAATCACCACGTATGCAGCGTGTTTCCGTCAGCAGTTGGGGCGGCACTATACCCTGCACGCATGCACAAATTGTGGCGCAGGAACATCTTGGGCAGAGCGACGGCACCCCCGGACAAACTTTCTCATTAAAAAATACCCCGATTTTGCAGCGCAAGGCGGATGAAACCTTGCTTGTTAAAATCGATAGCAGCAACCCGCAGAAATGGTCAGAGATTCTTGACTTCGCAGATTCAGATGCTCATGACCTGCATTATACGCTTGATAGCACCACTGGCGAACTTCGTTTTGGTCCTTCCGTCCGTCTGCGTGACGGCACCATCAAACTCTACGGAGCCATTCCCCCCAGAAAAGCTGTCCTTATTTTTGAACGGTATCGGCATGGCGGCGGAGAAGTGGGCAATGTGCAGCCCAGCATGATTAACACCTTGAAGACCTCTATTCCCTTTATTGCGCGTGTCGTCAACCACCGACCAGCTGTGGGCGGTCTGGATGCTGAAACCCTGGAAGCTGCAAAAATGCGGGCGCCTGCCATGCTGCGCACCCGTGAACGGGCTGTGACCGAAGTTGATTTTGAGTTTCTTGCCCATCAAGCAGCTCCTGCCGAAATCGACCGGGTGAAGTGTCTCCAGCCCAAACCCGCTGCTGGCGGTGATGTCATTCCCGGACAGGTTTACATTTTGATCATCCCCAGGGTGCCTTACCCTGATGCCTACATTGAACCAGAGGATTTGAAATTGAAGGATGAGCTTGTTAACAAGCTATCTGTGTATCTGGATGAACGCCGCCTGCTAACCACACATCTCATCTATCAAAAACCTGCTTATCAATGGCTCTCAGTGCATATCAAACTTCGTGCCGCCCCAGACTTTAATCAAAATGAAGTTGAGCAGAACGTGCTTGCCCATCTCTATCATTTCCTCAATCCCATCAAGGGCGGCCCTGACAACAACGGATGGCCTTTTGGACGGAACGTGTTCATTTCAGATGTCTACCAAAGTCTGCAAGGACTTCCCGGAATTCAGTTCATCCGATCGCTCGAAATTTTCCGAACAGATGAAAGCGGGAAAGTTCGAGGAAACGCAATGGAAGAAGTAGAAATTGTAGCCCACGGCACCGCAGCCTCTTCCATCCATCAAGTTGAATTTGTATAAAAGGGGAATCAATGGCACATAAAATCCAGCATCTCCTACAGATTAAAAGCCCTGAGCAAGGCCAGAGTCAATTTACTATCCCTGCTAAAGGCGCCAGTTTTGGTCGTGAGTCAATCAACGATATCGTCCTTAAACAAGGCATGATTTCCCGTCAGCACGGCCGATTCGAAATTCGCGGAGATGATTGTTATCTGATAGATCTTGAAAGTGCTAATGGAACCACGCTCAACAAACAGCAATTAGCGCCCAACTCTCCTACTCTGGTTCACGATAATGATCTGATCAAAATCGGAGACTTTGAACTTACTTATCAAAAAAAAGTACTCCTGGTTGAAAAGAAATCCGAGAAACCGAAAATCAAACAGGATGCACAAAAACATCCCACGGTTGTTTCAAAGCCCCCACCACCTCCCCAAATTCCTGCGCACCCGGCATCATCCGAAGTACTTGACAGCGAAAACCCCATTGACCGGCTGGGGATGCAACATGCCAGCCTGCGTTATCTGGAATATCTGCCCGGCATCTATCATACTGATTTCATGTCACGTTTCCTGGCACTGTTCGAAAGCATCACCCTGCCAATCGAGTGGACGATTGAAAACTTCGATCTCTTCCTCGATGTAGACCTTGCTCCTGCTGAGTTTTTCCCCTGGCTCGAACAATGGTATCAGATTACGGGACATAAAAATTGGCCCACAGACCAGCGCCGTACCTTTCTAAAAGAAGCACACCAACTTTTTGCTGCTCGCGGCACACGGAAAACATTGCAGCGGATGCTGCAAATTTACACGGGCCAGCTGGCAGAAATTATTGAGTTTCATAACGAAAATGATCCCTTCAGTTTTATTATTAAACTACCCCTGAAGGCTAAAAAGTTGCCACAAGAGCAAATTGAGGCTATCATTGAATTAAACAAACCTGCCCACAGCAGGTATACACTGACCTACAAGTGACCGAGCAATCACTCACCCCCGAATTTCAGCCAGGAGGAACATCGTCATGGAACAACTACTCAATCAAGTCTTAAACCGGTATCGACTGGATAAATTACTGGGTGAAGGCGGCATGGGTGCTGTATTCAAGGCACGAGACCTGACTCTGGAACGCGACGTAGCTGTAAAGGTAATGCACAGTCATTATGCCCGGCAGTCAAATTTTCAAGATCGTTTTTTGCAAGAAGCCCGCACCGCCGCTCGTTTAAACCATTCTGGTATCGTTAAAGTCTACGACTTCGGACAAGAAGAAGGCATGCTTTATATCGTGATGGAATTCATTCCAGGCCGCGATCTCTCACATTTAATCAAAGAGTTACGTCAGCAGGGCAAATGGCCCCTTCTGCAGGAATCAGTTGAAATCATCCGTCAGGTGGCACTGGCATTGGGCTATGCACATAAGAACGCCGTCCTTCACCGAGACATCAAACCCGGCAACATTATGCTGAAGCCCACCCCCAGCAACAATCTGCCATATACCCCTATCGTCACCGATCTGGGATTGGCAAAATTAGCTGAGGGTGGTATCGCTACTCAAACCGGAATGTCCATGGGTACCCCGGCATACATGTCGCCAGAACAAGCCTTAGGTGAAAAGGTGGATGGTCGCAGTGATGTCTATTCACTCGGGATTCTGCTTTACGAGCTGTGTGTTGGCCGACTGCCCTTCAATGCCCGTTCCCTCACAGAAGCTATCCGCTTCCATTGCAAGACACCTCCGCCACCTCCCCACAGCCTGCGTCCTGATATACCTCCCAATTTGGAAATGACCATTCTTAAAGCGATTGCCAAAAAACCTGAATCCCGCTTCTCAAGTGCTGAACGCTTTGCACAGGCATTAAAACAATCCTTCCCCTCTGCCACCAGTGTTCAATCTGCGCCAACAAATGTTGCAGAAGCCGTCAGCTTCAAGACAGAACTGGCAGATGAACCTGCTCCCACTCCAGGACCTTCTGCTTTCCTTGAACTCGGACAGGTTGGTTCGATTACAAAAGATATGGTTCTGATTGGCGTAGGTGATGGCACCCGCCGCAGTATCGTCATTCGCGGAGAGAAAGTAGAAATCGGACGCAGTCAAAAATGCGAATTAAGCCTGAATGACGAAAAAGCCTCTCGTTATCATGCACGCTTAACTTTGGAAAATAACCGTTACATGATCACCGACCTGAATAGCACCAACGGTACCTTCTTGGATGGCACCCGGCTCTTGCCTGGCATTCCCGAAGAGTGGAACCCGGAGAAGCCACTTCAAATTGGCAGCGCCATGCTGCGCCTGATCCGAGCCAATAAAATGAAGGGGTCAGTTGCCGCAACAGGCCTGGCTGCCAGCCCCCCATCTCTGGGACAGCAGGCCAGCTTATCGATTGAACAAAATTCATTGGCAGTAGAACCCGGTGGAAACACCACTGTTAAATTAACCCTGCTTAATCAGGGCAGAACGGTAGATCACTTTTCTCTCAAAATTCTCGGGATTCCACCAACCTGGATTCCCAATCTTCCCCCCACCATTCAGCTTCTTCCGGGCGCCCGAGAGGATATGCAGTTCAATATCACACCTCCGCGCAGCGCCAAAAGCCATGCAGGAACCTATCAACTGATGGTTCAGGCACAAAGCCGCAACCATCCAACCGAAAAGATCAACGGGCAAATTCAACTAGAGGTGAAACCATTCGGCAGTTTTACAGCGTCTTTCAAACCTGAGGTGGTCAATAGTTGGCATTCTGGTGAATTAATCATTGAAAATCGCGGCAACGCAGCAGAACAGTATCAGGTGGCTTTCCATGACCGTGCAGGTGAGATTAATTTTGAACCCCAAAAGACTCAGATCGAGGTTCAGGGAGGAAGGCTCGAAAGTGTTGAGTTTAATGGAAGTTCCGCAAAATTCCGGCTCATCGGCAGTAAGAAGAAGCATTCCTTCAGCGCCCAGATCCGTTCACTGCAGGGAGAAGAACAACGCCTGAATGGCGAGATAATTACACGCCCTCTGCTTCCAAAATGGCTCCTTACCGCATTAATATTGCTGGTAGTCGCTACCATCGCTCTTTTTGTGTGGTTGTTCCGAACCAATCAGAAAAAGATAGAGCTGGCTGTGGCTTCACAACTGGAGACCCAGGCCGCCGCAACATTGATCGTCCAAACTATCGATGCCATGAGCGATAATGATGAAGATGGTCTTACTAACGACCGCGAATTAGTATTAGGCACAGACCCCAATAACCCGGACACTGATGGGGATGGGCTCAACGATGGATTGGAAGTTAACCAATACGGCACAAATCCTTTGAATCAGGACTCTGACGCAGACACATTGACCG
>Ga0255382_10168_pt1 | contig 10333 bp, 8 predicted proteins | sample ANMaggSeSYBR01H9_FD_182101 | JGI IMG/M metagenome (GOLD analysis project Ga0255382, IMG submission 182101) | Sediment cell enrichment communities from methane seep in Santa Monica Basin, California, United Staets - ANME aggregate JGI... | ecosystem: Environmental > Aquatic > Marine > Cold seeps >... | reverse complement strand
GGTAGGACGAACAGCCACAGAACCATTAGAATAAAAACCGGAACCGCTGATTTGCCGATTTTACCCATTTTTTCTCCAACCTTTCGTCAATACGAGTAATTGTAACCATTCACGGGCTCTTTTCCTTATTAGGCCCAAAGGGCCGAAAGAGCGCATAGCCGGGGGCGTAAGCCCCCGGTAGGGTTTTGTGGCAACAACCCATAAAGCCCTGAAAGGGCGAAAGAAAGCAACCTGTAAAATTCGTGAACGGTTACAATAAAAATACAAATATGGTACGAAACCTTAATTATTATACCAGATGACCCGCCCTGATGTCAAGGTAACATTTTACTAACTTCTAAAGTGGGAGCAGGCGTAGCCCGGATAAAAAGTAGGGTGGACCATGCCTGCCATTGATGTCTGATTAACACTTAGGGTCCCACGATGGGATTAAAACCCTCGCTTTTAGGTGAAACCTTCAGGAAGTATGCCAAATATGTTACAATAATTGCTATGGAAAATTATAGGACAAGTAGCCATAACCGTTTTGGCATAAAGTACCATTTCGTGTGGATAACGAAATATCGCAAGTCGGTATTGCGAGGCACTGTAGCCTATCGACGCCGTGAGCTGAGTCGAGAGGTGTGCCAGGCCGATGAAATCGAGATACTTCAAGGTCATGTTTCCGCCAATCATGCTTTAGCTTGCTTACGCTTCGCATACGCTACACAAAAGTGGGACGTTACTGCTTTTTTGGCTGATGTTGGTATTTCCCGCTTACGCCTTGAAGAATATTTTCTTTCGGTACAAAAACCATAATACCATCCATTTTACCATTACGATACACAACGCCAAAACTATCGGCTGGGCCACGCCCATATATTTAAGGGCACCGCCGAAGAAAAATTTCGCGGTATAATTGAAGTCAAAATAACGCTGCCCAACCCAAATAGCAATAGCATTCATCCCGATTACAACCAGGAAAAACGACCACTTCTTATAACCCCTGACATCAATAACCCAATAGAATAAAGCCAGCAGCAATAAACTCCATCCGCCGGCTAACAACACAAACGAACTCGTCCAGATGTTCCTGCTGACGAAAAAGAACTTGCCCCAGATATGTCCCACCAGCAGGCTTATCAGGCCCGCAATCAACAGTCCGGCTGCTTTACGATTGCCCGACCGACTCGAACGTAACCAGTGGCCGGCCAGTACTCCCATAAGTGCCGTCGAAAGCGATGTGAACGTGGAAAGTATGCCCTGCCGGTCATAAAGTTTCAAGCCGAGCTTTCCAGGCATTATGAGCTGGTCGATATATGTTGTCAGACATCCTTCCGGCGTAAGTACGCCCGGACCGTAACCCGGAACGGGGATAAATATAACCGCGGCCCAGAATAAAATCATAATCGAAAATCCAACGATTGCCTGTGTCCGCCAGCTTGTGTGAATCAGCAGTAACGCCGCAAAGAAGTAACATATACCAATTCGCCCCAATACACTCGACCATCGCATCTGAGGCCATTCAAATCGTAACAATCCATAGTTTATCAGCCCCAGAAGAATTAATACCGCTGATCGTTTGGCGATATGCAAATAAAGTATTTTTCGGTCCGCTCCCTGCTCCACCCGGCGTCCAACCGAAAACGGCAGCACAACACCCACAAGGAAAAGAAATAAAGGCGCTATCAGGTCCAGAAACTGGAAACCTTCCCATCCAGCGTGTTTCATCTGCAGTTCCAGCATTTCCGTCAGCGGATTTTCCCATATCTTTGCAAACCCCCTGAATATTTTATCACCTCCGATGATCCAGAACATAGTAAATCCCCGCAGCGCATCAAGGGAGGTTAGTCTATGTCCGGTTGCTTTTATAAGGTAATTATCCGGCATTATTTGCTGTACCTTTCTGTATTTTTCCAATGAGGTCGTAATCACTGCGCGCTATAATCTTTGCCGACACTATAGCTCCCGGCTCCACAACGGAGTCAATATCGTCCGCCAAATAACATTCGCTGTCGATCTCCGGGGCCTGTCCGGTATGTCGAGCAATAAACCATTTCCGATCTGACTCCGGTTCCATCGTTGTTATTATTTCCGGCGGTGCCTCGCTGATTATAAGGCAATCAAGGCGATTATCAATTAAGGAATCGAGATGCTCAAAGGCGATCTCCTGCTGGGCGAGCATCAGCCGTTCCAGCCGCTCCTGTTTGACCTCCTCCGAAAGCTGTCCCCTCATTTTTGCGGCGGGTGTGTGTTCCTCAGCGGAATATTTAAAGCAGCCCAAGGCCTCAAAACGAAACTCTCTTACGAAATCGAGTAATTCAGTGAATTCCGACTCGGTCTCCGATGGAAAACCAACCAGCATAGTAGTACGCAACGAAAGGCTGTTAATCGACTCTCGCAGTTTTGCGAGCAGCAGTTCCGTCTGAGTGCGGTCGATTCGCCGATTCATCAGTTTGAGAATACGACTGTTGATGTGCTGGAGTGGGATGTCGAGATATGGCACAACTTTTTCACACTGGGCCATGGCGGCTATCTGGGCGTCGGTTATGGTTGCCGGATGGGTATAAAGTATTCGCAGCCATTGAAGTCCTTCGATACGGTTGAGTTCCCGCAGCAACCCTGCCAATTGCGCATCATAACCCAAGTCGATCCCATAGCTGCTGGTTTCCTGGGCAATCAGGTTTAGTTCGACGGCCCCATCGGCGATTAGTTCCTCCGCCTCGGCCAGGACCGCCTCAGGAGGCTTGCTGCGAAACGGCCCGCGAATGGCCGGGATGGTACAAAAGGTACAATCGCGATCGCAGCCTTCGCTGATTCGCAGATACGCCCAGCACGGCTCGGTAATCCGCAATCGGACCTGGTCGTTGAATATTTGATGATCGAAACGCTCATTGTAAATGAGCGGTGGTGGTGGGTGATTATTTATTACAGGTGCTTTTTGTGCGGTCTTTTTGACAATCTCGGCGATATTTTCACGTGCCGTCAATCCCGCCACGGTATCGATCCCCGGAAATTCATCGGCTAATTTCTCGCCCCAATATTGCGCCAGGCAACCGGTAACAACGATGTGTCCGATACGACCATTCCGCTTTTGCTCAAGGGCATAGTTGATATTTTCCCGCGCTTCCTCCCGTGCCTCGGCGATGAAGCCGCAGGTGTTGATTATTGTAACATCCGCCTGGTCGTCCGATCCGACTAATGCCATCCCCGCCTGGACCAGTAGAGCCAGTATTTTTTCTGTGTCGATGAGATTCTTCGCGCAGCCCAAGGTGATAAAATTGATACGCAGGGGAGTTAAGGAATGAAGTTTTTTCACAGTGATTTACTTGGCTGCCTTGCGTTGTAGTAATCAATGACCACCTGCATAGACGGTGGATTATTGTAGATTTAGTCAAAACAAATTTGGGATAGAAGTGCTAATCCATGAGCGAATTTCTTCAACCGCTTTTCTCGCTTCCAGAGCATCCTCGACAGATGGCATACAACCATCATCAGGGTATCTTATCTCAACCGCATAGGGAGTAAGCAGAACGAGATTGTTACGTAGCTGTTCGGCGTTGGGCGCAAGAAGCAGAACTTGTTCCAGAATAAGTAGAAGATCGTGAGTAATAGGATAAGACTGTTGATTGGCAACTAAATATGCTTTTAGTATTTTTTCCGCGGCTTGCTGGCAATGAAAACATACCGTATCGGTCGGTATATCTTCAGCCTTAAGGTTATTATCCGCGTTGAGAAGATCGTTCTCAGCTTTGGCCAGCCATTGTTTTGCAATCTCAATCTCGGCGTGCATATACTGTTTTGCCTTCCTGTAGCACTCTGGATATGAATGATAAGGGGGTTCTCTTGTTCTTTTCTAACTCATTCGGTGTATAAACCAGTATATCCATACTGAACGGATAAGGTTTAAAGAGTTTGTAGAGTTCGCGACTGCGTTTAAATCGCGGCAGGTTGCTCTCGGCGATCACGAGAAAATCGACGTCGCTGTTCTCTGATGCATCCCCTCTCGCATGTGAGCCAAACAGGACAATTTTGTCAGCATGCGCAGCTTCTCCGATATGTTTGGCAACTTTTTCTATATCAGACATATCAATCATGATCGTATAATAATCGAATTAATGCAACAGGTCAACCGTTTTCCTCTTTTTCCTCTTCCTCTTCGTATTCCTCCTCATCCTCATCCTCTTCATCATCTTCGTTCTCTTCTTCTCCTTCTTCTTCCAATTCATCCTCAAGCTCATCGTCCTGTTCTTCGTTATCGTCCTGCTCTTCTTCCTGCAGGTCTTCATATCCAGCGACGGCGTCATGTTCCATTTGTCGGCGGATGTTTTTATATTCTTCCAGGCTGATCAGTACCTCACGGGCCTGCGAACCTTTGTATTCGCCCACAATGCCGGCTATGGCCATTTGATCAATCAGCCGCGAGGCACGCGAATAACCGATAGTCAGTCGCCGTTGCAGCAGCGAAACACTACCGCGTTTGGTCTCAAGCACCATACGCACGGCATCGTCAAAGAGTTCATCTCGCTCCGTATTGCCTGTGTCAATGTGGTTCAATTGAACCAGTTCAGGATGATAATTCGGCTGGGCGACTTCCCTGAGATATTTTACTATATCGCGCACTTCCTTGTCGCTGATGAAAGTGCCCTGCGCTCGAATCAGGTCACTGGTACCCGGCTGCAGGAACAGCATATCCCCTTGGCCCAGCAGTGTCTCGGCGCCGTTCTGGTCGAGTACGATTCGGCTGTCCATACGGGCCGCCACCCGGAAGCTGATTCGGCTGGGCAGATTGCTCTTGATAAGGCCCGTTACTACAGTGGCCTGCGGCCGCTGCGTGGCCAGGACGATATGAATACCTACCGCCCGACTCTTTTGAGCCAGTCGGATAATGTAAGACTCGACTTCCTTAGCCGAGGTCATCATCAGGTCAGCCAGCTCGTCGATGATAATTACGATGTACGGCAGGCGCAGAGGGATTTTGGCTTTTTCTCCTTCCGTACCGGGACTGAACCGTTCGTAGATTTGTTCCTCCGTGAGCTTGTTATAGTTGGCGATGTTTCGTACCCTCGCTTCAGCCATAAGGGCATAGCGTTCGTCCATTTTTTCAGTAAGCCATTCGAGAATCTGCTCGGCTCGTTTCATTTCCGTTACGATGGGACACATCAGGTGCGGCATATCGCGGAAGGCGGTCATTTCCACCATCTTCGGATCGACCAGGATCAGCTTGATCATGTCCGGCCGCTGAGTGAGCATGATGCTGGTGACGATACTGTTAATGCAGACACTTTTGCCGGAACCGGTGGTTCCAGCGATAAGCAGGTGAGGCATATCAGTCAGGTCAACGGTCAGGGCCTCGCCGGATGCGTTCTTGCCGAGAAACAGCGGGATTTTCATTTTGCCGGGCTTGTCCCCGGACAACTGCAACAGTTCCTTGATGCGGACTGTTTCTTTTTCGCTATTGGGCACTTCGATACCGATAGTATGTTTGCCGGGGATCGGCGCCACCACCCGCACGGCCGGCGCCCCTAATGACCGGGCCATGTCGTTGGCCAGATTAGTAATCTGCGAGACCTTAATCCCCGGCGCCAGTTCCAATTCGAACATTGTAATCACCGGTCCCGTTTCCGCCTCCACGACCCGAGCTTCAAGATTGAACTCCCTGAGTGTCTGCTCCAGAACCCGGGACCGTTCCTTAACCACCTTTTCCTGCAGCGAAGTAAAACCACGTACCGGGTCTTCAAGCATTTCCAGAGGTGGATAGGAATAATCTTCGTAATCTTCCGCGTTGGCCCCGGCCGGGCAGATTGGGGGCTTTGCCACTGGATGGATCATTTGCGCCAGAGCGGAAGAAACGGGCTTTTGTGGTTTGATGATCCGGGTTTCAGAATCTCCTGTCTGACTTTCGAGTTGTTCCTCTTCCTCAAACTCATCTTCGTATTCATCTTCCCGCGGTTCTTTTCCTGCTTCCAGTTCGGCAGGGCTGCCTGATTTATATGAAGGTACGGCAACCGTGATCGCTCGCTTGACCGCGGCCATTCCGGTTTGTCTGGTCCGGGATGTGATGCCACCGGCCCGGGCGCTGACGCCTGCCAGTACCGGCCCGGCTTTACGCAGCCGTTCCAGGATTTGCAACAGCAGTTTCGGCAGCAGCAGAACTATGTTGTCCGCCGCCAATAGTAGTCCGACGATCACCGTGGCCGTGAGGACCAGTATCGCTCCGGTCAGGGCGGTGTTATTCAGGAGAAAGTGCCCCAGGGCAATGCCCAGCACACCACCGTTGCCGTGACTAAGCGATTGACCATCGCCGTGGTTGATTAGATACGCGCCCGCCGACAGGGCCGAGCCGAAAAGAATTACACCGGTAACCCGAAGCGTTATTTGCTCGATAGACTTTTGCATACTATACAATATCAGCCAGATCGCCATCGCCGTCAGAAAGGCTGTGCCAGCCGGGCCAAGGTAATAGTTGTTCTGGTAGGCCAGGTATGCCCCTACCGGTCCGCAGAGGTTGTGCTCCGGCCGTGCCGGCGCTACGTCCGGATTGGGCCAGTCGTAAATGTTAAAGCTGAACAGACTGGTAAATATAAACAGGCAAATACCCAGTCCAAAGCAGGCGAAAACAATGCGATTCACATGACTGCGTTCGACCATAATAAAATCTTTTCCTTAACTCGTTCTTCTTTTTTTCTCTCGTATGTTCATCTACACCTACACACTTATCATTATCGGAAAACTTAACCTTCGTTCTGGAAATATCGGGATGTTTTTGATTTGCAAAGGGAGTGCCCGCTGTAACTGTATGCGTCTGAAGAGTTTAAGGCAATCTCTAAAATACCTGCAAAGTGGGGCTTACTATTTTATAACAACGTCCCACATATACTGATAATGTATATAATTGTCATGCTATTTCAGGTGGTTCATCGGAGGCGGGGAGGCGGGCTCCATGTTGCCCGGTTTAAGCCGATGGGCTAGCGCTTTTGTCATATCCTCGTCCCACAGCGAGATGTTAAATTCTTCGATCATTTCGTCCACGCTGATGTTCTCATGCTTGCCAGCCACTAATACCGGCCCAAGAAGACCCGGATCGGTGATTTTCACTTTTGGCCCGTACTTTTTTTTCATAGCCTTGAGGCGGCCCCAGTTGCTCTGCGCAGACATATTCTGCAGGTGGACAAGTCGGCAATCAAGATTGACCTCGGCTACGGCATAATCACAATAATTGGTACTGGAGGCGATGACCTGCCCAAGAGGATTGCGAATCTCAGAGGGCGTCGATCGCCCGGCGATCGCACCAACAAAATGGCTGCGACAGGAATAAGCCCAATACGCCTGCATCAATCCACCGTGGTACATAGATGAAAATATTATCAGGTCAGGCTGGGATTTGACGTACTTTAATCGCAGTTCGTCGAAGTTCAGGTCGAAACATATAGCAAAGGCCACCCGGCCAAAATCACACTCAAACACAGGCGCATCCCGTCCACAAAGGATTTTTCCGTCTATCTCACCTATGGTGGGATGATTTTTATTATAAATGCCGACGACCTTGCCTTTTCGGTCAAGCAGGACGCTGGAGTTGCGATATGTGCCGTCCGGCATCTCTCTTTTGGCCGAATAGACCATATAGCAATTATTCTCGCGTGCCACCCGGCCGAAGAAATCCTGTATCTGGTTTTTGCGGACGCGATAGTATTCATTCTGCTTTTCGCGGGACAGGCCTCCGGGACGGTCACAGGCCTCCGGAACCACGATCAGGTCGGGCCGGTCCGGCAGTACCTGGTCGAATTTCCTTTGCCAATGCCTGATTATTTGATCGACCACCTGCTGCGGGCCGGCATTCGCATTTACGGTCAATCCTCCGGGGCCGATTGTCGCTATCTTCACCAGCCCTCTTTTGTGATATTTTTTTGATTGCGGTACGGCAGTCGCCGACGTTTTTCTTATGTAGGCGTCGGCTGCCCCGCTTTTGGCGGGAGCAATATCAGCACACCCCAGAACCACAAAGCCTAAAACAACCGCCAAACCTATCCGAACCAACCACTTCATTTTTACTTTTACCGGTTTCATTTCATTCTCCTGTTATAGTACACCCATCGGGTATCATTCCGCCTGGCAGGGCCAACTATAAAACCTTGCCAATTGCGAAATGACGAAAACTACTACTGGCTACCAGATGTTTTCATTCAGGGTCGGTATATCTGGTACTCTGTGTTTGATAACCGTTAAGGTTCGTTCTCGTGAAGTCATGATTTTTATTGACCTTTCTGTAAAGGTCGGCTGTAGCCTTGCGTTTTGTATTGATTCAACAGGCTTGTCAACCGTTTGACAATATCCTGTCTCTGAAGCCATAGATTGTCCTGTTCGTGCGGATCATCCAACAAATTGTATAATTGTCCCCTGGGTCCATCCGGCTGTGGTTTAATGAATCCAGGTTTACTGAATCCACCCGACCCTAACGCAGTGATGAGTTTCCAATTTCCCTCACGAATGCAGAAGAAACCGACGCCTGAGTGATGGATGGTCGCAGGGCGAATCGGCCCGTTGCGCGATGTCCCTAAAAGCGCAGGCAAAATATCATAGCTGTCTTCGGCAGTATTGTCATGCAATTGTACCTTCAGGACAGAAGCCGTCGTCGCCATAAAATCCAGAAGGCAGATAGTCTCATTGCTTACAGAACCCGCCTTAATATTCCCCGGCCACCGGGCAATAAAGGGAATGCGGTGTCCTCCTTCCCAGGCGTCGCTTTTAAGCCCTCTGAGTTTGCCGCTCGGATTGTGCCCTGATTTTTTAACCGAACCGACCGGGCCGGAATCATTCGTTCCATCTCGTGCGGGTGACCCGTTGTCACTGGTAACAATCACAAGCGTGTTGTCCTCGATGCCGTTCCTTTTAAGTTCTTTGAGGATCTGCCCGATGCTCCAATCAATCTGACAGACATAATCACCGTATCGTCCCGCCCGACTCTTTCCGGAAAATTCGTCGATTGGTACAATCGGCGTATGCGGAGCTGTCAGCGTAAAGAACAAGAAAAATGGTGTGCTCGAAGATTGCTTGGCCTTGTCGCAAATGAACTCGGTGGCTTTTTTTGTCAGAGTAGGCATCACGTCTTCGAGTTTCCAGCCGGGCAGCATCGGACCGGGGATCCCGTACATCGTATCGGGCTTCGTTACCGACGGTGTTCCGATCATTCGATCATTCTCGATAAAGCAGTACGGCGGAAAATTCGGCACATCATCCCCAAAATAATAATCAAAACCGTGGTCAAGCGGCCCGCCTTTGACGGGTCGAGTAAAGTCAATTTTCTTGCAGAACTCTGCGCGTTCTTTTGCGTTGTATTGGCCAACCTTAATTTGATCACTGATTCGAGAATGATCCTTTGTCGGCCAGTCCCACCCCAGGTGCCATTTTCCTATGCAGGCGGTATTGTAACCATGTTGTTTGAGCATGTCCGCAACTGTTAGCCTGTCCTTTTGAATCAACGGTTTATCCCAAGCCCAAAGCACGCCTTTTTTCAGGTCCGTTCGCCAGGCATATCGGCCCGTCAAAATCCCATAGCGAGTGGGACTGCACACCGAAGACGGTGAATGCGCATCGATAAACCGTATTCCCTCAGCCGCCATGCGATCCATATTCGGTGTTGGAATTTTCGACTTGGGATTATAACAGCCCGGATCCCCATAACCCATATCATCGGCCAGGATGAACACAATGTTGGGGCTGGGTTTTGCCTTGGCTGTTGGTATGAAGGCAAAATATTTTTCACATCCGCCCATTACAAATGTCGATCCCATGATCCCCGCGCTTTTTAAAAAGATTCTCGTTTCCTGAATCTCTTTTAACCGGCTATTTCCGCGATGAAAAGATGGCTCGCAAAAATTGCTTTTCCATCGATTCGCCGGAGATAAAAAAACTATTAAAGGAAACCGCTCGTTTTGATATTTTATATATGGTGGGATTCAATGAGCTTAGAGAAGGGAAATTGCACAACACAATAGTCGTTATCGAGAAAGGCAAACTTCTTGGACATTACTGTAAGGCATTTCCCATCTTTCGCTATTTTGTACCGGGTAGAGCGTTTCCTGTTTTTGAAAAGAAGGGACTGAAATTCGGTATAATTATCTGCGCAGACGGAGGCTATGTTGAACCGGCCAGAATTCTCGCATTAAAGGGCGCCCGGTTTATTTTCGCCCCACATTTCAACAGTGTACCCGATCCCATTGAACATTTCCAGGTGGTCAGGAGCGACCATATTGCCCGGGCCATTGAAAACGCTGTTTATTTCCTGCGCGGCAACAATGTAATCCGTAAAAAAGACCGCGAAAAAGACGCTAAGGGACGTCCCCAATATGGATAT
>Ga0255382_10165_pt1 | contig 10340 bp, 10 predicted proteins | sample ANMaggSeSYBR01H9_FD_182101 | JGI IMG/M metagenome (GOLD analysis project Ga0255382, IMG submission 182101) | Sediment cell enrichment communities from methane seep in Santa Monica Basin, California, United Staets - ANME aggregate JGI... | ecosystem: Environmental > Aquatic > Marine > Cold seeps >... | reverse complement strand
CACACCGTCGGTCTTTGCCATGTTGAGCGGATTGAAGGAAACATCCTTACCAGGTACGCAGACACCGGTCGGGTTTCCAAGATCACCGGTCTCATCGAGTACATTGAGATCAGAGTCCATCATTCTGAGATGGTCTTCACCGTATGTGGTGACAAAGAAATTACCTGTAGCCGAATCAACTGCAAAGCCGATCGGGTTTGCAGATCCTCCAAGAGTCTTGGTAATCTCGGTAGCTGTGTTCAGGTCATACTTGCTGACAACAGTGTCATCCCATCCGCCAGTGTACATATATCCCCTCTGGGCATCGACCGCAATTCCGATTGCAGCAGATGACAGTGCAATGGTTCCCTGCGAGGTCCAGGTAGCAGTATCATAATACCTGATCGTGCTGCTGGATGAAGCAACATAGAGCATGTCGTTTATCTCATCAAGGGCAATGCCATAGGCAGAGGCACCAGACAGGGTGAAAGGGGCACCGGTAACAAGGGTCAACGTTTTCGCGGTTGAATCCCAGTCATAAGCATAGAGCTTGTTTGTACGCCTGTCAACTGTATATACTCTCTGTTTGTCCTGGTCTACCACGATACCTGCAAGGTTTGATGCTCCAGGTGCAGTTACCTGACCCACTGTGGTCATGGTCGTACCATCAACTATGTCGAGAACATTTGAGAATTCAAATGTGACGAACAGGTATCCTGAATCCGAATCAATTGTGATACCTACTGCACCACCATTCCTATCGGGGATGGAGTGTGTGGTCTGCTTTACTATCTGGCTGGTCTGTATGTCATATGCAGCGATTGGGATAGGATTAGCATTTATATTCTCGATCACATATAGTGACTTCGCTGACGCAACCCCAGCTCCAGCTCCGATGACCATCATTAAGGCCATAGCAATTACTACAATATATTTCATTTTCATATTATACCACCTCTATTGAGTTATCTTCAGATCGTAGTGTGTGAAAGAGCACGAACATTGCGCTGCTTGATACATCGCAGATAAATAAAATCTGCATTTTGAATGGCAGCAATTTGAGATATGTACAACTCCACCACAAAACAACAATCTCTTATGAGTAAAACATATACTTACTTACATATATACATATTGAATAAATTGTGTCTGTGAGCATACTCATCATTATGATATACTTTGATTTACTACAAAACATGGGATCCAAAATGATGCAAAAAAAGAAAAAAGAAAGTAAGGACTTTAGTCCTTACTCATTCCTGCGGCGCTGGAAGAAGAATGCCAGTCCGAGGATCGCTGCAATTGGCAAAGCAATGGTCGGGAACTCAGGGATCTCCTGATCAGGTTTGACCACTTCCGTGTCATTGTCATGCTGCGTCGTCTGAGCTGTGTCGTTACTGTCGATCGTAGCAGCATTGTCCAGTATTGTTCCTATTGGTGTGCTTGCGTCCACTGTTACCGTGATACTGACAGTCGCAGATGGAGCACCTGCAGCCAGTGTGCCAATGTCCCAGGTAACGGTATGATTCACTGCATCATAGGTACCACCAGTAGAGGATACATAGTTTACCTCTGCAGGCAGAGTATCAACGATCGTTACACCAGTCACCGCATTGTTGTTCAGAACATTGTCATAGCTGATGGTGTAAGTAAGTGTACCACTCTGGTATACCTGGGTCACACCGTCGGTCTTTGCCATGTTGAGCGGATTGAAGGAGATGTCCTTACCCGGTACGCATACCCCGGTCGGGTCTCCGATATCAACGGTCCTGTCCAACTCATTGAGACTGGAATCGTACATTAGGAGAATATCGCCATTCGGACCATAACCTGTAGTTGTTACGAATAGATTACTTGTTGCAGGATCTACTGCAAACCCAATCGGATCTCCTGTTCCAAGGTCCGTGGTAGTCTCGGTATCCGTGTTCAGGTCATACTTGCTGATAACACCGCTAGACCATCCACCACTGTAAACCCATCCGTTCTGGGCATCAACTGCAACTCCAATCGCGGTTGGAGTTACTGTGAAGCTACCCTGCAGCGTCCAAGTAGCAGTGTCATAATACCTGATCGTGGTGCTGGATGAAGCAACATAGAGCATGTCATTGGTCTCATCAAGGGCAATACCCCAGGCAGAGACACCAGTCAGAGTGAAAGGGGCACCGGCAACAAGAGTCAATGTTTTCGCGGTTGCATCCCAATCATAAACATAGAGTTTGTTTGTCGATCTGTCCATGGTATATATCTTCTGTTTATCCTGATCCACCACAATACCTGCCAGGTTCCCTGCTCCTGGTGCTGTCACGGGACTGCTCGCAGGCACTGTCATGGTTGTTGCATTGACTATGCTGATCTTGTTTGAGCTTTCGTATGTAACAAACAGGTATGCAGAATCAGTATCGACAGCCAACCCTACTGCTCCCCATCCATAGTATGGAACTGTATTTGTGGCCTGGTAAACTATACTGCTGGTCTGGATATCATATGCACTGATCGGAGTGGGGTTTGCATTTATGTTGTCGATCACATACACCGACTTCGCTGACGCCGTCCCAGCTCCGATGACCATCATTAAGGCCATAGCAATTACTACAATATATTTCATTTTCATATTATACCACCTCTATTGAGTTATCATCAGATCGTAGTGTGTGAAAGAGCACGAACATTGCGCTGCTTGATACATCGCAGATAAATAAAAAAAATCTGCGTTTTGAATGGCAGCAATTTGAGATATGTATAACTCCACCACAAAATAACAATCTCTTATGGATAAAACATGTACTTACTTACATATATACATATTGAATAAATTGTATATGTGAGTATACTCATGATAATGATAAGGATTATTCAAAGTGAAATATAGTTATGCAGAGTAACTGAATCAGTTCATCCATCCTGTTAACTGTGATCTCCATCCAACACCGAGCCTAACCATCGATACCATTAAGTCTAACAAGTATCTATTACCAACCATATAACGCAAATTGTGACCGATCACATTATAAACGTCATACTGGGAGTTCATATTCATGGTAAAAACTGACAGATTCATACCAAAGGCAATAGAGAAGATCAAAGAACAGGCTGCTGGAAAGACCATCATTGCACTGTCCGGGGGTGTGGACAGTTCAGTGTGTGCGGTCCTGGCACACCGGGCCATCGGCGAGCTGCTGATACCCATCTACATCGACACCGGACTGATGCGCAAAGGCGAGACCGAACGGATCAGGGAGATCTTCGAGGATTTCAACCTGCAGGTGGTCGATGCAAAGGACCGATTCCTGGAAGCACTTGTGGGTATCAAGGACCCTGAGGAAAAACGTAAGGTTATCGGAGAAGCATTCATTCGCGTATTTGAGGAGGAAGCACGCGAGATCAACGCCAAATATCTGATACAGGGCACCATCTATCCGGACCGTATCGAGTCTGAAGGTGGTATCAAATCCCATCACAATGTTGGTGGCCTGCCATCACATATCGATTTCGAGGATATTGTAGAACCTATCGACGAACTCTACAAGGACGAGGTTCGGGAAGTTGCCCGGGCACTTGATCTTCCGGAGGAGATATGCGAACGTATGCCATTCCCAGGTCCCGGGCTTGCCGTACGGATCATCGAAGAGGTGACCGAGGAAAAGGTTGAGGTGGTACGGGAGGCGAATGCCATTGTAGAGGAGGAGTTACTTGAGAAGTTCCAGCCCTGGCAGACATTTGCTGCTGTGCTGGGCAAGGGCACAGGGGTCAAGGGTGATCTGCGCATCCACGGCTGGATCATAGCCGTGCGCGCGGTGGGTTCCCGGGACGGCATGACTGCCGAGGCCATGGAACTGCCCTGGGAGACACTGCGCAAGATCGAATCCCGCATCACCGCTGAGATCCCCTCTGTCGCCAGAGTCGTCTACGATATCACACCAAAACCGCCAGCCACTATCGAGTTCGAATAAATGACGCTCAATGACGCCGTACTTCGGATACGCAATCGCCAGCGTATCAAACTCTCTCGCAATAATGTACCTGCAGCCGTGTGGACCAGTGTTGATCACTACAACGGGGAACAGGTAGACACTCTCACAATGATCTTCAAGACATCCGGATGCTGGTGGGGCAAATTGGGCGGCTGCACGATGTGTGGTTTTGTCTACGACAGGGCGAGCACTCCTCCCTCAGCTGAAGATCTGGAAGAACAGATGACCCGGGCACTGGAACGATCGGAAAAGCTTGATCATTTCATGGTTAAGATCTTCACATCCGGCAGTTTTCTGGATGAAAATGAGATCACACCTGATCTTCGAACAAGTCTCTTGCAGCGTCTTGCCAGGGATGAGCGAATATTCAAAGTGATCGTGGAAACACGATCGGAGTTTGTTACTCCTGAAGCAATGGAACAGTGCCGCAACGCCCTTGGTAGCACTTCCTTTGAGATAGCCATCGGACTGGAAACCAGCTCAGACCTCATAAGAAAGCGCTCCATCAACAAAGGCACCTCTTTCCAGAAATATATCGATGCCGTCAGGATCACTCATGACAGCGGCTCAACAATGAAAGCATACCTGCTCCTGAAACCGTTGTTCCTGTCCGAAAAAGAGGCCATGGACGACATTTTGGGAACGATAGATGACATTGCCGGATATGTGGATACTGTATCCATAAACCTGTGTAATGTACAGAAAGGCACATACGTCGAGCATCTGTGGGAAAGAAAACAGTATCGTCCACCGTGGTTATGGACAATTGTAGAGATCCTTAAAGAAGCAAAAAATCGACATCCCGAACTGGTGATCACCTCGGATCCGGTGGGGGCCGGCTCACTGCGAGGACCTCATAACTGCAGGGAATGCAGCAGGGATGTTGCCGATGTCATCCGACATTTTTCCCTGACTCAGGACCCTGCGAGCCTAAATATCCCTTACTGTGAATGCATTGAACTGTGGAAGAAGGTACTCGAACTGGATGATCTGACCTACGGGTGTCCGATCATGGATTGAAACCATATCTATGATCAATACACGCCCCTCACTGATCCATATAGACCATAGTACCGATGCCGCCATCGGTGAACAGCTCGAGCAGAAGGGAATGGGATACGCTACCATCAATGATATGGACCCGTTCGATCCCACATTCCACACTTGATGCCGCACTGCGCATCTTGGGGATCATTCCACCACTGATTACACCATCATCGATCAGATTTTCCACATCCTTGATGCTTACCCTGGAGATACGTGTGGACCTATCTGATATATCCGATAGCAGACCCGGGACGTCGGTCAGCAATACAAGTTTTTTTGCATGCAGGGCACTGGCAATGTCTCCCGCGACCATGTCGGCATTGATGTTCAGGGCATTGCCATCTACATCCATTGCAATGGGAGAGATGACCGGAATATAACCTTTTTCCAGAACGATATCGATGATATCAGTATCGATGACCTCAGTATCTCCCACCCATCCAAGATCCACACTATGTTCCACATCTTCGATCATGATGGACTGGAGGGATTTCTTTTTGGCCATGATCATCTTGCCATCCTTGCCTGACAGCCCCACACCTTTGCCACCGTGCTGCCCGATAAGCGAAACGATGCGTGTGTTTATGCTGCCAACAAGTACCATGCGCGCGATCTCCATGGTCTCGTCATCAGTGATACGAAGTCCACCCACGAACTCTGATTTTTTACCCATGCATTCCATTTTCTCAGTGATCTCCGGACCACCACCATGAACAATGACCGGACGTATGCCTACGAAACGCAGGAGCACGATATCCTGGATGATATCGCTCATCACATTTGGGTCAACCATCGCATGCCCACCTACCTTGATAACCATTATTGAATTCGAAAAATCCCTTATGTAGGGAAGAGCTTCGATCAATACATTTTCCCTATTATTTGTCATAAGCGCTAGATTAGAATAACAATGTTTAAAGTTTTTGTATCAAAGTATCCTCAAAAAAAGAAAAGATACTCATAAGCCTAACGATCCAACACATGGATCTGGTAAAACGGATTCCCTCCTCTTTTTAGAAGAGGGCAAAATAAGGAGATGATCAGAGTTTATCAAGTTTGATGATACCTGGTTTGTCCTTCCTGACAAATGGTTTGTTGATCTTGTCGGGCATCCAGCTCGGTTTGTTCTTAGGTGCCTTGACCATAGCTTTCCAACCCTTGTAGACATGGATCTTCTTTGTACCACGTTCACGCAGCATAATTACTTCCGGTTTCTTCTCGGTGCCACTGCCTCTGTTAGCCACTTTGAGAGCAGCCTGTCTTGGCTGTTTGCCAGTGAAAACACCATGTTCATTCCCATCCTGATCCCGTAATACAAAGTTTCTTGTTTCAGTCATTAGATCACCTGATTTACCCGTTAACGGTTATTGTTATACATGTACAGACGAAGTATAAATGTTTTTCTTTTAATGTTGCCGTTTGGTGATGATTTAACAGATATATCATTATGAAGTGCTCACTTATATTCAAATATTGCAGACGATTATCATCACCTCATGCGATAACTATATATACATGTGCTGGATATGGCGCAGACGGATTATATTACTAAACTGAAGTCCTAACAAAACATTTACATGTAATGAATCAGTTTCAACTATAAATCGGAAATAACTATCGACCACATCCTAACTATTTAGAGGTTAGATAATGGAACTCCCAATTGTAATTTTACCCGATGTTCAGGCAGATAAACCCAAAATACCCGTAAACTTGACACGTGTAGGTGTAACCGACGTAAAGAAACTTGTTGAGATCAAAAGAAAGGACAAACGTCCCATCGTACTGATCTCTACTTTTGACATATTCGTTGACCTACCTTCTGATAGAAAAGGGGCAAACCTCTCCCGTAACTTTGAAGCCATTGATGAGGTTCTTGAAAACGCTATCGAAGCACCTGTGTACGAAATCGAGGAATTGTGCTCCGATGTCGCACGGAATCTGCTGACGCGCCATGAATACGCAACTCAGGCAGAAGTACGTATGAAAAGTGAATATGTGATAAAAAGAGAATCGCCTGTCAAAAAACTGCAGTGTCAGGAAGTTGTGGATATATTTGCGGAAGCTCTTGCCATCCGCAGAGATGAGGAGGATATCATCATAACAAAGATGATCGGCTCAGAGGTCGTAGGGATCACAGCCTGCCCATGTGCCCAAGAGATTATGCGCGACCGGGCAAAATCAAGCTTAAAAGAACTGGGAATCGATAACAAGACCATTTCCCAATTCCTGAACAAAGTACCTATGGCTACACATAATCAACGTGGTCGTGGGTTCATATCCGTTAAGACCGGTGGGGATGTGAAAGTATCTCTTGAGAAGATAATAGAGATAATAGAAAATTCCATGAGTTCCAGTGTATTTGAACTTTTGAAACGCGAGGATGAAGCATTTGTGGTAGAAAGTGCGCACAGGAATCCAAAATTCGTAGAGGATTGCGTGCGTACCATGGCGCAGAAGGTTGTGCAAGAATTTGACTATGTGCCAGATGAGGCGATCATTACGATAAAACAGATCAATGAAGAAAGTATCCATCGCCACAATGCATTTGCTGAACGGGTCGCAACACTTGCCGAGCTCAAAGAAGAGATCTCACAGGGATAAGGACGTATATCGTGATTGTCATGGATGGAACCGACATTGTTGAAACCGCTGACGTCGAAGGCGATCCGATCAACATTGGATCAACTGTGAAATATGCCAATACCGGTACCATTGGTATTGTGACCGAACTCAAGGTGAACGAAGAGGGGATCTGGGCATTACTCGATACTACACAACTTTACTATCAGACCTCTACACTTCGTTTGACACAAGAACATACGCATGAAGTAAAGCAATGCAAGGTTACAACCGGTCAAACAAAGGAGTACCTCAGGGAACAGGCGAAAGAAGCAATGTCCCTTAGTCTGGAAGATGTCTCACAGGTTACAGGTGGCGGCTGATGCATTCACTTAATTGTAACCTTTCTTTTCAAGCAGTGTGAGCGAACGTATCCATTCTCCCTTCGGTTCGCGTGATGTACCAACCACCAAACGTTTTATTCCGCCGACTCGTTCCACAATACCCCGTGCTTCGATGATCTCGCCTGCAAGAGCCTGTCCTGCATAAGTATGCGTATATGAGAGGACGTGATCTATTTCCTCATGGTCGACCTTATACACAGCAGGGCTATCAAACGCAAGATCTGCATTGGTCACCCTTGCCTCAATGGTCATGGGACCGATATCCTTTCCACGACAGATAGGGGATTTGATCTGTTCCCAATCCCTTACGAAAAGCAGATCAAAATAAGTACCATCTACCATACCCCTGTTCCCCTTTCGCATTTCATGTAGCTTGAACTCATCAAAGGATATCTCGGGAACCCTCTTGTCATAAATACGCTGCCACATATCCTCGTCTATATCTTCGATCGCCCCATCTTCTGATTTCGCTTTTGCTACCGCATCACGTGCATCGAACCAAGCATTGCCATACACTACAAAATCAACATCCGAGGATGCAATCTTCAATCCGGGTAACAGGGAACCCGTAAGTCCCATCTTTGATTCCGGAATACCAGCTTCAAGCAGCGTCTGTACGATGGCCCTGACCCTCGGATCTTCCGTTACGTATTTTGAAATAATATCTGATGGATGTAGAACCTTCTTCACCTGATCCTCGGGCACGATATGGACATCCTGAACCCATTCAGGCCTATGCTCTTGCATATATTCAAATGCCACATCAAAATCGTACTTTTTGTATCTTACACCATTAAGCTCACGCTCTCCATCCTCATCTGGTACATACCTGAGTATCGACCTGATACCATCTGGATGGAAATAATCAGCCACCGCAAATATCCAGTCTTCCTTTGTAACTATAAAGTCTCTCAGACGTGTTTTTATCATGATGATCTGTCCTATGTAATAAATATAATATATTCTATCTGTCAGTCGAAATCACGTATCAACGCTATTTCATCACAGTCCGGAAACTTTGGGCATTTGATACATCCACTCCATATTTTGTGTGGAAGTTCTGATTTGTCCACGCGAACAAATCCATTATTTTCAAAGAATTCAGCAACATAGGTCAGTGTAAAAAATCTCTTCACACCCAACTCGTGTCCATCCTCAATACATGCCAATAACAATCTTGTGCCTATGCCCTTGCCCGTGTGGTCAGACCTCACCGCAAATGACATGACCTCTGCAAGCTCATCCCATACAATTTGAAGCGCACAACAACCTATTACCTCACCGTCTTCCTCATATACATAGAAGTTGCGGATACACTCGTAAAGCTCTCCCACAGACCTGGGGAGCATCATCTCCTCCTTTGCGTAACAGTTGATGATATCTTTAATTGATATGACATCTTTAAACATGGCTTTTCGTATCAAAACTTGAAACCTCTCATGATATCACAATACGAATTTATGTTGGATAAGAATTATACAAGGATGAATATAAAATGGCGGGCGTGAAGGGATTTGAACCCCTGGTTTACAGCTTAGGAGGCTGCCGCCATATCCTGGCTAGGCCACACACCCAAATAGCACTTCAGAACTGTTAAACTCATCTTTAAACTTGTTGGTCATAATGACAGGAGAAGACCACATATGACCTATTGGGAAATTTCAAAAAGATATCCAGTGGATCAATCAATGGAATCGTCAATGTTTTCTATTTCCGAATATTGCAGAACCAACGCGCACCATTGTAGCCCCTTCCTCAATGGCAATCCTGTAGTCATTGGACATTCCCATTGATAGTTCCTGGATATTAATGTTATCTTGCACTTCCTGCTTCATCTCATCAAAAAGTGCTTTCATTCTCTTGAAATATAAACGTGTTTGATCAGGGGAAACGAAAGGGGGTATGCACATGAGTCCTTTCACATGAACATTTTTGAGTGAATGGATATCTGTTATTACCTGTCCGATCTCATCCGATACAAAGCCAAATTTCTGTGGCTCGTTGCCTATGTTGATCTGAAGGAAGACCTTCTGTACCTTGTCGATGGCTTCGGATTTCCTATCAATCTCCTGTATTAACTTCAAGGAGTCAACTGACTGGATCACATCAAAGAGATTAACGGCCTTTTTAACCTTGTTTGTCTGCAAATGTCCTATCAGATGCTTTTCACAGTGCAGGATCTCATCATATTTATCCTCGAATTCCTGAACTCTATTTTCCCCAATGATAGTAGCTCCAGCTCTGATAGATTCGTTTATCCTCTCAGGATCGATTGTCTTGGTGACGCAGACAAGTTTTGCTATTCCAAGTTCCTTAAGAAGTACCTTTATGTTTTCATCGATTCTCATTCATGATCCCAAAACGGGTTTTGTTCAAA
>Ga0255382_10164_pt1 | contig 10342 bp, 8 predicted proteins | sample ANMaggSeSYBR01H9_FD_182101 | JGI IMG/M metagenome (GOLD analysis project Ga0255382, IMG submission 182101) | Sediment cell enrichment communities from methane seep in Santa Monica Basin, California, United Staets - ANME aggregate JGI... | ecosystem: Environmental > Aquatic > Marine > Cold seeps >... | reverse complement strand
ATTAAAAATAAACAAATTGAATGAATGACCATTCATAAGGATCGAGATTTAGCATTTTTTGGCATGTTAATCAAGGAAATTTTGAAATTGCTCCTAGAGTTTAGCAGAGGTAAAAAAAAATCATTGTTCAACTGAAATACTCCAGGAGTCGGCCGGTAATTTACAGACCACCAAGGATGTGCAGTGACTCATTAATATAGGGATCTTCCTTAATTTCCTCTTTCCACTTATTCGCATCCTTCTCTTTATCAGGAACTGCACCAGGCTCTTCCCCATGGCCTGCCCCCTGCTCTTCACGATATTTCAGATAATGGGCGCCGATTTTATCACGTGCAGCCTTTGCTTCCTGACGTTTCTCCTTCATATCAGAGAGTTTCAGTGACATGGTGGTTTTTTTGGAACGTTCAGATGCCTTTGCCGCCTCATCAGCAATAACCTGTAAGCCTTCATCCTGCTTCACTCTTTTGGCAGATTTTTTCGAAAGAGCATCTAGATCGATGGGAGTGGAACCATATTTTTTAAACGGAACAGGGTCAACCTGATCCCAGGGGAGGGAATTGTCCAGGTACTGCTCACCAGACTCAAGGTGCTGAAAGAGACTTGGAAGGACAATATCAGGCTCGACCCCCTTGTACTGTGTGGAGCCGCCGTTCACGCGGTAGAATTTCTGAATGGTTACCTTGAGAGCGCCAAGATCTTCATATTTTTTCAGATGCAGTAAGGGAATATTCTCATTCATGTCAATGAGGGTCTGTACCGTTCCCTTGCCATGGGTATGGGCTCCACCGACAATCACTGCCCGGCTATAATCCTGCAGGGCGGCAGCCAGAATTTCAGAGGCAGATGCCGAAAACTGGTTCACAAGCACCAGCAATGGACCATCCCAGGTAATAGACGAATCATCATCACTGAGGACCCGTTGATTGCCATAACTGTTTTTCACCTGGACAACCGGCCCAGATTCAACAAATAATCCTGTGGTATCGACCGCATCCATAAGGGAGCCACCGCCATTATTACGCAGATCAAGAATGAGCCCTTTGATCCCCTTCTTTTTCAACTCTTCAATGGCTTTTCTGGTATCCTCTGTGGAGTTTCTGGCATCAGAACCATTGCGGGTTTTCTCAAAATCACGATAAAAACTGGGAATCATCACATAGCCGATTTTTCCTCCGCCCGGACTTTCAAGCAGGGTGGATTTCACAAAGGTCTCTTCGATCTGCACCACATCACGCTGAATGGCAATGATCACTTTGGTAGCATCCGGTTTCTTAACGGTGAGACGAACCTCAGATCCTTTGGGGCCACGAATAAGTCGCACCGCCTCCCGGAGACGCATATCAGTTATTTCCACAGGCTCTTTCGCACCCTGGCCCACTTCAAGGATAATATCCTCCGCCTGGAGACGTCCCTGACGTGCAGAGGCAGAACCCGGAATAATACTTACCACCTTGATATAGCCATCCTCTTCACGGAGCAGTGCACCAATCCCTTCGAGACTGCCTCGCATGTGGATATCAAAGTCTTCCTTGTTGGCCGGCGGCATATAGTTTGTATGGGGATCAAAGGCCCTGGTGACGGCATTGAAATATCTATCATAATGATCCTGCCGGGTCTCCTGGTGCATGCGGTTAAAAAAGTTTTTATTACGTTTGGCAACCTTTTCTTCGGCCTCTCCCCACAACTCCTTATCACTCTTTTTCTCAATTTTTTCTTGAGCCTTTTTCTCGGTATCCCCTTCCTGCTCTTCCACAAGATCAAGGTAACGGGAAATAATCTGGCCCTTCAAAATCTTTCTCCAGCGCTCGGAGAGATCTGCAAGACTTACCGCATACTTCAACTTATCAGGATCCGTTTCATAGCTTTCATCACGCATATAGTCAAAACTGGCTGCCAAAAGCTTCTTGGTGGTTTTCTCCACTTCTTCAATACGAGCAGCCAGCATTTCATAGCCGACATCCGGTAAAACAATAACTCCCTTAAGAAGATTATTATCAATGGCAGGGGCAAGAACCGATAATTGATCCACATCGGATTGCAGCAGAAATCGCTTCTGAAAATCGAGCTGTTTCAGGTACAAATCAAAGGCGGCAAAGGCAAGATCATCATTCATCACCTTGTCACTGAAATGCATCACTGGCAACTGCTTACTGAGCATGTAACCGATCAGTTTATTACGGGAAGAATCAACTTCAGCCGGGACAGCGGAATTTGCAACAGAGACAGTCGGCAACAGAAAAGAAGAAAACAAAAGCAGTGCCAGACATGTCCGAAATATATTTTTCATCTGTATCTCTATGGGCTAAGAGGAAAAGTCCATTGCGCTTTAGCGCTGCAATGGTACCTTGTATCACATAAAACAGCAAAAACTACCAGAATCCGATAAGAAATACCAACAGAAAGACTGGAAGCCATGGAAAAATTAATCACGAACCTTCGCGAATTTGCATCCGCCAGAAACTGGCAGTCCTTTCACACTCCCAAAAATCTGGCAATGGCACTCAGTGTCGAGACAGCAGAACTCACAGAAATCTTCCAATGGCTTGAGGGAGAAGAGAGTCGCCACGTTGATAAGGAAACCAGGCAACACATTGCAGAAGAGGTGGGCGATGTGATGATCTACCTGACTATGCTGGCAGATAGATTTGACCTTGACCCACTGCACTGCGCCAAAGAAAAAATGAAACTGAACGCGCTTAAGTATCCGGCTGCAAACGAATAAACCGTTCCCACATTAAGAGTTCACTCAACAACACGTCGTCTATACCTTTTGAGTCCCCCTAAGTCCCTTTTTTTCCGCCTTGAATTTTAAAGTCAAGCTGTGATATCATTTTTCAAATGAAAGACGATTATTCATTCTGAAATCTCTTCCCCAGAAAAGTCCTGCCAGCACCTTGGAAACACGGACCAGATGACTGATCAGCGGAGCCTCACTATGTTAAAAGAACAGAGGAAACACCAGAGAAATCCAGCCAGTGGTGACGTAAAAATACAAACATCCCTGTCCGGCAGAGCCTATACGGTATCGTTAAGGGATATCAGCAAGGGTGGGGCTTTCCTGTACTCTACACACCTGCCTGAGCAGGGAGAAAGCATCAGCTTTGAAATACTAGACGAGTACGGTCTTCGGATGATCGCAGGCCATGGCCGGATTGTTCGAGTGACCAGCAGGACTCTGGATTCAGTAATCGGATTTGCCATCCAGTTCGATAAAGAGCTGGATCAGGCCATGCTGGATTACCTGTGGGCCTTGCAAACAGAAGAGGTAATTTAACTAATGCCTTCCTGTCCCCTCTTTAGCTGAAAAAAACGTGGCCGAAACCTGATCAATCACAGCCTACGGCACTATCTGTAACCCACTAGAAAACAAAAGGAAACTGTATTGGAAAAGTTACAAGTTGTTACAGATATCAAAAATAACAGGCTGCATTTCACAGCTGCCGGGAAGGTGAGCAAAAAAGGACTGGAGAAACTCTACACGGACGTACGATTCTGTGTTGCTGATTTAAAACCCGGGTTTGATGTAATATCCGATCTTTCTGAATGTACCCTCGCTGATCTCAGCGCCATACCAACTTTTAGAAAGATAATGAACTATCTTATCACAAATAAAGTGGGAGAAGTGGTTCGGGTGATGCATAAGAATCAATTTATCTTCAGGCAGATGATAAATCTGGCGACACGACTGCAAGGATACAAACCAATTATTGTTGCCACCGTCGAAGAGGCTGAGGAAAGGCTTAACACGTCTATAAAGCGCAAAGGAATGCGCTTTTCTCTTCATCAACAAGAAATCCAATATACGAGAGATGACGAAAAAGGAACAGCTATTATTCTGAACATATCAACAAGTGGCTGTGCTGTTGTCGCAACGACCCTGCAACCATCGGTGGGTGAAGAAATTCTTATAGAGATTGGCTTTACGGAGCAGGATTGTTCTCCAGGAGAATTCAAAAGCAAGGCACAAGTCATCAGAGAAGACAACAACACATTTGCTGCTGAATTTATGGATCTTGGCAATGATCAACAAAAACAATTATGGGAATGCCTGGTCAGCGCATCTCGATGTGAAATCAATCCTTCTTAAAAAAAACACCACTCTATTTGTATGAGAAACGTTCATCAAAAAACCTGGGAGCAGCAACTATCATGACACAATATCAGCAGCAACTTGGCCGCTTACTGCGCGTGAACGAGATAACTATCTCCCAGAAACTCCGTCGCTTAACAATATTTTTTCTTTGCATTCTCAGTATCATGGTTGCCTACACCGCAATCACCCTGTTCCAGCAGAAAAATGACGCACTTGTTATCAATATTGCAGGACGTCAGCGAATGTTGACCCAGAAATTCAGCAAAGAGTTTTTCCTTAGCCTCCAGCAGGGCAAAGAACGTTCAGAGCTTATGAAAAAAACCGGACACTTGTTCGATGTATCCCTGAAAGCCCTGAGTACCGGCGGCCCAACCTATCTAGATGTCGGCATGAGCAAGGAGATCACTCTTTCGGGAACGTCCAACCCAGAAATCAAGGAGCAACTCACCCAGGTGGCCTCCCTGTGGCAAGAGTTACAGAAGAGTATCGATACAATTGACGCGAGAAAACATAGCCAGGAACAGCTTGTGACAATTAATAACCTGAGTGTCAAAACGCTTGCAAGCATGAATACAGCTGTGGGAATGTTTGCCGAAGAAGCCGCTGGTAAAATTCAAACTCTGCAGATTATGCTGCTGATACTCTGGATCTTTTCCATAATTTTTTCTCTCATGGTAGCCTCGGTTATCGTAAACAGTGTCACTACCCCCATAGACAGTTTAGTTACACTCAGTAAACGCCTTGCAGGAAAGGATCTGACATCAGAACTTCGAGCTGCAGAGGTGTATGGTGAGATGTCTGTATTAAACACAAATATGGACACAATGCGCCATTCGTTAAGCACTATTATCCATACAATGCAGCAGAACATCCAACAGATGATTTATTCATCCAAGCAGATTGGTGATATTTCTTCTGAAATTTCCGCCGCAAACGCCAGAGAAGAGGAATCCTCGCAACAGGTGCTTGAGGCAACGCTTTCTCTGCAGCAGATCTCAGAAACCGTCAGCAGCCAGATCAATCAGGCCAAGGACGATAGTGAACTGACGAGAAAGCATGCCCAGGAAGGTATTACCGTTGTGCATCAGAATATTGCAGAGCTCTCTGACACAGTGGAAAGCGTCAATGCCACAGCCAAGCAGATGGAGTCATTAAAGAACGCTACAGGACAGATTCACAAGATAATAGAATCAATTCAGGAAATCGCCGACCAGACCAATCTGCTGGCGCTCAATGCGACCATCGAGGCGGCCAGGGCCGGAGAGGCAGGCAAGGGCTTTGCCGTGGTTGCAAGTGAAATCAAAGAGTTGGCAAAACAGACTGCAGACTCGACCACAGAGATCACTGACCTGATAAACAGATTGACCAGCCAGGTGGACAGTTCAGTCAACTCCATGCAGTTGATGGTCGACAAGGTACATCATTCACAGCAACAATCACAAGAGACGGTAAGCGCCTTTGAAGCCATGACTGACGATGTGGATCGGACCCGGGGGGCAACTGATGCCATCGACGAATACAATCAGCAACAGGCATCACAGCTTGTACATCTTCATGACCAACTCAAAGACTTTTTCTCAGTCCTGACAAGCAGTGCAAAAAAAGCCGATGATACGACAATGGTTGCTTCAAGTCTCAAAACGGTTGCCGATAATATTGACATATCACTACAGGGGTTCACAATTGACCCGACGGACAGGACAGAGCGGCAAACTGGAGAAAAACGGCTGGATCCCCGGATTGGCAACAGTCTCAGATGTCGAGTACAGCAGGCCGACCAGTTTGTGATCGGAATCAGTGACGATATATCCATGACTGGTATACTGATCAAGTGCAGGGAAGAACTGCAGCACCAGGGAAGCCTCTCTGTCCAGCTTATTCTTCCTCAAGAGAAAAAAAACGGTGGCCATGAAGAGCTCCCTGTGACTGTCAATATTATGAGGGAATTTACAAAATCCGGATACTACTGTTACGGGGTTCAATTTGACGACAATACGCCCCAATTCAAAAAGATTATGCAGGAGCTTATCAAGTACTTCAAGAAGCAGGACAGCTTCGCTTGATGCTGACCGTTTTTTTTATAAACAATGCACTGCAATTTGAGATTTTCACCCCCTGAATTGCTGTCCTGGTCCATGCCATGGTGGAAAGGTTTTTGAGCTTGAGTAAAAAGTATCCAGCTGCCTTTCAGGGTGGATAGAAAAGGCACAGTTTTTTACTGTTACAGATTTTGTTGCCATTACTGTCTCTTTTGACATCCTCATTAAATCAGGACGTTATCTTGATTTGATTTTATTGGCACGATTGTTGGTATAGTAAAGGAAAATGATACTTCATTTTTCTCCCCTCCCCTTAAGCCCCTCTGATCTGTTTCAGAGGGGCTTTTTTTTATAAGAACTCGCCAGGGACTCCTCTGGACATATTTCTCTAAATCATTACCACAACGAATCAAAATGTGATTAAATGAAACATGGTTCATTTTGCTTCCCCCTGCCTCATACAAAAAACATGAAACAAAAACCTTATTTCACAAAAATTATTCAAATCTATGGGATTGTTCTCATTGTAGGCGTTGCCATAAGTATTATGGCCATTGACATTATCGGTTCTTATCGTGATTTCAACCGCCGCTCTGAACTGATTCGCACAGACTACATAACCAAGCAGAAGCAGATAATAGAACAGGAGGTTATGCGGGTTATCGCACTCATTTCTCATGAGAAATCACAAAGTGAAATACTGACAAGGAGCAAAATTAAATTGAGGGTTTACGAGGCATTTTCTATCGCTCAAAATATCTACCAGGAGAATAAATCATCAAGAAGCAAAGACGAAATTCAAAAAATGATTCTGGATGCCTTGAGAGATATCCGCTTTGAAAACAAAAGTGGTTATTATTTTGCGACACGCCTGGACGGTATCGAGCTACTCTTTGCAGACAAACCGGAATTGGAGGGCTCTAACCTCCTAAACTTTCAGGATTCCCGTGGCCAATATGTCATTAAAGATATGATCGAAATTGCCAGACAAGCTGGTGAAGGATTTTATGAATACCACTGGACAAAACCTGACGGAGAAGGAAATGGTTTTAAAAAAATATCCTTCATTAAGCAATTTGAGCCTTACGATTGGTTCATAGGAACAGGCTTGTATGTAGAGGATATTACAAAACAGATAAAAACAAACCTCCTCTCGGATATTAGCAGGATACGATTTGGGAAAGAAGGCTATGTCTTTGTCAATAGATTCAATGGGGATGCTTTAGTTGCAAATGGAAAATTTATTGGTGGAACCAAAAAGCTCTGGGAAGTTTTCAGTAAAAATCCTGAAAAAACAAAACATCTTTATGACATTTCATACAAAGCCGCGTTGGAACCCGAAGGGGATTACATTTATTACTCTCTGGTTAAATTAACAGATCAAACGAAAGAATCACCCAAGGCTTCTTTTATTTACGGTATTCCAGAGTTTCAGTGGTATGTAGGTGCCGGTGTCTATCTTGATGATGTTGAGTCTGATATTATTTTATTGCAGACCGAATTAAATGAGCAAATCAAAGGCAAAATACTCTATTTTTCCCTGACCGCCCTATTCATCCTACTGATTTTTCTCTTCTTATTCAACAAGTTAAACAAAAAATTAAAAAACGATTTTACCGTGCTTATCTCATTTTTTAAGAATGCGGCAGGATCGAATCAGGCAATCGATCTGGATCGTGTTCAATTCCATGAACTTGATCAAATGGCCGGTAATGCCAACAAGATGTTACAGGACAAAATTCAGGCTGAAAAGGATAAGGATAGGCTTATAAAGAAACTGCACATAGCCCAGAAAATGGAATCTATTGGTCTGATGGCTGGAGGAGTTGCCCATGACCTGAATAACATTCTCTCGGGAATTGTAGCATATCCGGAGTTGCTATTACTGAAACTGGATAAAGAAAGTGATCTGCGAAAACCCATTGAGGCTATTCAGCAATCAGGACAAAGAGCTGCAACTGTGGTGGCAGATTTATTGACTGTTGCCAGGGGTGCTGCCAGTATCCGGGAAGTCCATGACCTTAATGTCTTAGTTCAGGAATACTTGAACTCTCCTGAATATAAAAAACTCGTATCCCTGTCTCCTAACATTAGCTGTCATCACAAGTTAAAAGCGGTCCACGCTGACATCCTCTGTTCTCCTGTTCATGTGAAAAAATGTATTATGAATTTGTTAACAAATGGATTCGAAGCAATCATTGATCACGGGGAAATCGTTGTTTCCACTCATAATCAATATGTTGATGGGTCACTCAACAAACCATCCGAAATAGAAACAGGGGAGTATGTTGTTCTCTGTGTAGACGACACCGGCCCTGGTATTGCGGATAAAGATCTAGAGCATGTTTTTGAACCATTTTACACTAAAAAAGTCATGGGCAGAAGCGGCACTGGTCTCGGACTTGCTGTAGTCTGGAATACCATGGAGGATCATAATGGGAAAATAGTTGTTGAAAGCAGTAACAAAGGAACATATTTTCAACTCTATTTCCCAATCAGCAAAAAGGAACGAGTCATTCCCTCCAGGGAGAATACAACAAAAAAACATTTGGGTAACAATGAGCATATTCTCGTTGTGGATGATGAGCCACAACTGAGGGACATTGCCAGTCAAATGCTACTTTCTCTCGGTTACAAAGTTGATGTAGTCACTTCTGGAGAGTTGGCGATTGATTTTGTAAAGAAAAATCCTGTTGACTTGATCGTGTTAGATATGCTGATGGATCCCGGTATGAACGGGCGACAGACTTATGCAGAAATCCTTAAACAGTATCCTGACCAGAAGGCAGTCATTGTCAGTGGATACTCTGAAAGTGATGATGTCAAGGCGACACTCCGACTTGGAGCCGGTGGATTTATCAAAAAGCCTTACTCAATGGTTCCTTTGAGTCGAGTGATTAAGGAAGCATTGAATAATTGATTGTATCACTATCAAAAACCGACATCAAAAGCAGTCGACCGCAAATCAAGACTCCATACGTTTTTTCAGCATCATTTTAATGGGTTACAATACATTATGTATAAAATTCTCAAGAGCGATTCACCGCAAAAACTTGAATTTGAAGTTCAAAAATACTTGAATAATGGATGGACTGTTGCTGGTGGAGTTACAGTATCACCAGCCTCAGTCTTTTTTCAAGCGGTCGTCAATTCTACAAAAATCAAACTTCATACAAAAAAACGGCTGTGAGTAAAGAGCTTACAGGAAGAAGATTAACATCTCGTTTATCTCCTCACGTTTCCTCCTGCCACTGGCCCCTTCTCACAACATCCCCAAAGGCTTACTACAGAAACAGGTGTTTTTTTGTGACACCACTGATGGATGAGGTGGTATAGAAAAAGTGGACACTGTTATACGCATTTCCGGCGAACAAACAAGATCTGTTTTTTTTACCACCTTGCTCTCCCTCCGTGACGTTTCCAATGCTTCCGATGATGACGATGATGGCGCTTGTCGCGATGGTTCCGATAGTACCGAGGTTGGGGAACGTATACCACAGGCCTGGGTCTAAAGACTGGTGCCGGTACCATTAGCACCGGACGAGAATAATAGCGTGGGCGAGGCGGCGGCGCAGTTTGCAGACTTGGATAGTATCCTACCTGGGAACCGATCAGAGCACCTACGGCCCCCCCAATCAGCGTAGCTTCAGTGTTGTGCCCAATTGCCTGGCCAAACCCTGCCCCCATTGCTGCACCAACCAGGATATTCTCCGCCCCATGACTCATGGCAGGCTGACTCGTGATTGTTAGTGTGAGCAAAATGAATACGATTGTAAAGGCTGTTCTTGTCTTCCCCATGGTCATCTCTCCCGTTAAAGGTTTTTATGTTGTGCTTACCTTTCTTCTATATTCCGGGAAACAATTTGTCATTGGACATCGGGTGATATATCGACCGATGTCGGGTAATGTCTACATCCACCAACGGGAAAACATACTGAAATATCTAGAATAAAACAAAAGAGCAAAAACAGAACAAATCTGGAAAGAATCCACTTGAGGAATCAAAAACGAACACTCTTATTCATATTAACGGCAGAAAAATAAGACAACTTCGTGAAAAATTTTCCCATTTCGGTAAAAGGCTCTATGGATGCGATGGCATTGAACGCACCGGCTCTGCCCAGAGACAGTTACCACCCTCCGCCACCACCACCTCCAGAACTGCCACCACCACCACTGCCACCGGATGATGAGCCGCCGCTACTTGCTG
>Ga0255382_10163_pt1 | contig 10388 bp, 12 predicted proteins | sample ANMaggSeSYBR01H9_FD_182101 | JGI IMG/M metagenome (GOLD analysis project Ga0255382, IMG submission 182101) | Sediment cell enrichment communities from methane seep in Santa Monica Basin, California, United Staets - ANME aggregate JGI... | ecosystem: Environmental > Aquatic > Marine > Cold seeps >... | reverse complement strand
TTATTATCTCCACAGCAAGGGTATCGGAAACATTTAGCATATTAACTGTTTTAATATCATTTTCACATGCACTAAACAGAAAAAGGAACCCCATAATGATGCAGGGAAATAGAGATGAAAAAATCTTGTTTTTTTTGTTCATCACCAATGAGTTATTTGGCAGCCCTGCCCGTGGTGGTTTCATTGATCCAGCATTCGACCTGGTATGGAATCGCACAAAAAAATTAATCACCTCTGATGTTTTTGTAAAAATTACCACTGAGAACAATACAATTTATGGGGAAAATGGAATGGAAGCTGACGAGAGATTTGATAGCTGGAAACTGAAAAAGGTCAGAGGCGATATTCTTGTTAAAGATGATACGTATTAAATAAATTGGTTCTATTACTTATTTGTGGGTAATAGACAATGAGATAATGATGGAATGCGATAATGCGATAATGATAGAATGAACAATTGGCAAATCATAGTAAGCACATTGCTCTTGTCAGCTTTTTTTTCGGGGATGGAAATTGCTTTTATCACTGCGAATAAACTAAAAATTGAGCTTGATAAAAGCAAGGGTTTAATATCGGCGCGTATTCTGTCGGCCTTCAATAAAAAACCATCCCGGTTCATAGGCGCAATACTATTAGGCAACAACATTGCTTTGGTAATCTATGGTATTGCCATGGCACAAATGCTGGAACCTGTTATATCAGCTACTCTTCCCAAGGGTTTTCATAATGAATTTATTTTAATCCTCACGCAAACCATTATCTCAACATTTCTTATTTTGTTTGTAGCTGAGTTTATTCCAAAAGTCCTGTTCCAAATTAGACCAAATGCAATCATTGGATTTTTTGCCGTTCCTGTTTACCTGTTTTATTACCTGTTTTATCCGATTATCTATTTATTTATAGGGCTTTCTGAATTTCTTCTCAAAAAAATATTCAGGGTGCCATTAAGCAACTACTCATTTTCTTTCAATCTTGTTGATCTCGAATATTACCTAAAAGAATTTAGTGTTGAAACAGACGAGGAGGTTGATCTTCAGCAAGAGATTCAAATGTTTCAGAACGTTATCGAATTCAGGGATGTTAAACTAAGGGAATGCATGATACCCCGGACCGAAATTGCAGCTGTTGAGATTAACGACTCTATTAAAAAGGTAAAACAAAAGTTTATTGACACTGGGTTTTCCCGCGTGCCAATATATGAAGATACTATTGATAATATCATTGGTTATGCACATGCTTTTGATCTGTTCAGAAACCCTAAAGAGATAAAAAGCATTTCAAAGCCATTAACTTTTCTTCCGGAAACGATGTTGGCCAATAACGTTTTAAACTCTTTTATTCAGGATGGCGCCAGTCTCGCTGTGGTGGTAGATGAATTTGGAGGAACTTCCGGGATGGTGACTATTGAGGATATTATCGAAGAAATTGTTGGGGAGATTGAAGATGAATACGATATGGAAGACCTGGTTGAAAAGGTTATTATTGGCCCTTATCATTTTTCTATCCTCCAGGCCGAACCAACCCGGATTAAGTCTGTAAAACTCCATATTAAACAAGACAAATCAAACGATTAACAAATCTGTTAATCATTCATGCTCTCCAGCATAGCCTTTACAATATTATCCGTACTGTCAGCTATCTGAACTATCGCTGCGTCCAGCATATAGCAAGGTGTGGTAAATAAATTTCTTTCTTTATCAACCACCACGTCGCCATGTCCGGCCATCACATGATTTGCTCCCATATTCTCTATCGCCTCGGATGTTCCGGGGTCCTGGCCGATGGTAAGGTCGACCTCACCAAATATTTTAGCCATAATTACGGGCGAAATACACAAGGCCCCAATTGGCTTTCCTTGATCTGCAATAGCCCTAACAGAACTTTCCACTTCCGCATTGATGGTGCAATCAGGACCTTTGAAAGCAAAATCGCATAGGTTCTTGGCTGCGCCAAATCCTCCGGGAAAAATAAGTGCATCAAAGTCATCAGCAATAAAATCGCTCAACGGTTTGATGTTACCTCTTGCTATGCGAGCTGATTCAACAAGTACATTGCGTTTTTCAGGCATCTCCTCACCGGTAACATGATTGATAACATGATATTGTGGGATATCCGGAGCAAAAACCACATAGTCAGCACCCTGTTTTTTTATGGACAGCATAGTCAATGTGGCTTCATGTATTTCGGCGCCATCAAAAACGCCACATCCGGCAAGTACTATGGCAAATTTTTTCATAACAATTTTGTTTTAGTACAAAGATACAATTTCCCGGCTACCAGCTATTCTCCCGAAATTAAACAACCAACAAACTACACCCCCGAATATCACTGGTATCAAAACGACCCAATACCTCAAAAGAGCCATTGGTGGCAGACCTGCCAAGATCCTCAGTTGCAATAAAAGAACAGGAGTAAATATTGGCCAGATCAATAATATTAATTCCTCCCGTGCTGTTGTGGCCTGTCAGCGAAAGGGGATCATTGACATCCCTGATCAGCACCTTCATCCATGGCGGGCAATAAAAAACACCATCCCCCCCGGAATATGCCTGCGATAGAAGCTCTGTCATGCCATATTCAGAATATATTTTGTTAACACCAAACCCGCTGCATAATCGATCGTGTAACTCTTCGCGTATCATCTCTTTTCTTCTCCCTTTCATACCCCCTGTTTCCATAATAATGGCATTAGGCAGGTCTGTTTCGAATTTCTCAACCAGGTCGAGCAACGCGAAGGTAGCACCAAAAAGAAAAATTTTACTGTTCTTCTCCTCAACATGTTTCAGACGATCTGATAATTCACCATAATTATATAGATAAAAACCGCTGTGCCTGTTATTGGTTTTTTTAATCAGATGATCCATCATATAGACCAGTGAAGAGCCCTTACGTTCCAGGTAAGAGGGCAGCAATGCCAGGATACAATATTTATTTATATCACCGTAGAAATACTCAAACCCCCTGGTAAAGCTTTCTTCATAAAGCGAAAGATCATAAACATAATGCTGGCTTGCCCTGTTTCCTGTTGTTCCGCTGCTCGAAAAGATCTTCCCTGATTGAAAATTCTTACTAACTATACGATGATTTTTATAGAATGAAACAGGAAGAAAAGGGATATGCATGTAATTATCAATATGTTGCACGTCTGTATTGAGTGAACTCACAAACTGCCGGTACACTGCATTGTTTTTATACTGATACTGAAATATTTCCAGGGCCAGGTCGTTAAACTCCTGTAAAGATGAGATTTTAAAGATTCGTTTGATTATTTCTTTACCGGAAATCATTGTTTGGTCAAATTATTGTGGCTCTTTTTACCCAGATCTTTCGTATCTTTACACCGGCAACTAACTGGATCCCGGTTATGATAATAACTTCAAATATACGCTTATTTATCCTGATATTGGTGCTTTTCTCTTTTGCAACCTGTACGGAGAAAATTGAATATCCCATTGAGCCTTATATTGAATTCACCTCTTTCATAAAGCTAAATGACGGATCAGGTATTGACAACCGGGGTGTCCTGGAATTTTATTATACGGATGGGGATGGAGATATCGGGTTATATGACGAGGAAACCCAGCCGCCTTATGATTATAATCTTATTATAAAATACTTCGAGCTGCAGAATGGAGAATTTAAAGAGGTCTTTATTACTTATTTCAATGAAGAAACCCAGGAGATTGACACAGTTTCTATGAACGCCAGAATTCCAATTTTAATGCCAGTTGGCAAAAACAAAGCTATAACCGGCACTATTCAAGACACTCTTTTTATCAATAACTACAGCTCTCCTTTCGATACCATTCGCTTTGAAGTCTATATCATTGACAGAGCCTTTCATGAAAGCAATACCATTACTACGCCGCCGATTATTGTAAATAAACAATAAAATTTTTATTGCTTCACCTCCCTGTTCCCCTTTCTTAATGGAGGGGGAGAGAAAAAAGTGGGATATCTGAAAATTCTAGAATATATACGTTTTATGAAGGGTAAATCGCCTTAATATCTTGTCAATGGCCAGCAGGGAAATGGCTCCGGCTACAACGATTGCTGGCACTGAAGAGCTGGTAAAAAATGCAAAGAAAAAGGCCAGCCACTCTACCGTACTTTGAAAATAGACAACAAGGTTTTCAAAATATTGAACATCAAATCCGGCACTACTGATGTTCAACCCCAAAAATGACCAGTCAACAAAGAAAACAAGGCTAATAACTACTGTAAATCCTGCAATAATCAGGATCAACATATTCCTTGAAACTAAAGGTTGCGACGTAATGATTTCCTGTTCAACCTCAATTTCGATCCTCTTCATCAAATTATCAGTAAAACCTGCCGGGGCTTTTTCTCTGGTCGACTTTTTAACCAGGCTACTGATAAAAAAATCAGTATTGTTGACTTGTTCTTTCATTTAAACTACCTCGTTAAATTGTAATTTATAACTATGATTAAGCTCTTTATATAAACGTTTTCTTATGCGGTGCAATTTAACCTTAACATTTGATTTTGACAAGGCTGTTATTTTACTGATCTCCCCGATCGAACATTCTTCAAGGTAAAACAGTGTTATCACCACATTATCTTCCGGGGACAGCCTCTCTAAAGCTGCGTCAATAAATTGTTGCTGGTGTTGATCGTCCATAGCCTCAACAAATTCATATATCTGCTCACCCGGATAATTCTCAATAACTTCTTCGTCAATAACAGAAACTTCAATGTTTTTTTTCCGAACCCTCGAAACAGCTGTATTATAAGTAATTCTGAATAACCAGGTAGAAAATTTTGACTTTTGCTTAAACTTATCGAGCGACTGAAAAGCTTTAATAAATGCATCCTGGGCAATTTCTTCAGCATCTTCTCTGCTTCTGGCTATCTTCCTGGCAATGGTAAACACCATATCCTTATGCTTGTTTACAAGTGCGGTAAAGGCTGACGTATCGCCATTCAACACCTTTTCAATATACAAACTATCTTCGAGGAATTCCATTTGTTAATTAGACGATGGTGTTTGGTTTTGGTTACAAGATACAACAAACCCATGACTTTAATCGTGAGGTTATGCATCTCAATTTGTAACCAATGGTAAATTATCAGCGTCAAAAGAGGGTAAAGTGAGAAATTCAAATTAGTATTAACTCTAAATTTAATAAATTATGCTTACAGGAATTCTTGTACCGATTAGTTTTTTTGCACTGGTTTTAGGAATTGTTTACCTGGCCATTCGCAAAAAAGAACGCATGGCAATGATAGAGAAGGGCATTGATCCATCAATTTTTGTTACACACAAAAAACAGTCGTTCCCTTCGTTAAAATGGGGAATGTTTCTTATTGGATTAGGCGTTGGACTTGTCATAGCCAATCTTCTGGTTAGTAATTATATTATGGACGAACAGGTTGCATATTTCTCGATGATATTCCTTTTTGGGGGCCTTGCATTGGTAATAAGCTACTTTGTCGGGAAAAAATTAAGTAAGAACGAAGAGTAGGGTTACAGGTTGAGGGTTTCAACAACACGATAAACAGGCCCTTCTTTACGAAGAATACTTTCAAGAAGGTAAAACGCTTTCACCTCCACCGTTTGGATGGAGGTTTTTTTATATTCATTGATAATTAGCTGGAAAATTTTTTTATCCTGAATATATTTAATCCTTCCAACGGTAAGATGCGGAACAAAATTCTCAGAACCCTGTTCGTACCCTATGTTTAACAATTGATTCCGAATATTAGTATGCAGCTGTTGTAACTCATCACAAGGGCTAATGCCGAACCATACAACCTTTGGTTTATAGGAACTTCCGAATATTCCGGTATTTCCAAGATGAAGCTGAAAGGGCTGAGAGTTAATAGAAGCTTCTTTCAGCTCAGTGATTATTTCAGGGATTTTATCTTCAGGTGTCTCTCCAAAAAATTTCAGGGTTATATGGAAATTTTCCTCTTCCACCCATTTTATTTTTTCATCTATTAACCCTGATTTCAATTTATAATATATGTTAAGGAACTCGGGTGAGAGGTGGATTTTAATTGCAGCAAAGAGACGAGGTCGGTTCATGGTTACAAGAAATCTACAGGCTAAATTTTTACTAATTGATGATAAAATTACAATAATCTTTTATCTTTGCCCCCTCACACTCACCTCGGGGCATTAGCTCAGCTGGCTAGAGCGTTTGACTGGCAGTCAAGAGGTCAACGGTTCGACTCCGTTATGCTCCACCTTCGCCCTCCGAAGCCTTGGCGTAGGAGGGATTCGTCCACAGTATCCCGGCTTCTCCGGGCTTCTGTGGACAAAGTCCACTATCCTTCAAAATAGTAACTCATGTGGTACGTCTATCTCTTGAAATGTAATAATAACTCTTACTATACCGGATGTACAAACAATCTAAAAAATCGAATTTCCAGGCATAACAAAGGACAAATCCAATATACACAAGATAAACTACCCGTAAAACTCATAACCTACATCGCCTTTTCTGACAAATACAAAGCCTACGATTTTGAGAAATATCTGAAATCGGGTTCCGGGATTGCGTTCAGAAACAAAAGATTGGTTTAGCTGTACCGGAAGAAATTATTCAACAAATACTCCACGGTTTTACAACCCTTAAAATGAATATTTTAAAGGTTTTCTACTTTCAGGTTGTTCATCATAAATGAACAGCTTGGGATATGGCCTGGTGTAACTATGCAACATTAGAGAGGTTTTTAACAAATTTAATTATTATTGTATCTTTGAATCAACCAACCATGAAAAAAATAAGTAAATCAAGTTACATCAAAGGAAACCAGTGTGAAAAAGCTCTTTTCCTCCACATAAATCATCCTGAACTCAAGGACGAAATAAGTGAAGAACAACAGGCCCGCTTTGATATTGGCCATAATATCGGCAAGCTTGCCCAACAACTATTCCCCGGTGGCATTGACGCCTCCCGTGGGGACTTCTTCAACTACGACGCTGCAATAACCTATACCTCCGAATTGATTGATCAGGAGCAGGAGGTTATTTATGAAGCTGCCTTTATGGCCCATGATCGTCTTTGTTACCTCGACATCCTTGTCAGGGAAGATGGGAAATGGAAGGCCTATGAAGTAAAAGCTTCCACATCGGTAAAAAATTACCATTACCAGGATTCGGCTTTTCAATATTGGGTAATCACAAATGCAGGCCTCTCGCTGGAGAATATATCAATTGTTCACATCAACAACCAATACACAAGGCAGGGCAGACTGGAACTGAATCAATTGTTCACCATAACATCCGTCGTGGACCAGGCAAAAGTCATGCAGCCAATCATCGAACAAAAATCAAAAGAGTTACTGGGAATCATGAACGGACAAAACCAGCCAACTATCGATATCGGGCCACATTGCAGCGATCCTTTTGGCTGTGATTTTTACGGTTCTTGCTGGAAGCATGTGCCTGAATATTCAGTTTTCAACATCTCAGGGCTCAGGGCTGAAAAAAAATTTGATCTCTACCAAAAAGGGATCTTAAAATTCAAGGAGATTCCGCTGAGCTATCCATTGAACGCCAACCAGTGGTTGCAGGTGAATGCAGAATTGAACAACAAAACCATCCGGAATAAGCCAGCCCTGGATACTTTCAAAGCAAAACTCTCTTATCCACTCTGTTTTATGGACTTTGAGACCTTCCAGTTGACTGTACCCCAATATGATAACACCAGACCCTATCAATTGTTACCGTTCCAGTATTCATTACATATTAAAGGATCACCAAAAGCTCCATCAGAGCACAGAGAATACCTGGGGACACCACCTGAAGATCCGAGGCCCGGGTTTATACAACAACTAATCAATGATCTTGGCACGAAAGGGAGTATTGTGGTGTACAATCAGGGATTTGAGAGTGCGCGGTTAAGAGAACTTGCACGGGACTTCCCGGAGTACCATGATGCTGTCCGGGCAATTCTTCTAAGGATAGTTGACCTGATGGATCCTTTCAGAAAGAGGGATCTGTACACCCCGGAAATGCGGGGCTCCTATTCCATCAAGTATGTGTTACCATCACTGGTTCCAAGCCTATCTTACAAAAGCCTTGAAGTGCAAAATGGTGGCATGGCAAGCCTGACCTACTCAAGCCTGTATGATGACGGTGATGGAGAATCTGTTAGGAAAAAAAGAGATGGGTTATTGGAGTATTGCAAGCTGGATACGTTGGCGATGGTGGAGATATTGAAGGTGTTGGAAAGTTAAAACAAAAAAATCTTACTTTCGTGACTGATTAATTTGTTAACTAATTGATGTATTATGATAAAAATCTTACTAAGCAGCATCTTTCTAATCGCTTTTTCTTTTTCCTCTTTTTCACAGGAAAGGGAAGAAGAGTGGTTTGAGTGGGGGGAGGTTTATGACGATCTCGGTTTTGCAACAGGGCACTCACATGCTATGATAGCAACTGATTTTAATCTTGAAGGAGATGTCCGCTATTTAAAGGGAATAGAGTACAATTCTACAACACCATTCGGGATACCTGACACAGTTCCGGTAAACTGGCGCATTGTGGAATTTGATGGTGAACCTCTCTGGGATAACCAGATTGGGACGCTAACCGGTGATTTTCTTGCTCCCGGAACAGGAGACCTTGTATTTGTTGAGGTTGACGACATAACACCAATCACAGGCCATTTTGCCATTGCCTTATCATTTGCCGATAGTATGTATCATATTTTCATAATGGATGAAACAGCTGTCAGTAATCATACATGGTTCTGGAAAATAGATATTGGTTGGGTGCTGGCACAAAGCGTGATTTTTGTACCGGGAGCTTATCATTTAAGATTGCTGGTCAGCAACAATCCGGTTGGAACAGAGGATAACTTCTTAAGCATAGCACAGGAAAGCCTGCAAAATTATCCCAATCCCTTCCAGGACAAAACAACTATTTCTTTTACCAATCAAACAGCCGGCCATGTTAACATAGACCTGCTCAATTCCCGTGGGATGCTTGTGGAAAAACTATATGGTGCCTGGCTTCCGGAGGGGAAACATGCCATTCAGCTTAATGGTTCAGCTCTTAGCAGCGGGATTTACCTGTTGCGCCTGAAAACAGACAAAGGAATGCTAACCAGAAAAATATTTCGAAAATGATTTTCTGCTGTTTGAGCATCAATTAGTTGTATTATGCTAAAGTGCTGATTTAATCGGCAGGTTCAATAAAATTGAAACAAGTGAATCATCCGCTTCTTTCACATCACATTCATTATTATCCATTTCCCGGTCGATCAAAACAAAATAAGGATCAATACCAGCCATGGCCGGAATTTGATCAGTAACAAGCTGAATCGTTGCATTGGTTGAAGTAAATTTATGTTTCTGGTAATAAAACGCCTCCCCTTCTTCATCCATCAAGGCCACATAAATATAATCATTAAGAGGTGCGTCGGTTTGGTTACCAACACTGTCGGCATAATATTTTGAGGTCTCAACATCCAGCTCAACAATGTAATTCCCATCTTTTGTTTTCTTATAGTTTGCTCCATTGATCTTATTATCATACAGCGTAATGTTCAGGAACAGGTCGTCCACCAGGTATTTCAAGCTGTCAGGGGTAACTTTATAAAATTCATCTATCAGGTCGGAAGCCAGTGCAAAAGTATCCAGCCTGAACCCGTATTTTTCAACAATTCGTCCAAGCGCCTTCCCTACCGAATCTTCTCCAATATAATCCTGCAGGGCATACATAACTACTGTACTTTTTTTATACCCGATGTATGATTGCCGGACAGATGATTCTAGTAACGACTTCTCTCCTTCATTGTCTCTTTTACGATGTCGCAGGTAGGAAATCATTTCACGTTTGCGATAATCCCGGCCGATCTTTTTTCCGAATTTTTTTTCAGTAAGTGTTGCCATTACATATTGACACATGGTTTCGGTTAACATAAAGGCTCCCTCAGCGTATGCAGGTGTTACAATCCCGGCCCACCAGTGATGGGCATTTTCATGGGCGGCAATACCATATACTATATCGATATCGCCCTCCTCGTATCGTGTGATAAAACCTTCAGACTCGATCCAGATAAAAGTGGTTGGGAAATGGCGGGCAGCACCATGTGTCATATAATCCGGTATCTCTACAATCCTGAGATCTTTATAAGGGTATTCTGAAAAATATCTGTTTCCATAATCGTAAGAGTCTTTCAACCCGTCGAGTATGCTCGCAATATTATAATCATGTTTCGGGTGATAATACACTTCAACATTTACATCTTTGTATTGTTCCCGTGCAACTTCATAGCGTCCTGAAAGAATCGGGATCTCATTTTCAATAATGGTATCGGTTTTATAGTGAAAATAATTTCGATTATCCTCCTGCCATTGACTGATAAGCCTCCCGCTGGTAATTACCGTCTGGTCGTTTGATGTGCTGATAA
>Ga0255382_10162_pt1 | contig 10401 bp, 7 predicted proteins | sample ANMaggSeSYBR01H9_FD_182101 | JGI IMG/M metagenome (GOLD analysis project Ga0255382, IMG submission 182101) | Sediment cell enrichment communities from methane seep in Santa Monica Basin, California, United Staets - ANME aggregate JGI... | ecosystem: Environmental > Aquatic > Marine > Cold seeps >... | reverse complement strand
CTTTTACTCCGCCGTTTACAAACGGTCTATATCGCAACAATCATCACAATAACAGCAATAGGATTCCCAATTATCACATGGACAATCTTCATCCCATTCCTTTCTCCATTCATTGCAATATTCAAATGTCCACTTCCACTCATCCTGCAGGCCGACCTCATTTGGGTGTCTACCATCATCTGGTCCTTTATAATTTCGGTCAATTCGATCCACCCAGGCCACACTTGAACCAGCCGGACACTCGGTGACATCAAATAGCAAACTAAAAGGGTCAAAATTAGACCGTCGATTAACCTTGACTACAATTGAGCCATTTGCACCTGCTAAAGGTATAAAACTGTTGATCTTTTCCTCACCGATTCCCCAAGAAGCATGCTCACAAAAAGTAATGTTAATACCAAATTTTGCTCCACTTGACTGTGTTGTATTATTTGATGCAGCGCATGATATTCCTATACTATTGCCTGCAAATAGATATTCGCAATCAACCTCTTTAATACATGTATCGGTTTGATATTCCCCATCAACAAGGTCTCTATAGAATCTAACTCCGTTGGGGAAAAATGCCTCAAGTTCTTCCTGACTGCCGGTTATTTTTATGCACATAACAAGGTTGCTACCGAAGGCACACTCTTCATTATCATCACAAACCCCACAGTAAGGGTACTCTTCCTCCATGTCACCACAAAGGCAACATTTTTCAAACACACTCCAATTACAACTTCCTGTATTTGCCATGAATGCGAAAGCTTCTCCAGATTCACCTTTTTCTGGGAAACATACATCTACAGTTAACTTTATTGTTGAGCCTGCATTATAATTAGATGTGCAGATAAACTTAGCTGGGCCATCCTTTTCATCTAGGCAATCCAAATGGGTATACATACTTAAACATGAACAACCGGGACATTTGTCACCATTAGTAAAAACGACTTCACTGTAGACAAGAACTGGAAAATTAATCCCTATAATAATGCTTATCATCAAGCTTAGCAAAATGATATTTTTTCCTTTGTATAATTTACTTAATATAATCATTGAAACCTCCATAAAATTAACGGTGCCACGTACTCATAATATCATGGTTTGAAATCATGATACTCCGAGACTTGATTTGGTAAAGTCTCGAACTAACTTAAAATAAACTCAGATGCTATCATATTGGCCTCACGATCCAAATTCCCCAAATTAACACATTGTTAAAGGTGTTGAATTTTGTTTTCATAAAGACATAAAACAACTCTATATTGAGATACAGGGATTACCCCATTATTTTTGGCTGTATATTTCTTTACCCGCGATAAAAGAATTTTTCTTTTCCAAATTTACTCTCCATAATCTATAGCCGCAAAGAAAAAACAGAATACAATCTGATATCCACTTTATAAAGCGTATGCGAACTCCAAAATGTTGATTGTTTTTTTTAATATTTTTCAAATAATCGGCATCTTTTACAGAATCAAACCCGCAACATCCTTGAAATCAAGGGCTTATGACAGTAGTGAATTTATGCATAACCTCAGAATTACTGCGGATATTTTATTGTTATTCACTTATGAAAATACCGGCAGTGTAAATCCGAAGAATCCCAGCCTTTGCCCAGACATGCCGGGCAGGTAAAGCATTTGTTTTTTCAATTAGCATTTTTTTTATAAATTCATGTCAACATTTCCTCTCGATAGAACGCTCTCATTATAGATTTACGAAAAAGCTGACCAAAGATTCATCCGACTTAAATGTTTAGGAATACGAATAGGTTACTGTCAGAGGCTATATCCTTTTGGAGTGAAGGTTATCATGAAAAAATGGGCATTACTGTTTTTAGTTGTTTTCGGAGTAGCGGTTGCTGAGGGAGAAGTAACCGTAAATGTATATGAGGCTGATGGTGTAACACCCTTTGTGGATCGGGACATTATGGTAGGTACTAAGCTTACGATCATAGTAAGCTCCGATGACGATGGCTATTGGAGTGGAGGATTATTTATTACGGGACAGGATAGAGCTTTGGCAGAATTAACCGCCCGTGGTTGGGATCCCGATACTCAGGACTGGATGAGTTCACGTTATGATACTGCGGGTGAAAATGCCCTGGTATGGGATTATTACGATTCCCTGATGTGGGGTTTTGACTTGTACACGGATAGCAATGCCGTGGCAGGTGACTGGTTCGTCATTGACTACACCGCCATGGAAACAGGTGATCCCAATGTGGGATTCCATGATTATAACGTAAGCTGGGACGATGCAATTTCTCTGATATGCTTTTCACATATCCCTACACGCGATTTCAATGAAGATGAAATTGTGAATCTTGTAGATTATGACTTGCTGGCCTCGCACTGGTTGGCAACGGATTGCAGCGATCCTTGTTGGTGCGGGCAAACCGATATCAATACTGACGGCAATGTTGACTTTGATGATTTAATCCTGTTTACGGAGTATTGGCTTTGGACAGCACCGGATTGGGAGCCTCCAGATATCCCCGCAAATAGCCCGAGTGAGCCTAATGAAGTCTATACGGCAGATCCCAATACTATATACAGTATTATTGATGCTAATAGTATGAGCGAGATTACCATGAATTTGGGCGACAGCATTACATTATATGTTGATATGGTCAATATCGAAAATAATAATGTTTGTATGTTCGAAGTCGAGGTTAACATCTCCGATCCGAATCTCGGATCTATTGATAACACGGCATACGATCCAAATAATCCGCCCGGCCCTGGTACAGCGCGGATTTTAGCAAGTCCCAGAAATGAGGTGTTTGATTATTGGGGTCCCGGTATTAATCAGGAAGAAGGCATTCGCTTAATTGGTATCAATATGGATACTCCAATGTCAGATGGGAATTTAGCAAGTTTCGTATACACCCCCACTGGAGAAGGTGATGTTAATCTGAATCTGATGTACTTGTATTCATCAAACTCAAATGGAGAAGAGGTATTTCCAACCCTGGAAAACATCATCATTCATCAATACGATCCTAATTCCCAGCAAATGATGGGAAGTGGAATGTCTGGAACGCAGGAATCTGAAATATATCAGTCCACTCAGGAGCAATCCACTCAGGATATTGAGGAAGCCGTAGCATTTTTTGAAGAGCTTTGGATTGTAGATGAGGAAATCAGAGAAATGTACAGCGAGGCCGAATGGCAGGAATTCATTGATAGCATTAAAGCTCATATCGACGGTAGCAATTAATAGCGAGCCTGACTGTATAAAATTTGTTTATATTTGGATAATCGTGAGCACTATATAAGGAATTACTAAGATGAAAATGAAAGTATTCGTACTGGCGGCTATCATCTCACTTATAAGCCAGGATGTTACATTTGCCTACAGACAATTGGAAAAAGAGGAGATTCTGCAAATCTTGCAGGAGTTGATCAGACAGCCGAGAAATACCTGGATACCTTCAGGTACAATTGTGGCAAGACATGAAGAGTACCGTGCGCCCCAGACAACAGATCCAATAGAGATAGATACCCAAATTAAGGAAAAAGGCCAGGCATACAAAAACAACTCTGACAAACGTGAACTTACAGAAAAACTTCAACGGATGAAATACAGCGCTATTCCATTCAACGTCCGTTACAAGTTGTCCAACGAACATACAATGATTTCGAATGTAATTGTAAGATATGATGGCGAAAGGTTTTATTGGGAGATAGATGTTGAATCACGTACGGATTCGATCAAGCCGGTTGGCGGTAATTATATGACCGACAGGTTTAACCTCAATTGGAATGCCAGACGAGTTTTCGCCTGGGATGGAGAGAAATACACCACTTATTTCCGCCCGGGCAATCATGCCTTGGTTACCGAAAAACTCGATAATATCCCGATAGCGGTCAATGGTCCCTTAACCGCGGGTGTCATTCCCTGGGGATATGGAATTTATAAATACGACGATCTCGCTGCCTCTGATTATTCCGCTTTTGAAAACGATACCGACGGCACAAAGCAAATACACCTGAATATTAGCTGCCCTGACCTGGAGATGGCTTTCATCCTGGACCCCACCAAATACTATGCCGTACTGTCTTATGCGAGAACAGGGCCTGGGAATTCATTTATTACGCATACCTATGAGAATTACCAATTAGTTTCGGGTGCCTGGATTCCTGCCTCCATTTCAATCGAACAATATGACAATTCAGAAGTTCCGGCCAGATTTATAGGATACGACACTTGGGATATTACTTCGATTGAAACCGTTGTCCCTGAGCCGGAAAGCTTTCTTGTCAAATTTGAAACAGACACCCTGATAGAACATTATTCCCCTGTTACAAATAAACCATTAAAGTATCGCTATTCAGAAACTAACGCTACGACTGATGGTGTTGATACCGATTCGCTTCTGATTGAAAGATTGATAATCGCCTCAATTCCCGAAGAACAAGCTCATAATTGTGCCACCGCGGCAATGAAATACGTTGCCTCGCAATTTGGCAAGGATATTACCGACCAGGAGCTTGCCTCATTGGTTCGCGATTCCGATAAAAGTACAAATCTTTATGAACTACATCAATTTTCTCTCTTGTCGGGTTTTTACAGCCTTGCGGTTCAGACGGACATTCAAACTCTTAATAGTATCCGTAACTGCCGGGTAATCCTGCACCTGCCTGCACAGAATCATTATGTAGTGTTGGGCAATATCGACAACGAATACATAAGACTTATAGATATGGACAGGAATAACTTTTTCTATCGGGAAAAACTGGATCGATTTAAATCGATTTGGCATGAGGGAACTGCTCTTTTAATTGCTCCCGAGCCTATTGAATTGGAAGGAACATTTGTTGAAATTGACGATTCCCGGCTGCGTAACATAACCGGAGGAGATGACTGTGAATTTGGTTGTTATAGTTGCACAGAACTTATCCAGGAAGGTGGTACGGATTTTTGTTGGGAACCAATTGGCGGCCTTTGTGGAGGCACATATACAACCTATCTCGAAAGATATGGCTGTGAACTTCTGGAAAGTGGTACCGGCAACTGCTACGGCACCGGCATGATCGGACGCCAGGTTACCCCTTGCATAAACAATCCTGAGGATCCGCTTGTTTGTATAGGCACTGGGAATTGGACATTATATTACATACGGGCATGCGATTAACAAGTAAGGAAAACTTCCGGATGAATATCCGATAAACTGACAGAACATTATGGGGTAAGGTTTAGTGGTGTTGGCCCGAAATGCAATATACGACCCTTCGGGTCAACACTCTTTATTTGCAACTGAAAATCTCTCCTCTGTACAAATAAGTCCGTGGTATGGGAATATGTTATTTAGTTCCTGTTGTGGAAGAAACTAAAAAATTGCAATAATCAATCGAAAGGAAATACCAAACATGGCGAAACGAAGGATACCGACCAAACCGAGCGAGTTGCGCGACCAGTTGTTCCAGGCATCTTCGGGCATCGGCGCAGAAGCGAACTGGCCGACGACCGCGCCGACGCAAGTGGACGTCCAGGCTGTGGTAGTCAGCATTAACAATTCCATTACTCTGGTCGATAGTCTCAAGGCGCAAATCGCCCAGGCACGTGCAGACCTCTACGCACATCGCGATCAGGGCGTCGATACTATGAAGCGGATCGACGAGGTAACCGATGGTCTCTACGGCGCCGATGGGCCGGAGAAAAACAATTTCGGACTGACACCCAAGAAAACGACCCGTGAATCCGTCCCACTGGAACAGATTGTCATCATCAAAGTCGAGGACGGTACATCGCCCGCCTCTATCTTCGTCGATTGGGACAGCGAACAAGGCGCGGCCGCCTATCAGATCGAATGGTACACCGATTCGGCTATGACCCAACAAATCGGCAACGCCGCCGTCAGCGAAAGTGAATACGAGATTGCGGGCCTGATGGCCAAACAGCAATACTGGATTCGCGTCCGCGCCATCCGCGGTAACGAGTTCGGCTCTTGGTCTGACCCGGCGACACGCGTGGCGAATATCTGATGCGGCTGAACATGTACTCCGCCAGCCTGAAAAAGCACTTATGCAGCCGGTAAGAGTACTTGCGCAGGAGTGAAAAGTACTTATGCAAGAGCGAAAAGTACTCACGCAAGAGCGAAAAGTACTTATGCAAGAGCACAAAGTACTCGCGCAAGAGCGAAAAGTACTTATACAAGAGCGCAGAGTACTCGCGCAAGAGTGAAAAGTACTTTTGCAAGAGCGCAAAGTACTCGCGCAGGAGACGAAAGTTGCGGTAACGCCTGTAATACCAGTATCTTACGCGAAAAAGGCTATTAGGCAGGCAGAAAAAAAAGATTTTTGTTGAAAAAGATATCGGATGTAGTATAATGTATTGAGTAATGGTTATTGAAATGGGAGTAATTCTCGAAACAGTTTATAATTGAATTGGCCCGCTTTCGGGCAGGAGGTCCGTTTTTTACGGCTGTTTTTTCAGCCGGACAATTGAATAGTTTTTAGTTCACTGAACTTTAGCGTTAGACTCTAAATACAGCAATTTTTTTACGCATACGCTTAGAAGTTGGTGCTCGTTTGCCTTTAGGCAATACGGGTGCCTCCTTTCGCGTTGCGTATGGGCTCATTGCTGTGCCTTGAGTTAGCGTGTTTGAGGTGGCACCCTTGTTTTTGCGCAGAAGTTAAAAAGCTTGGTATTTTCCAGCTTTTTTGATATAATTGTGTTAGTGGTATGAATGTTATTTTTTTACTTTTTTGAGCAAGGAGTAAGATTATGAAAACGAAAATCACGTTAATGTTAGTGTTGTTTTTGGTAATTGCATCGGCCCAGACACAGGCGGAGTTGATATGGGATAGCGGGCATCATGTCTTTAGCGAAGGTCGTGAAGGAGATATATATATGCTCAACGATGCTACGGCCGATATTATCGGTGGAAGTATTGGCGAAATTCGTATGTATGATTCTACTTCGGCAGATATTTCTGGGGGTAATATCAGTATACTGTGGGGACAGAATGAAAGCGAAGTAGTTGTACATAATGGTAGTGATATTGGCCTTCTAAGACCACATGATTTCAGCACAGCAAGCGTGTATGGTGGAGACATTAATAGTTTGTTCACGCTCGGCTCCAGTTATACAAAGGTTTATAGCGGCGATATAAATCTTATGCATGCTGTGGAATTAAGCGAAATAGATCTTTATGTAGATAGCTATGTGTGGGATCCGACAGGTGGGACATGGGGGGATGGTTTGCTCACAGGGATATGGTGGAATAACAGCGGTAGCTTCAGTATTGAAATCACCAATTTAGATACCATGAACCATATTAATTTTGTACCGGAACCGGGTATTGGAATATTGATGACAATCGGTTGGTTTATTACAAACAGACGAAAAACTTTAAGATGTCATAAACAATAAATTCAGGGTTAGAATATCTAATTCAAAGGGAGCGCTAAAATGCAAAATAATGTGAAAGGGATTACTTTATCTTTTTGTGTCCTGATTTTTCTTACTGTTACCACCAAATCTTTAGAGGGAAAATCCGTATATGCTATTCCGCAGCACGAAGATTCAGCTCTAAACTCATATTATATATTGGAAGGTGATCGGGAAGGCCAACTGGAATATCGAGCGACGCACAACTTAACAATTGGTCCTCCGGCCGATGTCATAATAGATGTACAATCCGATATTTTGTTTGTAACTTTTGAAGGTGACGAAAGGATTGAGTTAGTAAACGCCAAGACATTTCTACAAGAGGATATTGTAGAGGCTACTGGTGCAAGTGATCTTGCTGGGCTGGCGCTGGATTATTCCGATCCCTGCGCGACTTTACTTTATACCGTTGATCGCGGTACAAACAAACTGTTCGTTTATGACTGGGATTCGGACGACAAGACATTAACGCTCATTCCTGACCCTTGTACAGGAGCGAATTATCGCTCGCTCGAACCTTTTGACACCAATCTGGTGCAAAACGTTAAGGGCAGTGGGTTAGTTCTTGATTCCAGCACTGGGTACCTGTATGTAAGTCAGTTCGATATTGGTGTAATCAGTCAATATGTCCATGTCTATGATACCAATGATTATTTCGCGACGATACGAACTATTGATCTGGGCAATGGTAATTATGCCGTCGATATCGATATCGACGAGGAAAACGGCTGGCTATATGCTGGTGGTTTCTACAGCCACGATAATTTGATCAGGTATGACCTTGATCCATGCGCTATGGGTGTGGGTGATCATATAGAGGATATTGGAGGCGGCGTAATTGGCTTGGCAATATCCCAAGAGGGCATAGTTTATATGACAACCTATAACTATAAGCTCGAGGCATGGGATACCGAAAACTGGGAACAGATTGATTGGGAACCGGCTGGTAGTGGTGGTGTCGGTGGCGCAGGCGTTTGTGTGGCTAATGTGGATTTTGTTCCGCCGTTGGGTGTGATTAAGACTGATGATGTTGAGAATTGCGTTGATCCGGTGATCGGCGAAGAGATAACCTATACGATAAGTGTCTATGATGAGTGGCTTGATCCGTGCAATCCGTTCATTTCCGAATGGGATGAACTGGAAAGCCTGACAATTTGTGACAAAATTAGCGAAAAGGTCGATTTCGTCTCGATGGATCCATGCGATAACGCGGTCTATGATCCGTGCAGCCGTACGGTAACGTGGACATTCGATCCGAATTTTGTTGAACTTCCGTTCAGCGTAAGTCTCGTTGTCAGTGTGAATGAATATGTGGCAATAGGCGGCAGTATCAAAAACACGGTCAGAATCGAAATGGAAATCGACGGCAGGGAATACTGGAACAGCGATACTATATATACGGATGTTTGCGGCTGCGGAGAAAACGGCGATATAATCTATGTCGATAAGGACGCGACGGCGGGTAGTCAGGACGGCAGTAGCTGGGGTAATGCCTTTTTGAATCTGGACGCCGCCCTGGAAGTCGCGACGGTCTGTGATAAGATTTATGTGGCAGAGGGCAGATACAAACCGGCGGATACGAACGATCCGAATCAGTTGTATTCGTTTGAGATGGTCAACGCCGTTGCCGTCTATGGCGGCTTTGCCGGGCTGGGTGAAGCGGACCCGGACGAGCGGAACTGGATGGTTTATGATACTATTTTATGCGGCGATATTACCGATAATGACAATTACAATTTCCCGGTCAATGACGATCCCAACCGGCTCAACACGGAAAATTCTTATTACGTCGTTCGCAGTGAGGACAAGGTCAATTGCGCAGTTCTTGACGGGTTCATAATTCGCAACGGCTGGCTTGGCGGTATCCTTTGCGACAGCGGCGCTCTCTCGGTCGGCCATAATCGTATCAAAGAGAACATTAAAGGGATATACGGCTTGGATGCGCGAATGCTTATCGAGAACAACTGGATATATCGCAATATCGACGGAATATATATGGATGACCCCAACGCGGTTATTACAGTCGGTCATTGCACGGTGGCGTATAACCATCAGGCCGGTATATATTTCGACGGCCTGATTGATCCGGTGATAACGAACTCCATAATATGGGGGCACTCGGACGAAGGTAACGACCTTATTGGCTGCGATGCGACTTATAGTTGTATTGAATATCCCATAGAGCAAACCGACCCTTCCGACCCAAACATAATCATTGGTATAGGTTTGGGTAATATCGACGATGATCCCTGTTTTGTCGATGCGGCAAATTACGATTATCATCTGCGCTGGGATTCACCCTGTATCGACGCTGGCGACCCGTGTATGTATTACGGCGGCAAGCGGGACATCGACAAACAGTGGCGCGAGATCAACGGATTTACTGACATGGGTGCGGACGAATACAAGAATTGCTGCTATGTGAGCCTGGCCGATTTCAATGAAGATGAGATTGTCAACCTGCTGGACTTCGATGGTCTTTCGGCTCACTGGTTGTGTGCTTCGAGTGATCCGTGCTGCTGGGACAGCCTTTACGATCTGGACAATAACGGTACGATTATAGACATTGCCGACCTTGCCTATTTTGCCGAGGACTGGTTGTGGATGAGTTGCGATAAGATGATCTCGCTTCCGATGAACTACGGCAGGGCAGTGGGCATGGGTATGCCGGATGGGCAAAAATTAACCGTACAGTTAATCTTAATCAGTGAGAAAGTTGCTTCGACTTCACACGAACCAACCATAGAGGAACTAATAAAACAGCTTAAGACCGCTATTTCACAACTGGAACTTCTCTGGCAAAAGGAAAAAGAAATGATCATCAAAGAGGTCGGTGAGAAAGAATGGTTCGAGTTTATGGATTCGCTCTATAAAGAGCTTGAAAGATTAATCGAACAACTCAATTAACATTTACATCATAACGGAACTCGATAAATAAACGTCCTGTAATGCTAATAAGCACACCTGCGCCAAACCACCTCTTTACCCCGACCAAAGCGCAGGTGTGCTTTTTTATGT
>Ga0255382_10161_pt1 | contig 10430 bp, 6 predicted proteins | sample ANMaggSeSYBR01H9_FD_182101 | JGI IMG/M metagenome (GOLD analysis project Ga0255382, IMG submission 182101) | Sediment cell enrichment communities from methane seep in Santa Monica Basin, California, United Staets - ANME aggregate JGI... | ecosystem: Environmental > Aquatic > Marine > Cold seeps >... | reverse complement strand
GGCAAACGACAAGTTCAACGACCTCACGTTTTCAACCTCCTGTGGTGACTGGGCAGTGGACGCGAATGGGAACCATACCGGTCCGGGGTGGCATGACACCCAAGCGAATCCAACCTGCTGGGAAAAAGGCTGGATTACGCGCACACACTACACGGCGGGTGCTTCAGGAGATTTTCAACAGGCCGATCATTCCATCCCAGGGAAAGGTCGGTATAAGGATCGATCTATCTACTGGGTGAATTCCCAGCGCCAGAGGGGTGCTCCCACAAAACGGCTGGGATATACGGGGGTCGCGTTCTATGATCTGTCAAACCCATATGATCCCCAGTTTCTTGGCCGCATCGACCTGGATCCTGGAAGGTCGCCGGACGGCACTTACATCGAACCAGGCGGAGTTCATCACGGCTTCTTTGATGGCCGGTATGCTTACCTCGGAGGAGGAGAGGACGGATATATCGGGGATCATCTTGTGATCGTCGACGCGAAAGATCCTGAAAACCCGGAAATAGTCGGAAGATGGTGGGTTCCTGGGCAGAAGACGCCGGAAGAGGATGCTATCCGCAACTCGACTGCCATCGATCCTCAGACGGGTTTGCAGAAAGGCTGGATACCCCAGGGTGGCTTTCAACCAATTCACACGGACGAGTCAACGGGATTGCTTAAAAAGGACGTGAGTTTCCACTGGATCGATGTCCACCAAATTCACGGGAAAGATATTGCGTTTATCTCGTATCACGAGGCTGGGCTTGTCATTCTCGACGTGACGAACAAACGCCACCCGAAGTTTCTCTCACGGTTCGACTATCTTACGCCGACGTTCCAGGCTTCTGACACGCTTGCGGGTGCACAGGAGGATTACGCCAGATGCAAGGCACAAAATCCTCCCACATGGTCAGGCGACAAGGTGGCGTGCGGGAATTCACACTCCGGAAAGCTCGTACCCGGTACGAACATCTTCTGGATGACCGATGAGTACTTTGCCCTCCCCTACGGCCACCTGCGTCTCTTCGACGTCTCGGACCTAACAAAGCCAAAGCTCCTCTCACACTTCTTGCTCCCCCAGACCACCGATGAGACGGTGACCTATTCGAAGCGAACCGGATCGACGCATCTTGGCAACACCTGGGGCAAGGACCTCCTCTTCCTGGCGTGGTACGGTCTCGGCGTAAAGGCAATCAACATCTCGAACCCAAGACTCCCTTATCTGGTCGGAACCTACTCCTATGAGGTCAATGACGGACAGGGAGGTCAGGCCACATATGATGTCATCTTCGATCATGAGGGAAATCTGGCTGTATCCGACAGCGTTGACGGTGTCCGCGTCTTGAGGTACATCGGACCAGGGTCTGACACGATGCACCCCTGATTTTGATCATAAAAAAGAGTTTGAACATGGGGAATGGATTCACCGGCGGCTGACCAGAATCCCGCCTGCCACGAGCGTCGAGGTCCCCCTTGTGTATCTATAAATCCGGCTGAGACTTTATAATACTACTGCTACAAAAAACACGCTGTTTTAGAGTATTCTCCTTGCAGTCGCAATTAAATCCGATGTCCTATAATTGAAGACTACAATACGTAAGTGCAATCCAGAAGGCTTCTCACAAAAAATCATCCTAATGAGGGCCTCGGCTTATGGCTTATTAGGGTAGTCTATAGTTTGGCTAAAGTGAAGACTACAGATCGTAGTCATAACCGGTTCGGTGTGTCCTCAGAGGAAATTCTCTCATAAGAAAACAATTGCCACAAAGTGAAACATAATTCTCCAAAATGAAATAGTTTTTTCACATAAGAGTGTCGAGTGTTTTCCGTTTCTACGCAACTATCTGAATACACATAACACATTTTCGCCCCCATCCTCATTTTTTGGCATATTCCTCGCATAACTGAAAGGAGCGGATGAGCCGCTTTTGGAAGTATAAATCGATTAGAACTTGTTGGATGAAGATTATGCCCCTTTTACCGAAGCGTAGAAGAGTAACTGACTTGGAAGACGTTCATAGGACCTTTGCAGGACACACGGGTATGGATCGACGAAAACAAGACCCTCCTCTATTCAGTCGATACCTGCTGACAGGCAGACGTTCATGCCCCAGAAGAAAGGTGGACCGCGAAGCGCCTCAGAAGGTCGACAGATATAGTCCGAAAATATTTGTGATGATCCTGTTCATTTTGGGACTAAGCTTGACGGACGCTTTTTTTACGCTCTTGCTCGTTGATAATGGGGCCGAAGAAGTCAACCCTTTGATGGCCTATTACCTTGAGGAAGGTCAGCTCTCCTTTGTCTTGATCAAGTACTTTTTGACCTGCGCGTCAGCGACAATTATTCTTTTCTACAAGGATTGCAGCCTGTTCAAGGGCAAGGCCAAAGTGGGGGTTCTTTTCTATCTGGTCCCGATTTCGTTCCTCCTCGTTATTCAGTGGCAGATCTTCCTTTTTGTTTCCGGCTAAAGCCCTAAAGGGGCCGCGCCTGCTTCTTCTATGACAGCCTGTCAGATATTCTCTGCTTCAGACACGAGCCTGTCAAATCTCTCAACTTCCACAACGGGCGATGTCGTAAAGGCTATTCCTGTGATGCGGTTTAATCCCACAGACGATATATCATCCGGGCCTCGTTTTCCCAAGAGAGAATGACCTATGTTCCGGAGAAGTCCAGGGTTATCTACAAATCAAACTTACATGTCCCAAATGCTTGGGGGCCATGAAGGTCATAAGCGTCATAGAAGATGAGGGAGTCAAAAAGAAAATCCTTAAGCACCTGGGCCTTTGGGAAAAGAAGGCCAGTCGACCTCTTTAGAACAAAAGAAGGAGAAAGAATAACAAATCGATGGAGAGTGTCCAGGAACTGACGCGGTTTTTTCCCAATCTCTCAATAAATACTGCACTCACCATACATACAAAATTGTGAGTTCCGGCCCCTGGCATCTCATCTCAGTCGTTATTGAATATTTCTGCTCATAACCTATCGTTTTCAACGCCACCCTGAATCGAATATAACGATACATAGCCTACTCTTCAAGGAGCTGATCATAGAAAACGATCTGGGGCCATGTCGGGGCGATCCCGTTGATCGGATACAGCCTTCCTTAATAGCGAGGATTGGCTATTCGAAATCAATAAATAGGGCTCCCGGAAAATTCCTTACTGATTTTTCCGCGATTACGTTTTTTGTAGTATTCTTTCTTTTGACACGATATGAAACTCTTGAGGCCGGATACGGATCTCTGGCATTGACGCTTCTCTAGTAAAAGACGGTCGCTTCCTAATAAATGTTTTCGTTTCCAAGTGGTTATTCGGATTAGCACTCCATAGGGGGAATTATTGTGCGATTGCGAAGGGTTTTAAGGTTGTTTGTGTTGACTGTTTTTATACTGATCGTGGGCGGTGTCTTTGCCTTAGTCTACTACGGAGTGGAATCACATCCTTTGGTTGCATCGAAAGCGAAGCTTACGACCGGGGATATTGCCAGAGCAAAACAACTCAAAGTGAAATATGATCCACGGCAATTAAAGGAACGGGAAACCTCGATACTCAAGGTCACTGAAAAAGACCTCAATATCCTTATCGGGTATATGATTGCCCAATCGTCCCAGGCAGATCGCGTATATTCCCAAGCAAATCTCGAACCGGATGTCGGTGAACTGCTGTTCACAGTCTGTTTGCCCCAAATGCCTATTGGCTCCTATCTCAACCTCACCGCCTCTTTTCGCGAAGTGGAAAGCAAACCACGGCTTCACAGGATCGCCATTGGACGAATCAATCTGAGGGGACCTTTCGTTCGGCCAGTTCTATTTCTGGGCAGCAAACTTGCACAAAAGATGAACATTACCCAAGAGTTGGCTTTGGCGCTAGAGGCCGTGAAGGACGTTCAATTTCGGTCTGAAGAATTTGTATTAACATATGAATGGCGAGCTGATGTGTCTAAAAAGATCGCGGAGAAGGGCCGATCCTTATTGGTTTCGGATCAAGACCGTGGCCGGCTTATTGAATATAACGCCCAAATAGCTAGAACAGCCGGAAAGATAAATGAAGAAAGCGCGCCGCTGACCATTTTTATGTCACCTGTCTTCGCTCTGGCACAGCAACGTAGCAGGGTAAATGGAGATCCAGCATCAGAAAATCGCTCCGCCATCCTTGCCCTGACAATGTTTGCCAATGGCAGGCCCATTACGCCGCTTGTCGGTGACCAGTCTGGGGAACACATCGTCCGACCCAAGCGTGTGACGACCACCCTTAGAGGCCGAACGGATCTGCCCAGACACTTCATGATTTCTGCAGCCCTGGTTGCTTTGGCAGACAGCCGGCTTTCCAATGTAGTGGGTCTTTTCAAAGAACTTGACGATTCAATGGGTGGTTCAGGTTTCAGCTTCGTGGATTTGCTTGCCGACCGGGCTGGCGTTCGATTTGCTGAGTTAAGCACGGCCTCTGCCGAGAAGGCGCAGTGGGTTCAACAAAGAATTAGCGAGTCATCGGATGAGTCTGTTTTTATGCCGGAGATCGGCGACTTGAATGAGGGTATGATGCAAAAGACATTTAAGCAACGCTACCGGGATACTGATAGCGCCACTTATCGCGCTGAAAAGCAAGAGATCGAACGACGAATTGATTCCTGTAAACTATATTATAATTGAGAGGAAAAGCCAAATTACGCCTTTGAGGTTCATTACATTAATACCAATAAGTTAAGATACTTAGATTGATGGGTCACATGAAATCGTTTTGGATTATACAAAGATTGTGCACCGTATACGCACCCGCCTGGGAAAGAGTCAGGGCGGGTTTTTCTGAAATAATGAACTTTGATCCATTGATATCGGTTCATCGAAAAGCTATTAGGAGGGGTGTAAAGACAAATTAGGGTAGTTTATACTTTGGCCAGAGTGAAGGTTACTACTTGTAGTCCTAATCCGGCTTGTCGTATCCGAAGAGGCCAAACAAGATTGTCTTGACAATCCATATTCAACTATCCTAAATTCTCAATAATTATCACCAACTTTTGCAGTTAACCTTTAGCCTTCTGGAGTAACCCATGAAAGAAGGTTTGGAAAGGGATGGGAAAGAATAGCCTCTAAGGGGTCATTTGACCTTTTGGAGGCTTTTGTATTTTTGGTCAAATGTGGGGTGGTCGAATGGCAAAAAAGCCAACTGAGAAAGAATTGGAACGAAAAGTCAGAGAAACAGAGAAAGCGTCTATTGGAAAAGAAACGCTTGTGAACGCACTTCGAGAAAGCCAAGAACGCCTACAATTAGCTGTTGATGGTGCCGATTTGGGAATGTGGGACTGGAAGGTCCAGACTGGTGAGGTCCATTTCAGTGAACGTTGGGCAGAAATACTCGGATACTCTCATAATGAAATCAAACCACATGTAAGTGCGTGGGAAGATCTCCTTCATCCGGAGGATGTGCCGTCTGTTATGGAGACGTTGGAGGCAAATCTTGAAGGCAGAGACCCCTTCTATGAATGCGAGCATAGACTTCGAGCAAAATCGGGTGAATGGAGATGGGTTCTTGCGAGAGGTAAAGTTATCGAACGGGATGAGGAGGGCAAGCCCTTACGACATGCGGGAACTCATATGGACATTAACGAACGTATGGAAACTCAAAGGAAGTTAAAAGATGCCCTTGATGAGTTGGAACAACGTGTGAAGGAACGTACTGAAGAATTGACGAAGGTAAATGAAGAACTGAAAAATGACATTATCTCTCGTAAACAGATTGAGGAGGCACTGAGAGAGAGTGAGGAGAAATATAGACTGCTAACAGAACTTTTACCATTAGCCATTTTTGAGATAGATGATAATGGGAAAGTAACTTTTGCCAATAAATCGGCCTTGCGATCAACTGGCTTTACTCCAGAAGATATTGATGTCGGTATCAGTATGCTGGATGTTATCGCTCCACAGGATCATGAGAGAGCATTAATAATGGCTCAGCAAGTTATGCAAGGTAGATTAACTGATGGATCTGAATATCTGATCCAAAGAAAAGATAGCAGTACATATCCAGGCTTTATTAACACTAGACCATCCCAAAGTAGTACAAAAGGGGTAACAGGATATATTTTTGATCTGACCAGCGTTAAAGAGGCGGAAAAGGCACTACTAGAAAGCGAAGAGAAGCTCGCGAGATCCAAGAAGATGGAATCCCTTGGGCTTTTGGCTGGTGGCGTTGCTCACGATTTGAATAATGTCCTGGCAGGGATTGTCAGTTATCCGGAGTTACTTCTCTTGGATTTGCCTGAAGACAGCAAATTCCGAAAGCCGATACAGACGATACACGATTCAGGAACGAGGGCGGTTGATATTGTCCAGGATCTGTTAACAATAGCCAGAGGAGTTGCCTCCCCTAAAGAACCACTCAATCTAAATGATGTCATCAAAGAATATGAAACCTCCCCCGAGTTTAATAAGCTGGGGAAGTTCCATCCCACGGTAGAAGTCAAGACGGACCTGGATAAAAACCTAATGAATATAAGCGGTTCTCCTATTCATATCAGAAAGGTAATCATGAACTTAGTCTCAAATGCCACGGAAGCCATTGAAGGTAGCGGCAATGTGGCTATATCGACAATAAACCGTTATGTAGACAGACCGATAAGAGGATATGAAGATTTAAAGATAGGAGAATATGCTGTTCTAACCATATCCGATGATGGTTCAGGTATTCTGTCCGACCATCTTGAAAGGATATTTGAACCATTTTTTACAAAGAAAGTCTTAGGCAAGAGCGGTACTGGTTTAGGGCTTGCTGTCGTATGGAATATTATACAAGATCACGAAGGATACATAGATGTGTCAAGTGATGAAAAGGGCACAACCTTTGAGTTATACTTTCCCATAGTAAGAGATGAAGTTTCTGTTAAGGAATTATCCATGTCTATAGAAGACTATAAAGGAGGTGGAGAGAGTGTACTGGTTGTTGACGATGTAGAAGACCAGAGAGAGATAACCTGCGAAATGTTGGACACATTGGGCTACAGAACGAAAGCTGTTTCCAGTGGAGAGGAAGCGGTGGCGTATCTACAGGAGCGAGGTGTAGATATTATCCTGCTAGATATGATTATGGATCCTGGTATAAACGGCCGTGAGACCTATGAGAGGATAATAAAAATCCATCCAAAACAAAAGGCTATCATAGTCAGTGGATTTGCTGAAACAGATGAGGTAAAGAAAACACAAAGATTAGGAGCAGGTAAATATATCAAGAAGCCGTTAACATTACAGGAAATAGGGCTGGCTATTAGAGAAGAATTGAAAAAATCTTAGGCTGATATGCTTGTAGTTCATGTATTTTCGTTTCTATCATTGCGTCAATCCATCTCGAGACTTTTAGATACTTTATAAATACAATAGAATTCTGATTTCACGTATTCTGCTGAAAGTGAAAACTTAATGAACTTCAGTCAGTGGTTTTGACTAGATTTGGTAGTCCTAACAAAATCCGGTGACTCCAAAGTAGAGACTACGATACGAAGTCTTTCGTTTCAAAGTATTTGAAAAATAGTAATTACAGAGGAGACGAAGCTGATGAAAATTCATTGGAGTCGCATTTTAAATGCAGGTTTGGTTGCGGAAATTTTATTTGTCTTTTTATATGAATTTATCAGATATTTCACCGATATAGAGACAATTCGCATTTTTGTAGTGATTTATATTGTTTTTGGTGGGTTTGTGGTTATGGCCATAGCTACGCTCTGGGTTGCTCGTAAAATTGAATCGCATTTCATACTCCATGGTGTTTTGGTAGGCGCTGTTGCAATAGTCGCCTATATATTAGCTACCGTGTTTACTGAGGCGTTCGAGCCTGATACTAACTATTGGTTTCGTGCGCTTGTAGGGCATCCTCCTAAAATATTGGGCGGAATGCTTGGTGGATACCTAGTGGGTAGAATCAAGAAATAAAAACTCCGTTTATCGAATCAGTTGTCAGGAAGTGGTTTTTATTAGATTCACAAATCATAGCTTTTCTAATGGTAGCAAAAGTGCATTTTACGATAAGAAAGATGGCATTCCTTAAAGATAAGAGACAATGACCTCAGATACCTTCCAGCGTAAACTAACAGCAATTCTAAGTGCCGATGTAGTCGGATATAGTCGTCTCATGGGTGACGATGAGGCAGCCACAGTCAAGACCCTGGAGACCTACAAGGTGGTGATGTTTATCCTAGGGGGAAGGGGGGGACGTCCATCAGTAAACCAGATCTCCATTTATGATGATACTTGCTTATTTTCTAATGGACGTGCCGGTATCATACAAATTCTTTTCGCCGAGTTGTGACGATGAAACTTGTTTTCAGTGAACTCTTTAGTCTCATCACAAAAAAGCAGGAGCGAAACATCAGGGTACTGATGAAGTTTTTTCTGCTCCTGATCGTGATGATTACCCTTTACAGTATTCTGTTTCATTTCCTGATGATCTTTGAAAACAGACAATTCAGCTGGATTACGGGGCTCTATTGGACGCTCACTGTGATGTCGACTCTCGGTTTTGGGGACATCACCTTCACCACCGACCTCGGAAGGCTCTTCTCTATTTTTGTCCTCTTATCGGGGGTCGTCTTTTTACTGACAATGCTTCCTTTCACTTTTATCCAGTTTTTCTATCTGCCGTGGCTGGAAGCCCAGTCCAAGGCCAGAGCCCCTCGGAGATTACCAGAGGACACGGCCGGTCACGTTATTCTAACAAACCACGATCCGGTCACAATGAGTCTGGTGGACAAACTCAGGCAATACGGCATCCAATATGTGATTGTTATCAAGGATGTCCAGAAGGCGCTGGAGCTTCAAGACCAGCACTATAAGGTTGCTGTCGGCGAGTTTGGGGATCCGGAGACATACAGGCGACTCAAGGTAGAGGATGCCGCCCTTGTGGTGGCCCATATCGATGACTTGATGAATACAAACATCGCCTTTACCGTTCGAGAGATCTCTCAAAAGGTCCCTATTGCTGCAAACGCCGATCTTGGCGATTCCGTTGACATCCTGGAACTTGCCGGAAGCACGTATGTGTTTCAATTTACGAAAATTCTCGGCCAATCATTGGCGAGGAGGGTTCTTGGCGCCACCACCAGGGCAAATGTCATTGGAAGCATTGAATCGCTTCTGATCGCCGAGTCCCCCGCCATGAGGACGCCTCTTGTCGGCAAGACACTCCGCGAGAGTAAGCTCCGGGAGACGATCGGCATCAATGTTGTTGGTCTTTGGGAAAGGGGACAATTTGAAACGCCAACGGCCAAGACACGGATCAATCCCACCACGGTGCTCCTCCTTGCCGGTTCGGCGGAGCAACTGAAGGACTATGATGACCATTTCGGGCAGTATCAAAAACATCAGGCCCCGGTCCTTGTCTTGGGTGGCGGCAGGGTTGGACGTGCCACTGCGGAGGTCTTACAGGAGCGGGATATCGATTATCGCATTATTGAGAGAAACAAGAAACTCATCAAGGATAAGCGGTATGTCTATGGAAGCGCCGCGGACATCAAAACCCTGACGCGGGCGGGTATCATGGAGGCCCCGTCCATAATTATTACAACACATGACGATCCCTCCAACATCTACCTGACCATTTATTGCCGGAGACTGCGCCCGGACATACAGATCATCAGTCGTGCGAATATGGAAAGGAATATTTCCAAGTTGCACACAGCTGGAGCCGACCTCGTGATGTCCTATGCCTCAATGGCCGCTAATACGATGCTCAATCTGCTAAAACCCGATGAGTTGCTGATGCTGGCCGAGGGCCTAAACATATTCCGCGTTGGAGTGCATCCCACCCTCGTGGGCAAGTCCCTCGCGGAAAGTCAGATTCGCAAACAAACGGGCTGCAACATCATTGCTGTCTACGACCAGGGAAAGATGCATATTAACCCCGATCCTGCCTTCTGTTTTGGGGAAAATAATGAGCTGATTCTAATTGGCACGGGAGAGGCCGAACGCCAGTTCTTCCAAACGCACTCAATAATGAGCAAGACTGATTGAACGTAGGAGAAACGAACTCAAAAAAGGAATCGGATGGGAAAAGGGCAGGAGTCGGCGGAATCTGTTCGTATTGGCGGCATCGCTGCGGGCCTGTTCATCTAGTGGTCTGGGAGTTTGTACGTAATACTGATGCCCACACCGTAAGCGTTTTTCGATATCGATCAAGGCGAGGGTGTCGGGTAAAGACTTATGCTGATATCCTTTTTGGTCATCATCACAATACCGGAGATCCCCATCGGCAGTACGGAGCCAAAGTCAGACTCGTGAATTCTAAGTCCAGGAGGGGCTACGGAAAGTAGACAGGGATGAGCAGAGCGTGCCTATTCTGGCAGGAAATAGCATGTAAATGAAAAGAATCATTGACAGCGGGATTACCGGCCCTGCCGCTTCTTAGAAATTCTGCATGAAGCTCGAAGACTATTCTAAGTTGCGATGGAGGGAATCTCCTTTAAT